>JAABUN010000840.1_pt1 | contig 75626 bp, 71 predicted proteins | sample 5559311 | NCBI WGS metagenome assembly JAABUN01 (sample SAMN10711877, study PRJNA513370) | rock metagenome | isolation source: Antarctica rocks | place: Antarctica: Victoria Land, Siegfried Peak sud | reverse complement strand
ACCGGCGCGGCAACCGCAACAATTCGCGCCGACGCGACAACCTTTAAATGGTGTTTCCAAGGCGAAGATAAGAAATATCGCATTTCTTTCAAAGGCGACCAGTTTGCCGAACAGATAACTTACGATTGGATTGCGACGCCGGACGCAAAAAATCTCGGTTTTTACAACGTCCGCGATTTCGGCGCGGCGGGCGACGGCGCGACCGACGATACGCGCGCTTTAAAAAGCGCGTTCGCTTTTGTCGCCGCGCACAACGGGGGAAACGTGCGATTTCCCGAAGGCGATTATTTAATCAGCGCGCCCGTAACCTTGCCGTCGGGCGTCGTCGTCGAAGGCGCGAACGGACTTCATACGGGCGCGGCGACCAACAATGTCGCGCAGAAAAGCGCGAGCCGGATAACATTGTCGGGCGCGAACCGCGCACTTTTTCGTATCGGCGAATGCACGGAAAAAGTCGTCGTTAAAGACATCGAACTTTACGCGCAGACGAATCAGAACACAACCGGAATCGAAGCCGTCGGCGCGTTCACATCATCGCAGGATTTTTATTTCGAGCGCGTCGCCTTTAATAATTTCCGGCGCGGCATCGACGCGCACGGGCTTGCGGTTACAAATCTCGGCTGGCAGTTCGATTACGTCAAAGTCAATCATTGCCGCTTTATCTACAACACGGACGCCGGAATTTACGTCAACGCGCGCAACTCGGATTGGAAAATCGAAGGCAGCTTGTTTGTAACTCCGGCGCGCTCCGCGACGCAGCGCGCCGACGCGATGCGCTTTGACCACGCCGGAATGGTTTTTATACAAGATACGTTCGGCGGCGGTTTCGGCGGCGCGCGCGGCGGAACTTTTCTCGACATTCTCGACAACGGAAACACGACCGTTATCGGCTCGCAAAGCGAATCGATGACAAATTCGATTGTTTATAACCAAGTCGAAAATCCGTATGCGGGCGATTATTCTTATCCGATAACGATTGTCAACAGCATTTTCGGCGACCCGATTGAATTTAAAGCGCGCCGCACGTTCGTCTCAACCGGCAATCTCTACGGCGCACAAACTTTCAAAGCCGACGAGCGTCTTCGGGTTTATTCGACCGGCGACCGTTTCTGCTACGACGGCGGCACGCTCGCCTGCGGAAACGGCGTCGCGCCGAAAAACTTCGACCGCGCGACAATTGTTTTTATGACCGCGCAGCCCGACGAGCGCAACGTCGCCGGACGCCCGACTGTTTTCGGAACGGATGTGCAGTTCGGCGCAATGGTGCAACTGCCGTCAATTTTGCAAAACGCGCTGCCGACGGGGAAACCGAACGGCTCGCTAATTTACTGCGCCGACTGCAAACGCTCGACGACGCCGTGTCAAGCCGGCGGCACGGGCGCGCCCGCAATGGTCGTCAACGGTCAGTGGAGTTGTTTATAAAAAAATGCGAACCGTTTGAATTTCAACGCGCGATAAAATAAATGCGCGGCTGAAATGTAAAAAAGAAAGCGACGAATATTTATTTCGCCGCTTTCTTTTTATTTTTTACAAGTTGCTTTTATTCTTCGACTACCGCTTCGTCTTCAGAAACATCGAGCAAAGATGCGCTCGTAACGATGTCGTTGTCGCCGACGTTAATCAGTTTTACACCTTGCGCGCTTCTGCCGGTCTGACGAATTTTGTCGGTGTCGAGCCGAATTAGTTTCGCCTGCTGTGTGATGATTATTACTTCCGAATCTTCATCAACCGGAAATACTGCAACGACCTTGCCGGTTTTTTTCGTCGCCTTCATATTTATCACGCCTTTTCCGGCGCGCGACTGCAGACGATACGTCCCGACCTTTGTTTGTTTGCCGTAACCTTGCTCGCTGATTGAAAGCATTCGTTCAGATTCGTCTTTCGAGACGGCGCAAGCGGAGACGACGAAATCGTCTTTTCTCAGATTGATTCCGCGCACGCCGCGAGCGACGCGACCGAGCGGGCGGGCGTCCGATTCGTCAAAGCGAATCGCCATTCCGTCGTTCGTCGCAATAAAAATCTGCTTTGTGCCGTCGGTTACGAAAACATTAAGCAGTTCGTCGTCGTCGTCAATGTTTATCGCGTTGATGCCGTTGACGCGAATATTTTGATACTGCGAGAGAGCGGATTTTTTGATGATGCCTTTTTTGGTAATCATCGTGATAAAAACATCGTCGGTGAAATCTCTGACCGGCAAAACTTCGACAAGTTTTCGTTCCGACGAAAGCTGAACCAAATTAACCACCGCTTTGCCGCGCGCGCTCGTGTCGCCTTCGGGAATTTCGTGGACTTTGATTTTGAAAACCTGTCCGTCGTCGGTGAAAATCATCAGAAAAGCGTGCGTCGAAGCCGTGAAAAGATGCTCGACAAAATCTTCGTTTTTCGCCTTCGCGCCGAAGCGACCTTTGCCGCCGCGATGCTGTTTTGAGTAAGCCGAAACCGGCGTCCGCTTGATATATCCGGCGTTTGTAACGGTAATCGCAACTTCTTCGTCGGCAATCAAATCTTCGATTTTCAGTTCAATTCCGGCATCAACAATCTGCGTTTTGCGCACGTCGCCGAAATTCTTTTTTACTTCCTGAAGCTCGTTCACAATCACCTGCCGCAATAGAGTTTCGTTATTCAAAATCGCTTCGAGTTCTGAAATAAATTTCAAAATTCCTTCAAGCTCATCGATGATTTTCTGACGTTCGAGAGCAGAAAGACGACGAAGCTGTAAATCAAGAATCGCCTGTGCCTGAATGTCTGAAAACCGCAATCCGCCGACGACCTTTTCAATTTGTTTGGCGAAATCGGCGGTCGTCATTTCGTTCGGCGCGCCGCGCCACGTTTTTATTTCCGCTGTGTTTGCGAAATTTCCCGTCAGCCACGCTTTTGCTTCGTCAATCGAGCGCGAGTTTCTGATAAGCGGAATAATATAATCAAGCGCGTCAATGGCTTTGTTCAAACCTTCCAAAATATGCGCGCGCGCCTGCGCTTTTTTCAATTCGTAAATCGTCCGTCGGCGCACGACTTCGCGGCGAAACTCGACAAACGCTTCGAGCATTTGTTTCAAATTCAGCACGCGCGGCTGACCATCGACAATCGCCAGATTGATAATGCCGAACGACATTTGCAGCGGCGTCAATTTGTATAATTTATTAAGAACGACTTGCGGCACGGCGTCTCTTTTCAGTTCGATGACGACGCGGATACCTTCGCGGTTCGATTCGTCGCGGATTTCCGAGATGCCTTCGAGACGTTTTTCGTTGACGAGTTCGGCGATTTTTTCAATCAATCGCGCTTTGTTCAACTGATACGGAATTTCGGTGATAACAACCGCATCTTTCTCGCGCTCGCCGCGCCCGACTCTATCAATCGCCGCTTTCGCCCGCATCTGAATAATGCCGCGCCCCGTTTTGTATGCGTTGTGAATTTCCTCGCGTCCGTAAATAAAAGCGGCGGTCGGGAAATCCGGTCCGGGAATGTATTCGATAAGTTTGTCAATCGTGATGTCAGAATTTTTTATCAGCGCAATCGTGCCGTCGATAACTTCCGTCAAATTATGCGGCGGAATTTTCGTCGCCATACCGACGGCGATGCCTTCTGAACCATTAACTAAAAGATTCGGAATGCGCGTCGGCAGAACAATCGGCTCGCTCAAAGATTCGTCGTAATTCGGCTGAAAATCAACAGTTTCCTTTTCGATGTCGGCTAAAACTTCGTTCGTCAGCTTCTGCATACGAACTTCCGTGTAGCGCATCGCCGCCGCGTTGTCGCCGTCAATCGAGCCGAAATTTCCCTGTCCTTCGACGAGCGGATAGCGCAGGGAAAATTCCTGCGCGAGACGAACTACGGTGTCATAAACTGCTGTGTCGCCGTGCGGATGATATTTGCCGATGCAGTCGCCGACAACACGAGCGCTTTTTTTGTAAGGTTTGTTCGATGTGTTGCCAAGCTCGTGCATCGCCCACAGCACGCGGCGGTGAACGGGTTTCAAGCCGTCGCGCACGTCCGGCAGCGCGCGCCCGATGATGACCGACATCGCGTAGTCAAGATACGAGCGACGCATCTCGTCTTCGATATTGACCTGATTTCTTTCTAAAATTATGTCCATTAAATTTTCCTTGTTTGCTGATTGAATAATTTGATTTTTTCTCGTTTAATGAGTTCGTTCGGGAACGGCTGTTACAGATGAAAATCTGGAATAAAGCGCGCATTAAAAGTATATTTATTTTACAGGTTTCGAGCCTGTAAAGCAACTTGCAAACTCCTTGCAAGCTATTCAAAAATAAGAAACTTAACCCTCAATTTTAATCTAAATTTACAACTCGTCTGCGGAGCAAATAAATGTTTTCGTCTACTCAAACTTCCGTTTCTTCCACTGACAAAACCGAAAATGACAACCGGCGCATTCAGCGTCTAAATTTAGCCTTGCCGGTGCGCGTCGAAGCGCACGTCAACCAGACGGTTTCGTGGAACGAAATCACGCGCCTGAAAGACATTTCGGCGTTCGGCGCGGGCTTTAATCTGCGGCGCCCCGTAAAGCGCGGGCGGCTCGTGCAGATGACGATTCCACTGCCGCGCAAGCTGCGCTGTTACGATTTCGTCGAGCCGCAATATAAAATTTGGGGTCTTGTCAGAAGCTGCATTTTGAAGAACGACGGAGCGGCGGCGGCAAAGGCGGCGGGCGCGGAAAATCACGCGATTGGCGTTGCTTTTATCGGCAAGCATCCGCCGAAAAATTATTTGCAAGACACGGCAAAGCTGTTTGAAATCTCGCACCGCAACGACGGGCAGTTGTGGCATCTCGTAGAAGCGCCGAGCCAGCCGGACGAAAAACATCTGCCCAAAGAGCTGCGCCGCCAAACGCGCTTTTCGCTGCCGACAAACATTTTGCTCGAAGCGATTGACGAGAACGGCGAGACGACGGCGAGCGAATCGACCGTAACGGAAAATCTCAGCTTGAGCGGCGCGTCGGTTTTTTCGATGCTGCCGACGGAAAAAGGCGCGTTCATCCGCGTCAAAAGCGAGCAATACAACGTCTCAATCATCTCGGTCGTGCGCGGCAAACACACGGGCGCGGACAAAATCCCGCGCCTCCATCTTGAATTTATCGACCGCTTTTTCCCGCTCGAAGGAATTGAATAAATGGAAAATGGAAAATGGAAAATGTAAGAAATTTTTCAATTTATCATCTGACGTTTGTCATTAACCGTTTTCTTTATTTTCCATTTTCCGTTTTCCATTTTCCGTTATTTTTTAGTTTTTTTGTTTTTGATTGATTTGTCGCGGGCGCGCACAAGGACTTTCAGTTCGTTCATAAACTCGGAAACATCTTCAAACTCTAAATAAACCGACGCGAAACGGACGTAGGCGACTTTATCGAGCGACTTTAAGCGAGACATAATCAGTTTGCCGAGTTCGCTCGTAGCTATTTCGCGGTCGCTTGATTCCTGCACGAATTTTTCTATCGAATCGACGATTGCTTCCAGTTGAACCGAAGAAATCGGGCGCTTTTCGCAGGCTCTCAAAAGTCCCGCCATAATTTTGCTGCGGTCGAACGTCTCGCGTCTTCCGTCCTTTTTGATGACCATATACGGAATTTCGTCAATCCGCTCGTAAGACGTAAAACGTCTGCCGCACTTCATACACTCGCGCCGCCGCCGAATCGAATCGCCGTCTTTCGACTCGCGCGAATCGACTACTTTATCTTCAATATGTGTGCAGAACGGACAACGCATAAAATTAGTGGTTAGTGGTTAGTGGTTAGTGGTGAGTTAATGAATTCGTCTTTCACTAACCGTTCACCACTCACAACTTACCACTGATTTTCGTGTTCGACTTCTTCCGCCGCGTGTTCGCCGGAAACCAGACCGCGCAGGCGATTGAGGCTGGCATCGCCGCGAAGAAAATAATAAAAACCGAAAAAGATTGCCGGCGCGAAATAAACAAGGTGCATCGCAATGGAAATCGCCGCCGCCTTTTCCGCATCGACGCCGAGGAAAATCAAGCCGCCCGCCGTCGCCGCGTGAAACGCGCCCGCCGCGCCGCCCGGCGTCGGCACAACCGAACCGAGCGCCGCGACGAACATCACAAACAGCGAATCGGTAAAACTTACATTTACCGGCAGATTAAACGCTAAAATAACAAGCCAAGTCGGCAGCGCAATCGAGAGCCACAGCAAAATTGTCCAGAACGCGACGCCGAGAATTTCGCGCCCGTCGCGCAGAATTTCCAAAGACGTGGCGAGTTGCCGCAGAATGCTCGAAATCAAATTCCGAACGCGCTCGGGAATAAACTTTCGGTCAAAAAACTTTTCCGTCCAGCGGATAATCTTCGCAGAGTTTCGCTGGTAGAAAATCAACGCCGCAAATCCGGCGACGACGCCCCCGAGCAGCAAAATACCTGCAATTTTGACGTATGCAATTTCCCGTTCGTGTCCGGCGGGCGGCGCGAACCACAATAAATTGACGCCGAAAAAACAAACGAGCGCGGCAAGGTCAAAGATTCGTTCGACGCCCAGAGTAACCAGCGCCGCCGACGGTCGAACGCGCCGGTCGCGCATCGCAAGCCACATTGGACGCGCCAATTCGCCTGCGCGCCCGACAACCATAATCACCGCAAAACCAACGGTCGTCGCTGCGAAAAGCTCGCGCATACTCGTTTCGGTCAGCGGTTCGAGCAGCACTTTCCAGCGCGCCGCGCGCAAATAATAACCGAGACAAATTATCAATGTAGCCGCGATTAAATAATAGGCATTCGCCTTTCGCAGGCTGTCGCTGACTTCGCTCCAATCGAGATTGCGCCCGAAAAACCAGAGTATCAAAACCGCGAATAAAAACAGCAGTATAAACTTAAAAGATTTTTGCAAACCGTTTCCCTAACCTTGCCGATAAAAAAATTATATTAAAAATTGTGCGGCGCGCCGAAATAAAATCACAAGATACAGTATTTTCAGCCAACTTGCCAACTATCACAAGCCGCGCGCCGCACGCGCATCGAAAAAGCGACGGATTTACCGTTTCGCTTTTCTTTTTTCCGCCGCTCAACTAGACTTGAACTTCAAATTTTCGTTGGTTTTGATTGGCAATTATGAGCAGAAAATATCGCGTCGGAATCTTAGGCGCAACCGGAACGGTCGGGCAGAGGTTCGTGCAGTTATTAGAAAATCATCCGCAGCTTGAGATAACGGCGCTCGCCGCCTCAGACCGCTCGGCTGGCAAACCGTTCGCCGAAGCGTGCGCGTGGAAACTTGCAGGCGCGATGCCTGAATATGTCAAGGAAATCACGGTCGAGCCGATTGCGCCGCCGCTCGACTGCGATTTCGTTTTTTCGAGCCTGCCGTCAAACGTCGCGCGCGAAACAGAAGAAGCGTTTGCGCGCGCCGGTTTTCCCGTCATCAGCAACTCGTCGGCGTATCGAATGGACGAAGACGTGCCGCTGCTGATTCCCGAAATAAACTTCGAGCATCTCGGTTTAATCGAAATTCAAAAACGCAGGCGTAGCTTTGACAAAGGTTTTATCATCACGAATCCGAACTGCGCGATTATGAGTTTCGCGCCGCCGCTCGCCGCGCTCGACAGACGTTTCGGCGTCGAATCGGTTTTCGTTACAACCTTGCAGGCAATTTCCGGCGCGGGTTATCCGGGCGTTTCCTCGTTCGATATAATCGACAACGTGATGCCGTATATCGCTGGCGAAGAACCGAAAGTCGAAACCGAAGCGCAGAAGATTCTGGGGAAATTTAACGGCGAAACTGTCGAAAAAGCAGATTTCACGGTGAGCGCGCAATGCTTTCGCGTCAACGTCATCGACGGACACACCGCATCGGTGCGCGTGAAACTAAAACAAACTTCGACGTTAGAAGCGGTGATGGACGCGATGCGAAATTTCCCGTCGCTGAAACTTCACTCGTCGCCCGAAAAATTTATCGACATTTGCGACGAACCGTCGCGCCCGCAGCCGCGTCTCGACCGCGACAATGGCAAAGGTATGACAATCACCGTCGGCAGACTTTTCCCCGACAACATTTACGATTACCGCTTTGTCGGTCTCTCGCACAACACCGTGCGCGGCGCGGCGGGCGCGGCGATTTTGAATGCGGAATTGCTGATTGACAGGAAATTGCTGTAATCAATTAACAATATTGGAAAAAAATGCGCAACTATTTTTTGATGATTTTAATAGTTTTAGCTCTCACGGTTCTCGGCGTTTTGACGCTCGTCTTTATCACCGTCAAGTATTACTGGGGCGAGCGCGGAACGCCGCCGCTCTCGGCAGCCGAACGAAGGCGTCTGCGCGAAGAACAGGTAAATAATGGAAAACGGAAAATGGAAAATGGAAAATAAAGAAAACGAGTGACGACATACGATAAATCTGCAAATCTCTTACATTTTCCACTTTCCGTTTTCCATTTTCCATTTAACTAATCGCTTCTTTCATTCGCCGCACGCCTTCCGCCATTCGTTCTTCAGGATTGCAAAATGAAACGCGCAAAAAGCCTTTGGCTTCCGTGCCGAACGCGACGCCGGGAACGGTTATCACGCGGTTTTGCAGAAACTTTTCCGCAACCGCGATGTCGTCGCCGCCAATCGAGCGCACGTCGAGCATCGTGTAAAACGCGCCTTCGGGATGCGTGCCGCGCAAGCCTAATTCCTTTTCCAGAATATCAATCAGAAATTCGCCGCGCCGTTTATAAATTTCCCGCGCTTCCTGTTTCGCGTTTTCGGCTTCGTCCGTCCAGCCGAGCAAGGATGCTTTCTGCGAAATAGTCGAAGTGCAGACGGTGAGAAATCCGTGCAAAGTCATCGCGGCTTTGACGACATCGGTTTGCGAGCTTGCCAGCCAGCCGACGCGCCAGCCCGTCATACTCAATGATTTCGACAAACCGTCAACGATAACGGTGCGCTCATAAAATTCTGAAGCCGAGCGCGGTTTGTCCTGCGTAAAATACAAATCCTTGTAAATCTCGTCGGAAATCAAATAGATTCCCGTATCTTTTAGAACGTCTGCAATTTGCATTAAATCGCTTTCGGTAAAAATCTTTCCCGTCGGATTGGACGGCGAGATGACGACGGCGACTTTTGTCTTAGGCGTGATTTTCGATTTGAAGTCTTCGATGTCGAACGCAAAATCTCTCTCCGCCGGAAGACAATAATAAACCGGCTCGCCGCCGGAAATCTTGACGCAGTTTTCATACGCCGGAAACGACGGATTCGGCAACAAAACTTCGTCGCCGTCCTCGACGATTGCGAGAAATGCCGCCGTCATCGCTTCCTGCGAGCCGACCGTTACGCAAACCTGATTCGATTGTAAATCCAAATGCGGATAGCTCGCCGCAATCAGTTCGCGCAACGCGGGAATTCCGGCGTGATTCGTATAACCGTTTTGTTCGTCAAGAGTTACGCGCGCCGCTTCTCTGCGGATAAACTGCGGCGTCGGCAAATCCGGCTCGCCCAAGCCGAAATTTATACTTTCTGGTAAAGCGCGCTCGAAAATCTGCCGTATCAAAGTCGGCTGGACGCCTTGCAGACGGCGCGGCAATTGAAAATTTTTATTTTTTTGAGTTGCTGTCATAATTAAAAAATTTATTATAAAGCAGCTATAACGGGCTGCCAACCTTTTTCGGCGTGTAGAAACTTCTGCGTCGCAGCTAAAACAAAGGCTTGCTGCGCCGTTTGATATTCGATTCTTTTGACGATAAGACGCGGATGTTCAAATTCGATAAGGTTAAAAGAATTGGCTTCACCGCGTCCGCGCGTCGAAGTCGCCGTTCCCGCCTGAACGACGAGCGCGTTGCGACCGCCGCCGAGTTTGTAGCGTGTCGCCGTGCCGCCGATATGCGAGACGTGAATGTGTCCGGCGAGAAATAAATCCGCGCCGCAGTCGGTAATCTCGCGCATCGCCATTTCCGCGCGCCCGACAATTTGGTCGTTGTCGTAACCTGCCGGTAAATCGAACGGGTGATGCGTAACGAGGACTTTTAAAATTCCGTCCGGCAGCCCGCAGAGTCTTTCGCGGATGACGGCAACTTGTCGTTCGTTGACGCGCCCGTCTTTTATCGTCAGAGAACGCGCCGTGTTTATGCCTAGAATGGCAACTTCTTCGTCGGCATAAAACGGCTGTAAATCGTCGGTAATATATCGTTTATATTTTTCGAGCGGCGTCGCAAAACGCGCGAAAACGTTGTGCATCGGAATGTCGTGATTGCCCGGAACGACGATTTGCGGCTTCGGGAGCTTATCGAGAAAAGCGCGCGCTTCGATAAACTGCGCCGAACGCGCGCGCTGCGTCAAATCGCCGGAAACAACGATGACATCCGGCTGCAACTCGTTGATTTTGACGATTAAACTCGCCGCAACCGCATAATCAACGCGCCCGAAGTGAATGTCGGAAATATGAACAATCGTTCGCATAATTGTCGGGAGTCCAAAGTATAAAGTCCAATGTCCAAAGTTTTATAAACATTCTTAGACTTTGGACTTTGGACTTGAGACTTTGGACTTATTTCGGCACAAGAACACGAAGCGCGCGCGGGCGAATGCGATAGCAAAGCGGCGTTTCCATCAGCTCGACTTCGCCGTCGAAAGCGACGAGCAGATTTTTCCGGCGCGCGTTAATCGTAATTTCGTCGGTTTTGACTTCCTCGAAATCTTTCGCGCGCTGCATTGCGCCGACGAGCGAGCGAAGCGCGAGCATCATCAAACCGGCGCGTCCCGTTCGGTGCAGCAAATAAACGCTCAATTTGCCGTCGGTCAAAGATTGGCGCGTGCCGATGTTCAGAAAATCCATTTCGTATTCGTTGTTGCCGATAAACAGAAACGGCGTTTTGCGCTGAACTTCCTGTTCGTTGATGCACAATTTAATATTAAAAAACGGGTAACGCCGCAAAACCGCCGTCGCAGCGAAAAACGCCGCCGACCATTTGCTTTTGCCGAGACGCTCGTGCTGTTCGCGCTTGCGGACGATTTGCGGATACAAGCCGATGCTTGAATTATTGATGAAAACACGCCCGTTGACTTCCGCCGCGTCGATTTCTTCAGTGTGATTTTCCGCGATGACGCGCACAGCTTCCGCCAAATCTTGCGGAATTTGTAAATCTTTCGAGAAGTGATTAAGCGTTCCTAATGGAAGAACGCCAAGCGTTTTCCCCGTTCCGATTATCTTCGATGCAACGCCGCTGATTGTCCCGTCGCCGCCGCCCGCGACGACGATTTCCGCGTCGCTTTTCGCTGCTTGTTCGGCAAGTTTCATCAAATCTTCGCTGCCGTCGGCAACAAAAATTTCCGCGTCGAGATTATTCGCTCCGAAAAGTTCCGTCAATTGCCCGCGCAGTTCGTCGCAGTTTTTGTCTTTCGCGCCCGAACCGGCGTTGACGATGACGGCAATCTTTTTCTTCATAAATCAATGCGGATTACTCTGAGTGCGGACGAGCCGCTTTTCACGGATGCGGCTGGTTTATAATTACCTCAAATAATCTTCCAATTTAGTCGAAGCATCGGTTTTTTCGTCGCGGTATTTAACGATAATCGGCGCGTAAATCGAAAGATTGTTTTCTTTTCCGAAGCCGCTCGTTATTGCCCGCGAGCCTTGCACGACGACCGCGCCCGCCGGAATTTCCAAAGGCTTTTCGGCGCTCGATTTGTAAATCGTGTTTTTGATTAAATCGAAAACCGGCGTCGAGCGCGTCAAAATAACGCCGCTCGCCAAAACGACGCGCTCGCGCACGATGACACCTTCATAGACGCCCGTGTTGCCGCCGATTAAACAATCGTCTTCAATAACGACCGGATTTGCATTCACAGGTTCAAGCACGCCGCCGATTTGCGCCGCCGCCGAAATATGAACGCGCTTTCCGATTTGCGCGCACGAGCCGACAAGCGCGTGGCTGTCAATCAACGTGCCTTCGTCAACATACGCGCCGACGTTGACGTAACTGGGCGGCATCAAAACGACGTTTTGTGCAATGTAAGAGCCGTCCCGAATCGTCGTTCCGCCCGGAACGATACGGATTTTATCGTCCAGATTCATCGGGCGCAGAGGATATGTGTTTTTGTCGAAAAACTGAAACGTCTCGCTCGAGAACGACATAGTTGCCATCTCGCCCATTTTGAAACCGGCGAGAATTCCGCGTTTGACCCAGGCGTTAGTTTGCCATTCGCCGTTTTCGTCTCGTTCCGCCGCGCGAATTCTGCCTTCGCGCAATTCGGCTTTGAACTCGTTGAAAGTTTCGCGGTCTGAAGCGTCGAATTCAGATTTGGTAAATAATTCTTCGATTTTTTCTTGTAAATTCATTTTTACCTGTAAATAATTTGATAATCGTTTTTCTTAAATTCATTCAGAAGTTTTGCACTATTTTCAAAATAAACTTTTTTATTATTTCCTTTGATTTTTAATGTTTTAAGATTCAGATGACTGTCATCACCTTTCTTAAAATAATATGGGTCGCCCCATCCGACTTTAACAACTTCGCGCGATTTCATCTTTACCTTAACCGTTTTTTTATCTTCGCTGAAACTGTATTGTTCAGTCGGCATTTTGTCCCAATCTTTTTGAAAAACTCCCCATTTATTGAAATTGCTTTCGCTCGTTACTTCTAGCGGATAAACTGAGAAATCCTTTTTTTCGTATAAAACTTCGATTTCTTCATCGGAAGAATTCACAACCATAAGATTTTGAATTAACGTGCAGGCAAAAAGAAAAACCGCCGAACAAATTATCAATACAAACCAAATAATTTTTTTCATATATCAACTCCGTTATTGTTTCAAATCTTTCAAAATCTCTTTCAATTTCTTCCGCGCCAAATCAGTTATGGGGACGAGCGGCAAGCGTAAATTTTCTTCGAGCAAATTCATTTCCTTCATCACAAATTTACACGGCGCGGGCGATGCTCCAATAAAGTTCGCTTCCATCAGCGGCAGAATTTTGTAATGAATTTTCCGCGCCGCCGTCCACGCGCCCGCCAGAGCCTTTTCGACCATTTTTGAAGTTTCGTTCGGCAATTCGTTCGAGCAAACCGAAACCAGACCGTCCGCGCCGACGGCGATTAAAGGCAAAGTCGTCGCATCGTCGCCGGAAAAAACTTTGAAATTTTTCGGGCGTTTTCGGATGATTTCCATAATCTGCGAGAAATTCCCCGACGCTTCTTTTGTAGCGACGATGTGTTCAAAATCGTTCGCCAATCTCAAACAAGTCTCGCTCTCGATATTTGAACAGGTTCTGCCTGGCACGTTATACAACATAATCGGAAACTTTTTGACCGATTTTGCGATTTCCGCGAAATGCGCGTAAAGACCTTCCTGCGTCGGTTTGTTGTAAAAGGGTGCGACAATCAAAGCTGCGTCCGCGCCGAGTTCTCTCGCCTTGCGCGTAAAATCAATCGTCGCCGCCGTGTTGTTGCCGCCTGTTCCGGCGACGACTTTCGCATTTAATTTTCGGGCGGCTTCGACCGTCATTTCGATAACGCGCACGCGCTCGCCTTCCGACATCGTAACGCTCTCGCCCGTCGTGCCGCACGGAATCAAAATCTTCACGCCGTTTTTTATCTGCCGCTCGACAAGATTTTTGAAACATTCGTCGTCAATCGAACCGTCTCGTCTAAACGGCGTAACCAGCGCCGTTCCGCAGCCGCGCAGCCAATCAATCTTTATCGTCATAGTTCTCGGATTTCATTTCAAAAAAATTTGCTTTGACCAATTCAGAAGTATATGTTCATAATCGTGCCGACTCAAAGACTCGACCGTAAAACTTATGCGGAAAAACCCTTTTTCATTGATTTTCCTCAGTCTTGTAATTTTTTGCCCGGCTTGTGTTCGGGAGAAAAGTCCGCACAAAGAAATTCCCGCGCATTTGCTCGACAAATTTCCGACGAAAAGTTTTGCTTATCCGGTCGGCGAAAAGGAATACGTCAGCGAAAAAAACGATTGGCGCGATTTGTGGTATAACGCGCAGGATTTCGGCGAAAACCGTCATCTCGGCGAAGATTGGAACAAAACGACGGGCGGCAATACCGACTGCGGCGAGCCGGTTTTCGCTGCGGCGAACGGACAAATAACATTTGCGAAAGACGCGGGCGCAGGTTGGGGAAACGTCGTCATCGTCGAACACACAGCCGCCGACGGAACGAAAATTCAAAGTCTTTACGGACATCTGGAATCGATTGCGAGAACCGACGGCGCGGTCGAAAAACGCGAGCAAATCGGCACAATCGGCGGCGCAAACGGGCGTTATCCGTGTCATCTGCATTTTGAAATTCGCTGGACGGATTGCCCCGTCTGGAATCAAACCGGCGGCGGTTATTCAGAAATAAGACACGGCTGGATTGACCCTTCGGAATTTATTGATAAAAATCGCTGATTCACTTTCTCAATATTTCTTCCATCACGTCCGTAAACTCATAAAAACCTTTTCGCCCGCAAATCCATTCCGCCGCAAGAAGCGCGCCCGATGCAAAACCTTCACGCGAGCGCGCCGCGTGTTCTAATAAAATCTGGTCAGCCGCCCCGTCAAACCCGACGCGATGCGTTCCCGGAATGTGTCCGGCGCGCGTCGAAGAAACCGAAAAATCTTTTTCGATATTTTTTGCGACAATCTCTTTTAATTTCAAAGCCGTTCCCGACGGCGCGTCTCGTTTGCGCGAGTGATGCTGTTCTTCGACGAACGCTTCGTAGTCTTCAAATTTTGCGAAAAGCTGTGCGGCGTAATCAACGATTTTATAAAATAAATTCACGCCCACGCTGAAATTCGCGCCGTAACAAAACGCGCCGTTTTTTTCCGCGACCGTTTTTTTTATCGCTTCTTTTTCATCGCTCCAACCCGTCGTTCCTTCGATGAGTGGAACGTCGGCAATAAGGCATGCTTCGACATTTCTCTTTACGGCTTCGGCGGCGGAAAAATCAATCGCCGCGTCCGCGCCTTTTATTTTTTCGGCTAATTCTCCGGCTGAAAGTTTCGCATCCGTTTCGTCAATGATTACAGCAATTTCGTGGTTTTTATTTTCGGCTAAAGTCCTGATGAGTTTGCCCATCGCGCCGTAACCGATTAACGCTATTTTCATTTTTACAAATTTCGATTATTCAAGATTCATTTGTTTGACGATTTTGGCAAAGTGCGGCTCGGCGCGAAGTTCGTTCCAGCGCGTGTCGATTTTGATAAATGTAATTTGCACTTCGCGCTGCTCGAAAGATTTTTCCAAATAATTCAGTGCTTCTTCCCGCTCGCCCAAACCGTTGTAAATCATAGCGAAATTATACGCCGGAACATAGTTTTCGGCGGCGAGCGATTTTAAGTCGGCGAGCGTGGTTCGCGCCCGTTCCCGATTTCCCGATTTTGCCAGCGCGTAGCCTAACTGCGTAATCGGTTCGCTGCCGCCGCCGGAAAGCTCTCGCGCTCTGGTCAGCGCGGCGATTGCTTCGGCGTAGCGTTCCTGTCGAATATAGATGCGTCCGAGAGCGTTATCGTCGCCGCGCAGCAACAGGCGTTTCATTCGGTCTACGCGAAATTCGCCGAATTCGTAGCTGTGTGTTTGAGGCTCGTTCATAACCCGCTTTCAGAAAGTTTCAGAAACTTTCAGATTGATTCTAAAGATTTTCAGAAGAGATTTTTGTGATTATGGCACGCATCAGCCGAACAAAAAAGTTCCGGTTGAAATAAACAAAAACAAAGAGAAAAAAAATGAAAAATACATTCTTGAAAACAATCGGCACGGCGGCGTTGGCGTTTTTGATGCTGGCGACGTTCGCCCAAATTCCGGCGTCGGCACAGCAAGCGCCGGACGCAGACAAAGAACAAGCGCAAAAAGATGCCCAAGAATTCGAGTTGAACGCCAGCCGGATTGAAGGCGTCTATGACGCGCGCGTAACGCTTCGCGTCTGTCAAACCGGCGCGCTCATTACGAGCTTTCGAGCGATGGACGTATTTCATCGCGGCGGCACGCTCGGCGATACTAATGCTAGTCCGCCGTCAACGCGCGGCGTCGGTTTAGGCACGTGGCGTTATCTCGGCGGACAACTCTACACCGCCTCAATGCAGTTCTTCCGATATAACCCTGACGGCACTTTCGCCGGACTGCAAAGGGTCAGACAAAGCATTACTCTCAGCTCGGACGGCAATCAGCTTACCAACACCGTCAGGGCAGAAACCCTCAATCCTAACGACGTTGTGGTTGCGACATCCTGCGGCACGGCAATACTGACGCGCGTTAATTCCGCGCCGACGATAAGTATTACGAGTCCGGCAAACGATGTAATTTTCAATTCGACCGACCAGATTACAATCATCGCCGACGCTTCGGACAGCGACGGTCAGATAGTTAAAGTCGAATTCTTCTACACCGACAGCAACGGACAAAACCAGCAGAAACTCGGCGAAGACTTTACCGCTCCTTATACCTACTCGCAAATGGGCGCGCCCGCCGGAACATACATCGTAACGGCGGTCGCCACCGACGACAGAGGTATGACAACTCAATCAAATCCGATTAGAATCATCGTGCGCTAAAATCACGATGTTTCGGCAAGCAGACCGGTAAGCGGGTTCGACGCAGTTATTTCTCGCGTCAAACTCGCTTTTAATTTTCCGCAAATTTTATTCAGCCTTCGGCTTCGGCGGCTAAGAGCTTCTTCGCCAAATCAACGTAAAGCTCAACGGCTTCGGTCAATTCTCGTTTCGGCACGAATTCGTTTTTCGTGTGCGCGACCAGAATCGAGCCTGCGCCCAAAAGCAGCGGCGTTCCCCAATTTGAAAGATGCGGAATGTCTGTTGTAAAACGGACGACTTTTTGTCGAAAACCTTCAACAGAAAGCATTTTTACCGGCTTTGCGACAGAAGAAATTTCGATGTGTCCGCGTCCGTCGATTGTTTTTTCAAGCATTTCCAAAATCGGTTTCTCGTCGCTCGTCAGGCGAATGTGCATTCCGGCTTCGGCTTCGGGCGCGACGATGTTTGTTTTCAAACCGCCGCCGATTAAACCGATATTGCACGTCGTTTCGCCGAAAAATTCATCGTTCGGAAATTCGATTCGGCGAACGTCGTGCAAAATGTCCAATAACTTCTCAATCGCCGATTCACCTTCTTCGGGATACGCCGAATGCGCGGCTTTGCCCGCCGTTTTGATAAAAAAACGAAGCGAACCTTTCGAGCCGATTGCCAAATCGTTGTCGGTCGGCTCGCCGTTTATCATAAACTCGCATTTTGCCGCAATCGGATGAAGATTTGCCGCCCGCGCGCCCGCGCTTCCCTGTTCTTCGTCAACGGTGAACAGCAAGCCGATGTTCTGCACATTTTGTTTTCGCAGATTTTCCGCCGCGAAAATCTGCGACGCGATGATTCCTTTGGCGTCGCACGCGCCGCGACCGTAGATTTTTTCCGCGTCTTCGCTCGCCGCGACGAACGGCGGAACTGTGTCCATATGCGTCGAGAAAAAAACGCGCGGCGTATCATTTAAATGTGCGATGACGTTATTTTGATTCGCCGAAACCGCTTGCAATTCAACCATCCAGCCTAAACTTTTCAAATAATCGCGCAGAAAAAATCCGACGGCTTGTTCATTCTCGGAAACGGACGGAATGTCGATTAAAGTTTTCGTCAACTCGAACAAATTCATAAAAGATATTTATCGCCGGAACATCGCCTGTTATTTTTATCGAAATTAAGCAAGCGAATTTTAGCGTTAAGAATAGCCTTATTTGCCGAAAATAAAAAGAGCGAGCCGCTTTTGCGAACCCGCTCTTTTTGCTTGCGTTTATTTTTTCAATATTTAGCTGACAGCCGATTTCGACGCGGTTTGCATTGCTCGTTCGAGCAGCGCCGGCATAGTCGCTTCGAGCGAATCCGCCGTGTTTTCTTCCTGGTCGAGATTTTCCGTCAGAAGTTGGGCAACCTCGGTTTGTCCCATCATTTCCGCGCCCGCAATCAAACCGCGATAGCTGGCGATTTCGTAATGTTCGACTTTCGAGCAGCTTCCGTTTATCGCTAAATCGGCGAGTGCCGGAACGTCTTTTGTCTCCTTGAGCAATTTGTTGCCTTCGCTGACAAGTCCCGCCGCGGCGTCGCACGAAACGCGCTCGGCTTTCAAGCCCAAAACCTCGTAGACTCTCGTTAAATTAACGATTTGCTGTTCGGTTTCCGCGATGTGTTTTTTGAGCATTGCCTGAACCGTCGCGTCGCTTGCGCCTTCCAACATTGTCTGCTGCGCTTCCAGAAAACGATGTTCGGCGTCGTAGATGTCGCCGAGTCCGTGTTGAAATTTTTCTTCTAAAGTTTTGATAGCCATATTTGTTCTCCCTCGTAATTTAATCCAAAATAGTTTTAGATTTTTTTAGTTTTGTTTTGGATTGCTTACGATAACGGCAAGAATTATGCCGCGAACGAAACGCTCAAATCGCTCGTTTATAAATTTAATAAATTTTCAGGGAAAATATTTTATCTTGAAAACATACACGCTTTTTCCGCAAAAGTGCTTGGGTTGAATACACAAAAGTTTATTGTTTGTTCGATTTATTTTTATTCGTAAAAAATTCGTCGTGCAATTTTTTGATAACTTTTTTCACGTCGCTTTCGGCAACGACGAATGTCATATTAACGCTCGACGCGCCGTGTGAAATAAGCGAAATGTTCACGTCCGCAACGGTCGAAAAAATGCGCGATGCGACGCCGGAAGTTCCCCGAAGACCTTCGCCGACGATGCAGACGACAGCCATTTTCGGCTCGATTTCGACCGTTCCGAGACGCTTTAATTCGCGCACAATCGGGTCAAGCGACTGCGTGTCGTCAAGCGTTAAGGAAACGGAAACTTCCGAGGTTGAGATAACGTCAATCACGGTTCGATAACGCTCGAAAATCTGAAACAGCGCGCTCATAAAACCGTATGCGCCGAGCATTCGCGCCGAAGAAATCCGCAAAATCGTGATGCCGGTTTTGTGCGCGATTGATTTGACCGTGCGCTTTGTCGTCTCGGCTTGCGGCAAAATCATCGTTCCTTTTTCCTGCGGTTTGTGCGAATTGCAGACGCGCACCGGAATCGAAAAATCGACGGCGGGCTGAATCGTTTTCGGATGCAGAACTTTTGCGCCGAAATAAGCGAGTTCCGCCGCCTGTTCATACGACAAAGTTTTTATCGTGCGCGCCTTGCGGCAGACGCGCGGGTCGCAGGTTAAAACGCCGGTAACGTCCGTCCAGATTTGAATTTCTTTTGCACGCAATGCCGCGCCGACGAGCGCCGCCGAATAATCCGAACCGCCGCGACCTAAAACCGTCGTCTCGCCGCTTTGACTCGCCGCGATAAAACCGCCGAGAACCGGAATTTCGCCCGAGTCGATTAAATTCTGCAATTCTAACTGAACGAGCTTTTCGGTCTGCATCCAAACTGGCGTCGCCGCGCCGTATTCTTCGTCGGTTACAATTAAGCGGCGCGCGTCCACCTGCCGCGCGTTTAGATTTTTTGATTGAAAAACTTCCGCCAGAAGTCTTGACGAAAGCTGCTCGCCGTAAGAGACAATGGCGTCTTTGAGCATTGAGAGCGGCAGACTTCGGCGCGAAACACGTTCGAGCAAATCGCCGATTTCCTTTTTTGAAAGTTCCAATTCGTGTTTGAAATTTTTCCGCTGTTCGTTGCCGGTCAATTGCAGGGAAACTTGCAGATGCCGTTCAAAATGCGGTTCGAGCGACAGCAAAGCCGCTTGAAAATCGCCTTTTTTCGCCGCGTCAAAGGCGCTCAATAAAGCGTCCGTAACTTTTGACATCGCCGAGGTTACGACGACGGGCGAATTTTCCCGCTCGCTCGAAACAATCGCCGCGACGCGCGCGAACGCCTCGCCGTCCTGCACGCTCGTGCCGCCGAATTTCATCACGATTGGTATTTTTTTTTCACTCACGACGAAAGAAAGTTCAATTTAAAGCCGCATTATTGTCAAGCCGAAAGAAAAGTCTAACGGCATTTTCGGTTTTGAAAAAGGCGGCGGCGAAAAACTACGGAATTGATAATCAGCCGTTTTTCGTGGATAATACATTGAATTTGTTAGATTTGAGTTGATTGATTTTTTAATCGAAAATGCGAATTTTAATAACCGGCGGCGCAGGTTTTATCGGTTCACACCTGTGCGAACGGCTTCTTGCCGATAATCACGAAGTTATTTGTCTAGACAATTTTTTCACCGGACGCGAGGCAAACGTCGCTCACCTGCTCGACGACAAATGTTTTGAACTGGTTTGCCACGACATAATCGAGCCGATTTTACTTGAAGCAGACCAGATTTATAATCTCGCGTGTCCGGCGTCGCCGATTCATTATCAATTTAACGCTATTAAAACCGTCAAGACCAATTTGATGGGCGCGATAAATATGCTCGGAATGGCAAAGCGCGTGCGCGCCCGTATCCTTCAGGCTTCAACTTCGGAAGTCTACGGCGACCCGCAGATTCATCCGCAAACGGAAGATTATTTCGGCAACGTCAATCCAATCGGACTTCGTTCTTGCTATGACGAAGGCAAGCGAGTCGCCGAGACTTTGTTTATGGATTATCACCGGCAAAACCAAGTTGACACGCGCATCGCGCGTATTTTCAACACATACGGTCCGCGAATGCTGGAGGATGACGGGCGCGTCGTCTCGAATTTTATCGTCCAAGCGCTTCGCGGCGAAGATTTGACCATTTACGGGAGCGGCGAGCAGACACGCTCCTTTTGCTACGTCGACGATTTAGTCGAAGGACTGGTTCGCCTGATGAACGCCGAAGCCGTAGATATACATTTGCCGGTTAATATCGGCAATCCGGGCGAATTTACGATGAATGAGTTGGCGCGGCAAGTGGCGAAAACGGTCGGAACGAATGTAAAAATCAAAAATATGCCGCTGCCGCAGGACGACCCGAAACAGCGCCAGCCGGATATTCAAAGAGCCAAAGAACTGCTCGGTTGGCAACCGACGATTCCGCTTGCCGAAGGCTTGAAAAAAACGGTCGCGTATTTTGCCGGAAGAATAAATAAATCGGATACTATTCTACAAAAATCGCGCGAGGTCAAGTTATGAGCATCGAAGAAAGAGTCAGCCGTGTTGAAGAAGCAATTTTGATATTGAGAGATTTAAATCTTAATCACAACGAACGGCTTGACGATTATTTCAGAGCATTAAGAGAATCGCGCGAAGATTTTGAATTTAAGATGAATGCCGTTATCGACGCGCAAATGCAAAATGAAGCTGATATAAGAGGACTTAAAGATTCGATTATCGAAGTCAAAGATTCGATAATCGAAATGAGAGTTTCGATTGGCGGGCTTGCGGAAGCATCGAAATCACAACTCAAGCGAATTGAAAATTTAGAAAACAAATAATATATGAAAATTTTAATAACCGGCGGCGCTGGCTTTGTCGGCTCGCATCTGGCGGACAAACTTATCGGCGAAGGACACGAAATCACGGTCATCGACGACCTCTCGACCGGACGCTATCAAAACGTCGAGCATCTGGAAGACAGGAAAAACTTTCGTCTGATTATCGACACCGTGCTGAACGAAAAGCTAATGGAAGAATTAATCAGGGAAACCGACCGTGTTTTCCATATGGCGAGCGCCGTCGGCGTCCGGCTTATTATGGAACATCCCGTAAAAACCATCGAAACGATTTTTCGCGGCACGGACGTTGTTTTAGGCTTTTGCTCGCGCTACCGCAAACGGGTTTTAATTCCCAGCACGTCGGAAGTCTACGGCAAAGGCGCGCGCGTTCCGTTTCGGGAAGAAGACGATTTGCTTACGGGTTCGACCGATAAACATCGCTGGGCTTACGCCTGCGCGAAAACTTTGGACGAATTTCTCGCACTTGCGCACTGGAAGGAAACGCGCCTGCCGGTCGTCGTCGTTCGTCTTTTTAACACGGTCGGACCGCGCCAGACCGGACAATACGGAATGGTCGTGCCGAATTTCGTTAAATCGGCAATCCGCAACGAGCCTTTAACGGTTCACGGCGACGGCACGCAGTCGCGTTGTTTCGGACACGTTCTCGATATTGTCGAAGGCTTGACCAAAGCGATTGAAACGCCCGAATGTTTCGGACAAGTAATAAATTTCGGCAACGACGAAGAAGTTTCGATAAAAGGCTTGGCTGAAAAAGCAATCGAGATGACGGGAAGCAAGAGCGAAATTCGCTTTATTCCATACACCGAAGCATACGGCGAAGGCTTTGAAGATATGCAGCGGCGCGTTCCCAGCCTCGACAAAGCGGAGCGTCTGGTCGGCTTCAAGCCAACCCGAACGCTCGAGAAAATCATTAATGATGTAGCGGAACAGTTCCGCGAAGAATTAAAAGCCGAAACTGCCAACGCTTAATAAATGGAAAATGTATTAAACGGAAAACGGAAAACGGAAAGTGGAAAATGAATAAAACTGTAAATAATAAAAGCTATATGGCGAACCGAAAACCTTTCTTAAATTTTCCATTTTCCACTTTCCGTTTTCCGTTTAATACATTTTTGTTCGTTTTTATTTTCGCCATTTCGAGTTTTTCCGCTTTTGCGCAGGAAACCGGCGGCGTCAAAGGTAAAATTCGCGCGATGAACGGCGGCGCAATCGCCGGCGCGGGCATAACCGCGAGACAAGAAGGCGCGGACGTAAAATCGACGAAAGCCGACGGCGACGGAAAATTCGTTTTAAACGGTCTCGCGCCCGGCATTTACAACATCGTTTTCGACAAAAGCGGCTACAGTTCCGGCATCAAACACAACATCGAAATCAAGCGAAATAAAATTGTCGATTTGGGCGAACGATTGATTTTAACCGTTGACCAAGGCACGCAGGTCATCGTCAAAGGCAGCGTTTTTAACGAAGAGGGCAGAAGCGTCGGCGGCGCGCGCGTCGAGATTGAAAAAATTTCAAGCGATGGCGGCACGCGCAAAAAAGTCGGTTCGGGCTACACAAACATCAGCGGCGAATTCACGTTTCGTTTTTCAGAAGGCGCGACTAAATACCGCATCACCGCGACGGCGAAAGACGCGACGGCGAGCAAGGAAATCGAAGTTACCAGCGCGGCGATCTATCGCTTGGCGATTACCTTAAAAGCGGAAAAAGTGAAAAGGTGAAAGAGTGAAAAAGTGAAAATGTAAAAAAGCCGCCCGTTAAAATTCAAGCGGCTTTTGCTTTTTCACTTTTTCACCTTTAACTAATTCACCGTTTCCGAAACTTCTTCTGCCGTCTGCATTCCCGCCATCGTTCCGGCGTCGGCGATAATCAATGGAAATTCATTCAGAAGAACCGTATTGGCGAGCGTCTGCACCCAGTAAGTTCCGGGCGTCGAAAACATTACGTTAACGAAAAAACTAACATTGTCTGTAAATCCGCCCGCCGCCAATTCGATTTGCGTCGGCTGCGACGTTACGACCAGATTGTTTTTGTCGGGCGAGACGATTCGCACTTCGGTCTGATGCGTCCCTTCGCCCTGCCAGTGATTAACGACGGCGAATTTTATCAAAGATACGGGAAGATGCTCGACCATTATGTTTTGAAAAACACCCATCAGGGAAATTTTATTTCCCATCTCAAGCCGCACGTCGTCGCACAACAAAGTGTAGACGAGTTTCAGAGTTTCGGTTGTCATAAAATATCGTAATAAAGAAGAATTTTACCGCAGAGAAGCCGGGTTTTCGCAGAGATTCGCGGAAAAAACACTCTGCGAACCTCTGCCTCATCTGTGCGCGCCTCTGCGATAAAAGTTCATAATTGGCAACGAGTTAATTGAAACTCACAAATCGCCGTAAATTTTATTTTTCACTTTTAGTTTTTAGTTTTTAGTTTTTCACTCGCTCACGCCGCGCCGTTCCGCTCGAACCACGCCAGCATTTTCGCCCACGCGTCGGTTGCCGCTTGCGCGTTGTAGTTCTTTCGATAATCGGCGTTAAAACCGTGTTCGGCGTTTGGATAAACGATGATTTCGGATTTCGATTTTCCCTTTTTCAATTCTTCCTGCATTCTTTGAACCGTGTCCTGCGGAATGCCCGTGTCGAGTTCGCCGTAAAAACCGATGACCGGAACGCGCAAATCTTTTGCTATATCGACGGGAAAAGTCGGCTGCAAAGGATTTTTCGGCGACCGCTCGGTTGCGACCAGTCCGCCATACCAAGCCGCGCCCGCATCGACTTTTCGATTGTGCGCCGCATAAAGCCAGACGATTCGCCCGCCCCAGCAAAAACCCGTAATTGAGAGTTTTTTTGCGTTTCCCGAACTGCTCTTTTTCGCGTATGCGACCGTCGCGTCCAAGTCCGACATAACCTGCGCGTCCGGCACTTTCGAGACGACTTTGCCGATGATTTCGCCGATGTTCGTCATCTTCAAAACGTCGCCCTGCCGCGCGTAAAGCGATGGCGCAATCGCCATATAACCTTTTTTTGCAAGGCGACGGCAAATGTCCTGCACCCATTCGTGAACGCCGAAAATCTCGTGAACGACCAGAACGACCGGAAACTTTTTATTTTTCGCGTCCGGCATCGCCCGATACGCCGGAATCTCGCCGTCGGCAACCGGAATTTTCACTTCGCCCGCAACCAAGCCCGCGCTGTCGGTCATAATGCGCGTCTGCGCCGCAATCGGCTGGACGGCAAGCGCGAACGCGCCCGTTAAAATCGACGTTACGAAAAATTCTCGACGGTCTAAAACCGTTGTCGAAACCGTCAAATCAGTCAGATTTTCCTTCATTTTTTTCTCCCAATAATTTTCCTACAATTTTTGCTTTTCCTTTGCGGTTTGTAAAGGTATAATCACGAAAAAGGATAAAGGATAAAGGATGAAGGATAAAAATTTAATCTTTATTTATCCCTTATCCTTCATCCTTCATCCTTCATCCTTCAAAAAGTTATGATGCTCTATGTTTTAATCGGTCTTTCGCTTTCGCTGACGGGCGTCGCCGGCTTGCAGTTTTTTTATATGATTTATCTCGAACGCATCGACCGCGAGCAGAAAAAACGCATCCACGAATTAGAACGCCACTGCAAATTCCTCAATGCGCGCGTCCTCGAGAGCGAAGCGAAAATCAAGGAACAAACCAACCTGCTCGAAAGCATTTTCGACGAATTCGGCGAGGATGAAAACTCCGAAGAAGAAGTTTGGGCGGACGTGATTGAAGACAGATAATTTTCTAGCCGTAAATTTGAAAATCGATATGAAAAGAAGCTTGATTTTAACTTTCTTTTTCGTTTTTTTTCTTTTCAACCCAAACATTGTTTTCGGCTGTGTTTGCGATACTTCCGTAACTTTTGCCGAATCATTTAAAGAAGCCTCGGCGGTGTTTTCCGGCAAGTTTGTCGGGGCGGAATATCGAAAAGGAATTATCAGCGAATCAATCGAAACGACTTTTTTTCCCGGCAATGAAAAAAAGATTTATGAAGTTTTAGTCTTAAAATTTCAAATCGAGCAATCTTGGAAAGGCGCGCCGAAACAGCAAATCGTGCTTTTAACCAACCACGCAAGATTTTCCGACGGAAGCACTTCGGTTTCCGATTGCGATTTGTTGTTCAATGAAGGCAAGCGTTATTTAATCTTTGCTTACGGCGCGGAAAACCGTCTTCAAACCAGCGCTTGTTCGAGAACCGCCCGATTAGAGAAAGCAAAAAAAGATTTGAAACTTCTCGGCGCGGGTAAAAACCCCGTCGCTAGATTTTCCAACAAAAACCGCACGAAAAAAATCACTTAAATTTAACAATCGTTGCGCCCCAGCTACCCGAAAATTCCGGCGCGCCTTTGAAAGATTCGACAAAATCGGTTCGCTCTAAAACTTTTCGGACAATTTCCCGCTGCACGCCGACGCCTTTGCCGTGAATTATCCGCACGATGCCGAAATTTTTCCGGCGCGCTTCCCGCAAATAAGTTTCGACAACCGATTTTACGTCTTTCGGGCTGAAGGCGTGAAGGTCGAGCGAGTCGGTTATTTCCAACTCGAACGGTTCGGGAAACGGATTTTCCAAATCAATATATTCTTCGTTCCTCATAAATGACAAAGCCGCGCCGAATTATCGAACGCTCGACAAAGGAAAAAACTTTACGGCTTCGACGATTTTTCGTAAGCCTGCATATTTTCCGGCGGCGTGATGCGCAGACGATTTTTGTCTTTAAAAACGGCAAATCTTTTATCTTCCATTTGCCCGTTCGCTGTGTTGCGCAGTTTGACGGTAAAAGTTTTGTTGTCACCGCTGCCTTCGACACGAAGCGGAATCACGCCCCACAAATCGCTGGTTTTATAAGCCGTGTAATGTTCTTCGTTGTATTTGTCGTAATCAAGAACAACAATGCCGTCAAAATCCGGCTCGACGTTCTCGATTGCCTTGACCTGATTGCTGCGCGTCAAAATCACCCAACTGCCCGGTTTTGCTCCTTTCGGCGCGCTTCTGTCAGTTACTGATTCGGCGTTGTCGAGCCGCTGCCAGGTTACGAATTTTCTCGTATTCGACTGATAAAAAACAATGTCGCTCGGCACTTGCAGTTCGATTTGTCTGCCGAAAAGCCAGCCGGCGGGCGCGGGCGAAACCGACGGGTCGAGCCGCGCTTTATACCAGATGTCATATTTTTCGTCTAACTTTTCGGGTTCTTCGGCGTCCTTGGCAGCTTCGACTTCCGCGTTTTTCGTCATTCCTTTCGGCTGCTTCTGGTCTGCTTTGTAAGCGTCGTCGGTGTCGGATGCGTCCTGTGCCTTCGGCACGTAAATCCAATCGGTGATTTCAAAAGTCGCGCCGTTCTCCAGCTTAAATAAAAGATTGTCGTCTCGTTGTTCGGGCGAGAGGCGCAAGTTCGACGCGGCACGCAACTGACCGCTCGCCTGCGCGGGCAAATCTTTGTCGGCTTCGTTGAGCTTTCTGGATTTTTCCAGAATGTCGCTCGTGATAACGTTCTGCGCTTCTATCCAACCTTCGGTTTTCTCTTCGTCGCGCGCGCGCGCGCGAAACCAATGGACTTTTTCAAAATCAATTTCTTCCAAAATGTCGAGAGTTTCGCCCCGTTTGACTTCCAAAAGGTCTGCGGCGACGACGGCAAAAGAACTGCGAAGCTGCGCGCGCGGCGCGATGACCGTGCCGGTTTTGTTTAAACCGATGATTCCCGTTACGTTATCGACCGCGCTTCTGACAATGCCGCAACCGACATTTAGAAACGCGAACGCCGCCGAAAATGCGATTGAAACGAATAATTTGCTTGCTTTCATCTTGATTTACCGAAGAATTTTCCGCCAGTTATTATAACCCAACTCGTTTAATAAATCCTTTTGCCGCCCGTTGAGTTTGGCGTTTATCTTTAATTTCACGAAAGAATTTTCAATCGTTTGTTCGATGCCCGCATCGTTTAGATCCGCCGTCCAATTGATTTTTTCGTCGCCTTCAACGTATTTTTCGACGATTGATTTTAATTCCGTGCGGGCGCGCAAAACTTCCAAAACCGCTTGGTTTCCGTCCTGCATAGTGTTCGGAAAGCGGTGTTTCCGGTAAATTTCCCGCAAAACGTCGACGACCGAATGCTTGCCGCGACTCGCGCGCAGCAAAGCGACATCGCACAGAAAAGCCGCCAGCATTCCGCGCGCGTAGACGTGGTTGTTCGCGCCGCTTTTGTTAGTTTTTGACACTTTGACCAGCGAAATTTTTTGCGTCTGCATTCTGTCTAAATCGTATGCTTGCGCGAGCGTGTCCAGAAAATCTTCAAAGCGTATGCGGTTTAAATTGACGCCGGTTTTTAAGGCTTGGTAGACGGCAAAGCCTTCGTAAAACCAATCGTAATTGCCGGTCAAAGCTAGATTATTCGGCATCCAGAGATGAAATATTTCGTGCCGCAACTGCTCGTGAAGCCTTTGCAGAGATTGAGCTTTAAACGGCATATCGGCGGACAAAACAGTCAAATTCGCGCCGCGCGTCTCCGCCGACCAGCGTCCGAATTTTACCTGGCGCGGAAAACGAATTAGAGAAATCTGTGTTTTTTGACTTGGAGCTTCGCCGAATAAATCTCTGTATTTTGCAAAAATCTCGGCGGCGACCTTTCCGGCTTCCTCGTCGGAAAATTGAAAATCGCCGGAAATCGCCAAATTCAGATTGTCTCTGCCGACCGTAATTTGCTTTTCACGCCAATTTTTTCCGATAAAAAAAATCGCCTTCTCGACGTTTTCAACCGCGAAAACATTTTTCGCCGTTCGCCGTTCGCCGGAAATTACCGCCCAATCTTGCGGCAAATCGAATTTTACGCGCGCGCTAATCTTTTGATTATTCTTTCCTGAAAACTGTGGCAGCAAGTCATCGAGCATCAAAATTCCGCGCTCGCCGTCAACCCACGAAACGTGCGCCGGCGCGTTTGTATTCTGCGGCGAAAGCGGCAAATTTGCGGCAATTCGGTAACTCCAAAAACTCGCCGCATCGTCGGCTAGATACTCGCCTGAAGCAAATTTTTTATACGAAATTTTCAAGCCGCTTTTGTCGTTCAAACTCAAATCCGAAATTCTTGCCGCCAGATTTTCGATGCCGGAAAATGAATTTAAAAAAACCCAATTTCTATTCGACTCGATTGCGTTTTGCTGCAAGAATCCGCCGTCAATGACAACTGTTTGCGGCGCGCCCGCCTCTATTCCGAGATTCACTTCAATCGTTTGCGCGCTCGCGTTGCTGACGATTATGCCGAATGAGGCGAAAAAAATCGCCGAAGAAATAAAAATATAACGAGCGATTGTTGACATCGAAGCCTATCCGCGATTAAAATTAACTTTTATTTGTGCCTTCTCGAACCGTTTTTTAAAGGTCAGGAAAACCTTATGAGTCTTATCAAAATCATCGTCTATACGTTAGCATTTTTGCTGAGCGTTTTGTATCTCGGACGTTTCTTTTTCTAAACGATGGCAAGCCGAAAAAGAGTTTCGCGCCTTTGTTTCGAGCAGCGAAACGCCGTTGTCTGCATTTCAGAAAACATTAAAAAATTTAACGAAAAAGCGGTTGCATATGACCGTTTTTTTTCGTTTTAAAACGTGAATTTTATGAGCGACTTAAAAAAAATTAAACGCGCGCTTCTCAGCGTCTCCGACAAAACCGGCGTCGTCGAACTGGCAAAATCTCTGCGCGCATTCGGCGTCGAAATTATTTCGACCGGCGGCACGGCGCAGACGTTAAGAGAAAATAAAATTGAAGTCCGTGAAGTCGCCGAACTCACCGGCTTTCCCGAAATGATGAACGGGCGCGTCAAAACTCTGCACCCGAAAATTCACGGCGCTTTTTTGGGTTTGAGAGATAACTCCGAACATATTGCGGCAATGAAAACGCACGACATCGAGCCAATTGATTTGCTCGTCGTCAATCTTTACCCGTTTGAAGAAACTGTTTCAAAGGAAAATGTCTCTCTGTCTGAAGCGGTCGAGCAAATCGACATCGGCGGTCCGGCGATGATTCGCTCGGCGTCGAAAAACTGGACGGAGGTTGCCGTCCTAACCGACGCGCGGCTTTATGCGGATATTCTGGAAGAATTGAAAAACAACGACGGCGCGCTTTCTTTGCAAACGCGGCAGCGACTTGCGGCGTTAGCTTACACGCGCACGGCGAGCTACGATTTGGCGATTTCGAGTTATCTCGCCAAACAATTGAAGGACGAGGATTTAGCCTTTTTAGAACCGTTTAACCCGTTGGCAAATTTGAGTTTTATCGAAACCGGCGTGGAAGAAATGGAAAATGAAAATGAGTTTGCCGAATTTTTGTCAATCGAGCTGGAAAAAATCGGCGAATTGCGCTATGGCGAAAACCCGCATCAGAAAGCCGCTTTGTATGAAAATTTTGCAGCATCTTCAGGCATCGCGCAGGCGCGCGTTTTACACGGCAAACCAATGTCTTACAACAATTACGTCGACGCGGATGCGGCGTGGCGGCTCGTTTGTGATTTTGACGAATTAGCCTGCGCGATTATCAAACACACAAATCCGTCGGGCGTCGGCACGGGCGCGAGCAATTTGGAAGCATACCGGCGCGCGCTTGCGACCGACCCGATTTCGGCTTTCGGCGGCATCGTCGCTTTTAACAGAACGGTTGATGGCGTAGCTGCAAACGCCGTCGGCGAAATTTTCACCGAAGTCGTTCTCGCACCGGATTTTGAAGCTGAAGCGCTGGAAATTTTCAAAAAGAAAAAAAATCTGCGCGTTCTGCAAGTGGAAAAAATCGGAAACGAAACCGAGCGCGAATACAAACAAATTTCCGGCGGAATGCTTGTCCAAAATCTCGATAATTTAAAAATCTCTGTCGCAGATTTAACCGTTGTAACAAAGCGAAAACCGACGGAAGCGGAAACGCGCGCGCTTCTTTTCGCGTGGCGCGTCTGCAAACACGTTAAATCAAACGCGATTGTTTTCGCCGGCGAGTTTCAAACCGTCGGCGTCGGCGCGGGACAAATGAACCGCGTCGATTCGGTTAGAATCGCCGCAATGCGCGCCACACGCACCGAACTGGAATTAAAAAACACGGCGCTCGCGTCCGACGCCTTTTTCCCGTTCCGTGACAACATCGACGAAGCCGCAAAATTCGGCGTCTCGGCAATCGTCCAGCCGGGCGGTTCGATGCGCGACGAAGAAGTTATACAAGCTGCCGACGAGCACGATTTAGTTATGGTTTTTACGGGCGCGCGGCACTTTAAACATTAACTTTTGTTGCACCGGTGAAAAAATCGGTTGACATTCACGGGTTTTTGCTGTAAAAATAAACTTTTAATTTGGATTTCAAAGGAACGCTCGGAGATTTTTTTCACGAAAATCTCGCGGGCTTTTTTGTTTAAATTCGTCTTTATCGCAAAAAAGTTTTCAATTGTAAATCTCTGCCGTCGGTTGAAATTGAAATCGTCCCGCGCTCGCCCGTTGTTAAGACACGCGCGCCCGAATTTTTCCAGCGCTCGACAACTTCTTCGTGCGGATGACCGAACGGCGATTTGCGCCCGACGGAAATGACCGCCAGTTCCGCGCGCGCCGCGTCGATAAATTTTTGCGTCGAAGATGTCCGGCTGCCGTGATGGGCGATTTTTACAACGTCGGCTTGAACAAATTCGGGCGCGTTGAGCAACTCGCTTTCGGCTTCTTTTTCGATGTCGCCGGTCAATAAAATTCGACGCTCGCCGTAATTCAAACGCAAAACAATCGAGCGGTTGTTGTCGGACGGCGTATCAGCGGCGTCGTCTCGTTCGGGATTTAAAACTTCGATTCGCACGTCTTCAAAATTCAATACATCGCCGCGTGATAATTTCACAATCGGAACGCCGCGTTTTTGCAGAATCGCATAAACCGCCGCAAACTCGGTGTTTTTCGGCGGCGTTCTGCCGAACAGCGCCGCCCGCACGCCGAAATTTTTCGCCGCGTCCGCAAGCCCCTGAATATGGTCTGCGTCGGCGTGCGTCGCTAAAATATAATCAATTTTACCGTAGCCTTTTTCCCATAAAAACTTTGAAACGACGGCTTCGCCGATTGTCTGCGTGTTCGGCTTAAAACTTTCCGCTTCTTCGTCGTCGCTGTCCGACTTTGCGGCGCGCTTTTTGTAATCAGTTTTTCCGCCGCCATCAACCAGCATCGTTTCGCCGTCGGGAAACGTAATCAAAGCCGCATCGCCCTGTCCGACATCGAGAAAATCGACGTGCAGCCTGCCGTCCGGCGCGGGCGCGCTGAACGGGTGAAACACGATTAAAGCAAACAAAAAAGCAAAAATCGCCGACAGAAATTTAACGAGAGGAGAATTTTGCAATGAAAAATCGAATTTATCCAAACGCGCTTTTTCATTTTCCGTTTTCCATTTTCCCTTTTCCGTTATTTCAAACGGTTTCCATTTATAAAGCAAAATTGTCAGCATCAAAATCGGCACGAAATACAGAAAATAAACGCTTTTCAAAGCGCCTGCGTAATGCGGCACGCGAAACGACGACCAACTGTTTTCGGTAAAAATGCGCGGAAACGAAACTAGCAGCCAGTTAAAAAACTCGGTGATTTTGATGAAAGGAAACGCAAGAGAATCGTTGATTTGCGCCAGAAACACGGCAAAAATCGCCGTAAAAGTTTCAAAAGCGATAACGATTCCGACCCATAAATTAAGCAAGATTCCGGCGAACGAAACGCGGTGAAAATAAACAATCATCAGCGGAAGAAGGCAAATCTGGACAATGAACGAAACAAGAAATCCCTCGAAAATATAACGCAGAAGGTTTTGCGCGCCATTGTTTTCAGACCAGTTTATAAAAGGAGATTTAAAAAGATTTGCCGTCCAGAGATTGCGCCCGCCTTCAATTTTCCAGACGTTTTCGCGCCAATATAAAGTTTCGCAAAATCTTTTCAGCCAAACCGAAACGCGCGGCGGCGCGGGCGTGTCCGCCGAAAGCGTCCAAGCGCCGATTGCTCTTAACTTTTCGACGAGCGGAAAAGCGATGACGACGAGCGCGGCGACACTGACGAATGTCAATTGAAACGATTGCGTAAAAAAATCATCGGGACGCCAAATCAACAAAATCAAACCGCACGCGCCGAGCGCATTAAGGAGCGTTCCGCGCCGGTTGACGATTTGCGGAAAAAGCAAAATCGTGAACATCAGCGCGGCGCGCACGACCGGCACGTTTGCGCCGACGGCGAGCGCAAACGCCCACAAAAAAGCGCACGCAATCAAAAATCTCAAAAGTTTTCGGCTCGTGAAAAAGCTGACGACGAACAGCGTCAAGCCGCCGATAAACGTGATGTGCAGACCGGAAATAACGAGAACGTGAAACGTGCCGCCCGTCCGAAAAACCTCTGCCGTCGGCTTGTCGAGAAAGTATTTATCGCCAAGCAGGGACGCGATTAAAACTCCGGCGGTCGAGACGTTGAAATTTTTTTTGAAGGCGATGATTAAATTTTCACGGCTCTCGTAAATCGATGCGAGCGGCGAAAAACTTGTCGCATCGCCTATTTTTTCAATCAGAAGCGGACTCTTAATGATGCCGATTGCATCGATGTCGCTTTGGTCGAGAATTTCCGTTTGCGAGCCGACGCCAGCGTTTAAAAAATTGTCTTCGCGCCGCAGAGCGCAGGCGACGCGGATTTTCGAGCCGTATTGTAGATTTAATTGTTCGTATTCGCGGGCGATTTCTTCGTCGTCAGTTGTCGCAAACAGTCTGACTTTGCCGGAAACTTCCATTTCCGCGCCTTTATAAATTGCCTTTTCGCTTTCGAGTTCGACGAAAAATCCGGCGGCGGCAAGTTCCGGTCGGTTTGCTAAAACGCCTTCGATTTCAAGCGGTTCGCCGGACTTTATTTGTCCCGCGTCATAAAGTTTTTTAAGGCGATGCGTTGAAATCGCTTGGTTATCAACTTGAAAATATAGACTTCCGGCGGCGACAAAAGCGATTGAGAGAAAAATTAAAGATGAAGATTTTTTGATGAAAAGAACGGTTAAAACACCAAAAAACAAACAAGTAATAAAATAAATTTGCCATTTGAACGCGCAAAAATTTCCCGCCGAAATGCCGAGTGCGAAACAAACGGCGAGCCGCAGCAAAGGGTAAAGCGTGAAATTTGCGGATGCAGATTTTTCAGAAATTTCAAGCATTTTTTGGGAAATTTAGCGAAAAATTTGCAAAGCAGAATAACACAGATTTATTTAACTCTGACAAAATTTCTCATTTCCCGATAATGCCCGTCGCTGATGCCGTCGATTAAAAGCAGATGTTCGGCGCGGCGAAAGCTGCCGAATTTTTCGCGGTGTTCGATAATTCTCTGGGCAATTTTTTCGCCGATGTGCGGCAGTTTTTCAAGTTCCTGAACCGAAGCATTGTTGACGTTAATCGCCGATTCGGAAATTGTAATTTGATTTTCCGGCGGCAAGACCGGCTTTGTATTCTCTCTTACACAACAAATAAGCAGGTTGGAAGAAATTATCAGAGAAGAAAGTTTAACGAACAAATGGCAATTGTTTTCAATAAACGGTTTAAAGGACTGCATAGTCGATTGCCCAAAAAATGTGCAAAGTGCTAAAAGTCATTTGAAAATCAACATTTAAGTCGTCGGAAAACGAGTTTTCCACAGACTTTTCCACCGTTGCCTGTGGAAAACTTTTCCAAAATTTTCCACTCAAATAACAAAAGGAATTTTGGTAAAGTTGCAAAGAAAAATTAAAAGGTTACGGGAAAATCGAAGTTGAAAATTTTCCATTTTTCGTTTTCCGTTTTTACAGCTCTCCGTCTTCTTCAAATTTCTGCAAATCTTCGTAAGCCTTCTGAAGAATCGGGCGCGCGCGCGTGCTGCCGTCCATATCGCCGATGTAGCCTTCGCGCACCATTGCGTCAAGAATGGCGGCGGCGCGCCCGTAGCCGATTCGCAAGTGCCGCTGGAGAAGCGAAGTCGAAGCGCGCTTTGATTGAACGACCGTGCGCAGCGCGTCCAGAAAAAGCGCGTCCTTTTTGCCCGGTAAATCGTCGTTGTCAACGAGTTCTTCTTCGGTTTTCGTAATCGTTGTGTCATATTCGGGCGCGCCCTGCGCTTTGACGTGAGCGACAATTTTGTGAATTTCCGTTTCGTCGACATACGCGCCGTGAACGCGGATAATCTGCGAAGTGGCGGGCGGCAGAAAAAGCATATCGCCTTTGCCGAGAAGACTTTCCGCGCCGTTGCCGTCGATAATCGTGCGCGAATCGACTTTCGATGAGACGCGAAAAGAAATGCGCGCCGGAAAATTCGCCTTTATCAAACCGGTGATAACGTCAACCGACGGTCTTTGGGTTGCAAGGACGAGATGAATGCCGACGGCGCGCGCCATTTGCGCGAGGCGCGTGATTGATTCTTCGACTTCCTTGCCGGAAACCATCATCAAATCGGCTAGTTCGTCGATGATGATAACGATATACGGCAGCGGTTTATACGGCTCGCCGCTGTCGTCAAACTGCTCGCTCGCGTTTCGTTTTTTCACCTCTGCGTTGTAGCCGTCGATGTTTCGCACGCCCCAGCCCGCAAGGTCTTTGTAGCGTCTTTCCATCTGCCCGACAGCCCATTTCAAAGAATTTGAAGCGCGTTTCGGGTCTGTGATAATCGGCGTCGCAAGGTGCGGGATGTCGGCGTAAATGCCAAGCTCGACCTGCTTCGGGTCAACCATTATGAATTTCACTTCGTCGGGTTTGGCTTTATACAAAATCGAAACGACGAGCGTGTTGACGCCGACCGATTTTCCCGCGCCCGTTGCGCCCGCGATAAGCAGATGCGGCATTTTCGCTAAATCCGAAACGTAATTCAAACCGTCGATGGTTTTTCCCAACGCCAAAGTTAAAAGCGATTTCGATTGCGTAAATTTATTTGATTCGATGACTTCGCGCAGGTGAATCGTTTCGCGTTCGCTGTTCGGAACTTCGATGCCGACAAAGGCTTTGCCCGGAATTCTGTCGATACGGATTGATTCGGCTTCGAGCGCGAGACATAAATCGTCGGACAAGCCTGTGATGCGCGAGTATTTGACGCCCGGGTCGGGCTTAAATTCGTAAGTCGTAACGACCGGTCCGGGGCAAATGTTGACCACTTGTCCGGTCGCGTTAAACTCTTTGGTTTTCTCGACCAACTCTTTGGCAAGCGCGCGCGCTTCGTCTTCTTTGACGAGAATTTTCGGCGGCGCGGCGGTCAGAAAATCCGAAGTCGGCAAATCGTAATCTTCAAAATTCTGCGATTTTTTCGGTTCGGCGATTTCATTTTCAAGCGTCGATTCAGCATCTTCGATTGTTTCCGCTTCGAGTAAGTCGGCGTTTAATTCGCCGGTCGCCGCAATCGGCGTGAACGAGATTTTTTCGCCTTCGTCGTCGCTCGTGTTTTCAAAAAGCGCATCGAGCGATGATTTTATTTCCGGCGGCGCAGCAGAAACGTCTTCGCGCACGGAAATTGTCGGCGCGGACGTTTCCGTTTCAATCGGCTCGTTCGTTTCGCTTTCGACCGCTTCGGATTTTGCTTCATATTTTTCCGCCTCTTTTGATTGCGGCTTTGACTTGAAACTGTTGATAAAAAAATCGAAAAATTTATCGCCGATTGAAGTTTTGTTTTTGTCGTCCGCTAACGCTTTTGCGGAAACGGTTTTATCGCCGGAAACGGTCGGCATTTTCGCGGCAGCTTTTTGAATTTTCGGGTCGGCTTGTTTTTTCGTTTTGTTTGCCTTTCGCCTTGAAAACCATTCGTCAAAACGCATTCGTAAATTTGCCCAAGCCATCGAAAGACTCGCAAAAAACGAATCGAATGAAAACGTCGTAATAATCAAAACCGACATTGCCAGAAGTATCGCCAGAAGAATTCCCGCGCCGATATTGCTTAATAAATACGCGAAAATGCGAGCTAAAGATACGCCAACGATGCCGCCGGAAAACCCGAGCAGCGCGGCGAGTCCCGAAAGCGACGCGACGAACAAAATATAACCGGAAGCGCGACCGAGCGAGGAGACGAACAAGCCGCCGGCGCGAAACGCGCGCCACGCGATTAAGCCGAGCAGAACGGGCAGAAAATAAGCGGTTAAACCGACGATTTGAAAAAGTAAATCGGCGACGACAGCACCGAAAACGCCAATCCAATTCTGTGTTTTCAGCGAGCTGCTCGTATTAAGAGACCAATCGTTCGCGCTGTAAGTCGCAAGACTCAAAAAAATCAAAACAGCCGCGCCAGCCAAAACGAGCGCGACAATTTCGTTGCCTCTCGAACTTGATTTTGCAATAATTCGATTTTTTCCTACTTCAACTGCCATAAATTTTGTGAAGCGCGAATCGTCAATAAATTTCTTCTATTAGCGAATTGACGATTCACGATTGACGCTTTTTATAAAGTAAAAACTCTTTTATAAATTCGTCAATGTCGCCGTCAAGAACCGTTTCAACGTCGCTTCGCTCAAATTTCGTGCGCGTGTCTTTTACCAAGCGATACGGATGAAGCACGTAATTGCGAATCTGCGAGCCGAAAGAAATGTCCTGTTTTGTCGATTCTAATTCGGCGCTGTCGGCGCGGCGTTTTTCGAGTTCAAGCTCGTAAAGTTTCGAGCGCAGAACCTGCATCGCAACGGCGCGGTTTTGGATTTGCGAGCGCTGATTCTGGCAAGTTACAACAGTTCCGGTCGGCAAATGAGTTATTCTGACCGCGCTGTCGGTTACGTTGACGTGCTGACCGCCCGCGCCCGACGAGCGATATGTATCGACGCGCAAATCTTTATCATTTATTTCAACTTCAATGTTTTCATCGATTTCGGGCGAGACGAACATCGAAGCGAAAGAAGTTTCGCGGCTGCCGCCAGAATTGAACGGCGAAATTCTTACCAAGCGATGAACGCCCGCTTCGCAAGACATCAAACCGTATGCGTATTCGCCTTCGACGCGCAAGGTCGCGCTCTTTAAACCGGCTTCGCTTCCCGATTGCTCGTCAAGAATTTCAACCTTAAAGCCTTTGCGTTCAGCCCACCGCAAATACATTCGCAGAAGCATCTGCGCCCAATCCTGCGCGTCCGTGCCGCCCGCGCCCGATTGAATCGAGCAAATCGCGTTGCTAGCGTCCGTTTGACCGGAAAGCAAAATTTCGGTTTGCGCTTCATCGGCTTCGCGTTCAAGTTTGTCAATTAAATCGTTTAATTCCTGAACCGAATTGGCGTCAGTTTCGGCAAATTCAAACAACACTTCGGCGTCGGAAATGCCGGTTTCAAAATTCTCTTGTCGCTGCAAAGCGCGTTCGATACGGCTTCTTTCCTGCACGACTTTTTGTGCCTTGTCCGAATCGCCCCAAAAATCCGCCGCGCCGATTTGCGTTTCTAATTTTTCGAGTTTCGCTCTCTTTGTAGGAGCGTCAAAGAAACCTCCCAAGTTGGATAACTTTCTCTTTTATTTCTCCGTATTTTGTTTGTAAATCTGTAATTTCCATTTTATTTAGCTTAAAAGTAATTTTAATCCGGCACGAAAAACTTGGAAACTCTTTGAAGAATTTATTTCTGGATTCATAAAAGGAGCTATAGTTCTTGCAATTTCAGTCTTTGGCATAAAGCCTTTTTCGTAATACCCTACCGATGACAAAATTCGTTCTAAAGCCTCCCAAGTTCCACCTCTAATTTCATCAGGTATTCTGTAACTCTTTCTTTTCGTTAAGCTCTGAGGAACTTTTGGGTATGCTTCTCTCATTGCTTCTATATCACCGAAAAACCACGCTTCTAGTTCTTCAATTACTATTCGATTTAAAACCTGAAAACTATCTGATTCTGAGTGAGTCGTTAAACCTGCTTGAGCGGCTATTTCCTCCAGTTCTTGCTTTAAATTTTGGCAATTTTGGTTATCTTTATCAATCAAAACAACAATTTTTAAATCTTTTTGATGTTTAATCATATTGCCATAACCTCTCATCCTTTCGGGTAGTTTTTTAATAAGATTACTTTTACCTCGAAAATCGTGAATCTTAAAGGTTGCCTTATCCTCGATTATTCTCGGAACAATTTCATTTAACACTATTTCTGCAGAGGATTCTTCTATCAAAAACTCAATATGCACTTATCTTTGCACCTCCGACGTTTTTCGTGAAAAATAATTCTCCATCCATAAATCACCGAGTTTTGCTCCCGATTCCATCATTTCTTTAATACCTAGCATTTCATTAGGTTTTTCAGCTTTTGTATAACCTTTTTCATCACGATAAAGAACAAAAACTTGGTCGGAACGCAACTCATTAACAAAAAATGGGGAATGAGTCGAAACCATCAACTGAGTTTTTGCCGAAGCAATTTGACACTCTTCAGCCAGCTCAGGCAGAAGATGTGGATAAAGATGATTTTCAGGCTCTTCAACGCCTATAAACTGTGGGGGGAAAGGGTCATATAAAACAGTTAAGTAAGCTAGCATTTTTAATGTCCCATCAGATGCGTACTTAGCTTGAATCGGTTGGACGAAAGGGGCGTCTTTTATCTGTAGAAGCAATCTCCCGTCTGGCATCATTTCAGCTTCTACTTTCTCCAAATGCGGAATTCTTTGGGAAAGCGTAAGTAAAATCTTCCCTAGTATTTCAGGATGTTGTTCTTTGAGATACTGAATAACATTCGCGAGATTATTGCCCGTCTCTGAAAGTTTCTCTTGTGGTCCGGCTTCAGGTTGATTACGAGAAGTTTCCGCTGTTAGATATGAAAGATACCAGCCTGCGATAAATTCGCGTAAAGCACTAATACGCGGATGGCTTGCCAATTGCCCCAAAGTATTAACAGCTAAAATATCAGGGGCAGAAAGATTTTCATCAATTCTTTGAGCAGATTCGTCAGGTTCTTCTCCTGAAATTACCTGTCCCTTTCCTAAATTAAAGTTTAAAAATTTAAAAGGCTGTCCAAAGCTTTTCCCACGTCGCCAACTCAATGACTCTTCCTCAACATAAGCACCTGTTAGATTTTCATTTATTGCTAAACGATATGTAATTGGCGACGAATTCTTATTTTCTCGATATTTAATTTCAATGACTATTGATTCATTTGAGCCGCGAGTTCTAAGTTCTCGAAATCGTCCCCGCTTATCGACAGCCTTTCTTAAACCGATTGAAAAACACTCTGAAAGAAAAGCAAATACATCAAAAATCGTTGATTTTCCACTTCCATTTTGTCCTAGTAAAACAGTTAAAGGCTTTATATTTTTAAGTTCTAAATCCTTTAAAGCGCGAAAATTCTTTACCCTCAAATACTCAATGCGTGGCACATTACGAACCAAAGTTTTTTGCATTAACTTTTCCATTTATTTTACTTTTCCAAAAACTAAAAAATAATAACGCCAAACTCGCAATCGAACAAAGCCACGCGAACCAATCGCCGTATTTTACATAAACAGTCTGCGCGCCGCTCGATTTTGAAACCGTCCAGACTTTCGCGTCTTGCGTATAGCTTTCAGCCGCGTCGAGAACTTCGCCGCGCTCCGTTATGTAAGCCGTAATTCCGACGTTCGTAACGCGCAAAACGGGACGATTCGTTTCAACGGCGCGGAAAACGGCGTTCGCTAAATGTTGCCGCAAAACCGGCGTTTTGCCCAAATATCCGTCGTTTGTCATTTCAATCAAAACGTCCGCACCTTCTCTGGCATACTCGCGCGATAAAGACGGAAAATGCGACTCGAAACAAATCATCACGCCGCCTTTTAGCTCGTCGCCGAGCGGAAACAAATTGTAATTTGCGCCGGTTTCAAAATTTCCGACCATCGTCGGGATAAACTGCGCGAGCGGCTCAGGCACGGGAACGGTTTCGCCGAACGGAACGAGATGAATTTTATCATACTGCGCGATTTTTTCGCCCCGCGCATTTATCATCACGGCGGAATTAAAAAAATTCGTGCCGCGCTTGTTCGGCTGCGCTGAATTGAACAAAACCGAAGCGTCGTTTCTCACGGCAAAGTCGCGCAGAAAAGATTTTAATTCCCTGTCGCTTTCGTATTCAAAATTCATCGGCGATTCGGGGAAAATTACGATTGTGCTTTGCTGATTATCATTCGCCCTTTGTTCTATGATTTTTTGTAATGTGTCTTCCGCAAGCTCGACGTGGCGCGCGCGCAAACTTTCCCGTTCGCCGTATTTCAAGCCGTTCATCGGAACATTCGGCTGTATCGCAATAATTATACTTTCCGTTTTTTCAACGGGATTATCTTTGAAATTAAAATTGGGGATAGACGCGAAAGGAAGAAAAAACAGCAAAATCAACAATGAAAAAAAAGTTATACTCTTTCTTTCTTCTAAGTTTCCGCAAAATTTATTTCCCGCAAAAGCGCAAACAACACAAAGAAAAACTGCTGTCGTAATCGTATTGAAAACCAGAAGTGAAAACCCGACTAAATAAACTCCTCCAATTTGTGCCGATTGAATAAAATTATTTGCAAACGCCTGCGAATAACCAATCGCGTTCCAATTATTTCCCGTCAAATTAAATCGCAAAAATTCAGTCGCCGTCCACAAAAAAGGCGCGGACAAAAGCGCGAGCGCACCAAAGCGTTTTAAGAATAAAGCGAAAAGCGCGGCGAAGATTGCGGGAAAAAGTCCGACGATTGAAGCCGCGCCGAAAAGCAATGCGTAAGAGATAACCGACGGAACGCCGCCGTAAGTTGTCGGCGCGTAGGTGAGCCACCAGCACGAGCCGAAGAAAAAACAGACGCCGAAAATCCAGCCTAAGACAAACGATTTTATGACGGATTGCTTTTCGCGTTCGACGGCGAAAAATAACGGAACGAGCGAAACCCACGCGAGAAACCAGAAATCGAAATCGGGGAAAGCGAAAATTAAAAGGATTGCCGAGACTACTGCAAGAAGCGAATTTTTGAGCGTCGGCAATTTGGCTCGCGCGGCGGAAAACTTCATTGCCGTATTTTAACAAAAAAAATTTTAAGTCGTGAGTTGAAAACTTCCCGGCACGTTTTATCGGGGTTTCCGCCGCACAATTCAATTTGAGCAAATTCATTTCAAATTGAACGGTCAGACTGACAGGGCAATCAAAAATTGTCAGCTTGCTTATGACGAAATTTGTCAACAGAGCGGAAACAGCATTTTTGTTGCGTCAAATTGATTTGTTTTTATTAAATTTAACGCGCGCGGTCTTGCAGACTGAACGAAATGCCCGAATTTGCCTGATTATAAAAATTTTCTATTTAAAAGTAGGAGAGCCTGATTATTTCTAATCAGGCTCATAATCGGAAGGACAACTGAAGGAACGCTCGGAAGGTTGAAAAGCACAGTGGCAAACCGCACTCTTAGAAGTGATGGCGGCGGGGTCTCGATTAACTTCATCAAGCTAGCCGTTTTTTCCTATTGCACAAAGCGTGCCAAACTTGGATTTTGGATTTTGGATTTTGGATTTTGGATTGAAAGACCGAATAAACATCGGCGTTATAAAAAATTTAAGGCTCAAACTTCGCGGCTGAAAACAATTTAGCTTTGAAGTTTGAGCCTTAAATCTATGAACGCGAATTACACTATTTGCGACATCACGGTTTTTGCTTTGTAAAAAAGGCAAAAATTTACTTGCCGCAACGTTCGACTTGTCTTTGCAAACCGGTTGCGTCCGGGTTTTCGGCGTCAATGGCAAGCGCCGACGCGACGTAGTTTTTCGCTTGCAGGCAATCGCCTTTTTGCAGATAGATTTTGCCGAGAGAAACGTGCGCGTCAATCACGCGGTTATCCCAAAAGAGAGCGGTTTTCAACGAGCTGACCGACTGGTCTAAATCGCCGCGACGAAGATGAATCATTCCCAAAAGATAATATGCTTCGGCGCTCATCGGTTCGCTGACGACAATTTTTCTAAGAACGCTCATTGCTTCGTCGTCGCTTCCGGCTTTGTAAAGAGCGCGCGCCTGCGCTAGTAAAGTTTCGGTTTCGTTTAAGGGCATCGGCGCGGGCGCGGCTTGTTTTTTGATAAGCACGACGCTGACGAAATCTTTGCGCGCCGGCTGTTCGACGCGCAGATTTATTCCTTCAAACTTTGACGCGCTCCAATCGCTTTGGAGTTTAGCGTAGCGATTATTGTCGGTTAAAAATCGGCGCGCCTGGTTGTCGAAATCGGCGGCTGATGCGTCGCCGGTTTTTGCAAGGGCTTTGGATAAAATAAAATAAGATTCGCCGTCGCGCGAATTAACCGCTAAAACAGGACGCAATTGCTGCGCGGCTTCGGCGAAATTATTATTCAAAAAGAGCGCGAAGCCATAGTTAAAACGCGCGTTCGATTCGTCGGGCGCGGACTCCGCCGCCTTTTTCAAAAGCCCGAGACCTTCTGTTAAAAGCGCATCGGATTTTCCTTTGTTCTTCTTTTCGGAGAGCGAGGCTTGCACGGCAATCGCGCCCAAAGTGTTATAGACGCTCGTCAACTTCAAGTCTTCGGCGAGCGGACGCAAAACCGCTAAAGCCTGCTCGTAATTATTTTGCTGCCACTGAATCAAGCCCGTATAAAAAGCCGCTTCCGCATACGGCGCGCTTTCTGCCGGAACGCGCGAAAAATACTCAATCGCTTCGGCGTGTTTTTTCTGGTTCAAATAAAAATGCCCGAGTTCGAGCGCGGCATCGCTGTAGGTTTCACCCGAACGAGTTTCGCCGTAAAGACGCATCGCGTTTTTGAAATAATTTTCGCGCGTCTGCGCCTCGCCGTCCGACGCCGCCAGCAAGCCTTTGATATACGCCTCAAAAGCGCGCGCCGGAACTTTGTTGGCGTTTTCGACAAATTGATTTTGCGAAAACGGCAAGGCTTTGTCGCGCTGGTAAAGAATTTGATAAGCGACCTGACCTTCGACCGTTTGCAAATTGGCGAGCGCGTCGCTGATGACAATATCGATGCGCCGTTTGCCGTCGGGAAAATCTTCGCTCAAGAATCTGCCTTCGTTGACGCGAATAATTTTCGCCGTAACGTTGACGGTCGCCGCAACCTCGCCCTGCGCCGGAATAATGTTATATTTTCCCGCCACGAGCAAGGAAGATTTCGCTTCGCGCGCGAGCTTCAGAGAAGTCGCCAGACTCGGCAGCACAGTCAGCGGAACGCGAAGACGCTGTTGAATAATTTTCCGTTCCTGATTGGAAATAACATTCAGACTAGGAACTTTCAGCAAATCGGAAAGCGAGTTGGCAAGACTCTCGCCGACCCAGTTAAATTCCTGTTTGCCCGAAGTATTCTCAAACGGCAAAATCATCACCGTATCGTTATTTTGAACGGTTTGCGCTTTAATCGAAACCAAAGCTGTAAATATAAAAAATGCGGTATAAAAGATTTTCTTAAACATATCTGTAATTTAAAACGGAGAAATTTCGCTTTGTTTAGAGGTTTAAGCGAATAAGTCTAACAGATATGATGCCGATTGCCGAAAAAAAGATTGACTGAAGAAAAATGAATGGTAGTCGGTACGGGATTTGAACCCGTGTCGCCGCCGTGAAAGGGCGGTGTCCTAACCACTAGACGAACCGACCACAAGAGAAGTGGATATAAATTTTCTAACCGTGCAAAAAACTTTTCGTTTCTTAAATTAAAAACGAAAAGTTAGATTAACTTAAAGGATTTTTACTGTCAAATTCGATAGAATTTTTAATTCCTAATTTAAAGATTGGGATATAATTTCGTTAAAAGAAATTGCCGCCTTAAACAGAAAACCCGGTTTTTACGCCGGGGTTTTTCCAGATTTTATTACATCGATTTTTTCATCATTTTGTGGTGATGCTTCATCATCATTTTGTGGTGATGTTTGCGATGATGTTTCATCATCATTTTGTGGTGATGTTTGCGATGATGTTTTTTCATCATTTTGTTCTGGCTCGACATATTGTCTTGTTTCATCGTAGTGTTGTCCTGCGCCAAAACTCCGATTGCGGTAAAGACTAACATTAAGCTCATCAAGAGCGAAGCAATTATTTTCTTCATTTTTTTCTTCCTTTTTTTCTTTGTATTTCGATTTGGTTTTACCCTAAATCGAAATGATAATAACAAAATTTCTCTAATAACAATACCTATCTTTTGAGAATTTGCGTCAGTCTCGCTTAAATTTTTCTTCCTTCTGTGTTCTCTGTGTCTCTGTGGTAAAATTTTCTAAAAATTTATGCCGCAAGAAAAATCAAAACAGCCCGATTTGAAACGAGTATTTTTAATCGACACGATGTCGCACATTTTCAGAGCGTTTTTCGCGCCGATGGGAATGCGCAGCGAGCCGCTCAGAAACTCCAAAGGTCAGGTTACGCAAGCCGTCTTCGTCTTCACGAATATGCTTCGCAAGTTGCTGAACGACGAAAATCCCGAGTATATCGCTGCCATTTTCGACAGTTCGACGAAGACTTTTCGCCACGATAATTTTGCCGGATATAAGGCGAATCGCGCCGATATGCCCGACGATTTGTCGTCGCAGATGCCTTATATAAAAAAGGTTTGCGAAGCGTTTCAGATTCCGATGCTGCAACTGGACGGCTTTGAAGCCGACGACCTTATCGGCACGCTGGCGCAGAAAATTGCTGACAAAGGAATGCAAGCCGTCATCGTTTCCAACGACAAGGATTTGTGCCAGCTTGTGCGCGACCCGCAGATTATTTGTATGCGGCAGAATTCGCAGAATATAAAAAGAAAAGTTTCCGTGCCGCCCGTCGAATGGTGCGACGAGGCTTGGGTCGAAAACAAATTCGGCGTTAAACCGACGCAGATTATTGACCTTCTCGGTTTGATGGGCGATGCGATTGACAACATTCCGGGCGCGCCCGGCATCGGCGAGAAAGGCGCGATGAAATTGGTTCAGCAATTCGGTTCAGCCGAAGAAGCGATGCGCCGCGCGGACGAAGTAACGCATAAAAGCTACCGCGAAAGTTTGCAGAACAATCAGGAAATTATTCGCCAATCTTTAGAATTAGCGACGGTTCATTTGAGCGTTCCGGTTGAACTAGATTTGGAACAGGTCAAACGCAGCGAGCCGGACCGAAAACTCGCCTACACGCTTTTTAGAGAATTAGAATTTACGGCATTGACACGCGAATTCGCTGACAGCGCGCCGCTTTTCGATTCGCTCGAAGCAGCGTTTTTGGGAATTCCCGAACGTCATTACGCGATTATAAAAACGCGCCCCGACCTTGATAAATTGATTCGCCGACTTTGGGAAACCGAGCATTGGAGCTTTGAAGTTGACGACTCGAACTCGCCGAAAAGCGCGGCGTCGTATCAGAAAGCCGAGCCGTGCGGCGTGGCGATTGCGACGGGCGCGGGCGCTTCTTTTTATATTGATTTAGCGAATTTTGAAGGCGGGAAAGACGAAGCCGTTACGCCGCTCAAAGATATTTTATCGAACGGATTTCTCTCAAAATGCGCGCACGATTTCAAACGCAATCTCGCGGTTTTGAATACAATCGGCATCGAGCCGGAAGCCGTCGAAGACGATACGATGCTCGCGGCGTATTTGATTGAATCGAGTCGTGCGAGCTACGCCTTGCCGCTTCTCGCGCAGCAAAATCTTGGTCTTGATATTGCCAATGATGTTCCAGAAGATTGGACGGAAGCGCAGTATCGAACCACCGAGCGCGCTGATTTCGCGTTTCAGCTTGCGCCGATGCTACGGAAAAAATTGCAGGAAGACGGCTTGGAAGAAATTTACACAAACATCGAATTGCCGCTCGTGCCGCTGCTCTACCGAATGGAAATGGCGGGCTTGAAAGTTGACACGGAAGTTTTGAAAGGACTTTCGGATTTCATCACGACGGAAACCGACACTTTGAGCGCGCGGATTTTTGAATTAGCGGGCAAAGAATTTAACATCGGCTCGCCGAAACAAGTCGGCGAAGTCCTTGCGGAATTAAATATCGGTTCGAGCAAAAAAACCGCGACCGGACAGATGTCAACAAGCAAAGACGTGATGACCGAACTTGCGGAAACTTACGAATTGCCGCGCCTGATTTTAGAATTCCGCGAACTCGACAAGCTGCGCGCGACATACGCCGACGCTCTGCCGAAACTCATCGGCGCGGACGGGCGCATTCATTGTCATCTTAACCAAACGGTTACGACAACCGGACGACTTTCTTCGTCCGAACCGAATTTGCAAAACATCCCGATTCGCACCGAACTCGGTCAGCAAATCCGCAAAGCGTTCATTCCCGAAACCGGACATAAACTAATTTCCGCCGATTATTCGCAGCTCGAATTGCGCCTGCTCGCGCAAATCACGCGCGACGAACGGATGCTCGAAGCGTTTCAAAACAACGAAGACATTCACGCGCAAACCGCCGAACTGGTTTTCGGCGCGAAAACTCCGGCGGAATTAAAAGTCGCCCGCCGCAACGCCAAAATCACGAATTTCGCCATTGCCTACGCCGTCGAAGCCTACGGACTTTCCCAGCGCGTCGGTATCTCGCGCGTCGAAGCCAAAAAGGTCATCGAAGATTATTACAACACCTACAAAGGCGTCAAAACTTTTATGGAAGAAACGCCGAAAGTCGCCCGCGAGCAAGGCTACGTTTCATCTATTTACGGTCGTCGCCGTTATGTTCCGACCATCAAAGACCGCAACTACAACGTCCGCCACCGCGCCGAACGCGAAGCGATAAATATGCCGATTCAAGGAACGGCGAGCGATATTGTAAAAATGGCGATGCTCAAAGTTGACGACGCGCTAAAACGCGAAAACCTAAAAACTCGCATTGTAATGCAGGTTCACGACGAACTGCTGCTCGAAGCGCCCGACGCGGAAGTCGAAAAAGCTATTGAGGTTGTGAAAAGAGAAATGGAACGCGCGGTTAATTTAGACGTGCCGCTGCTCGTCGAAGTCGGCGCAGGCGAAAATTGGATGAAGGCGAAATGAAATGTCAATGTTAATTTGACGGAACGCCGACATCTTGTCGGCACAGATTGCGCGAGCAATCTAAACATTTTAGACGTTATCAAACATTAAAGGAATCAAAGTTCTTTGAACGCTTTCGCGTTCATTGCCGTCAGGATGACGGCGTTCCGTTACGGCACAAACTTTAGTAATGAAACAGATTGATATATCGAGCGGAGCGATAACGCGGCGGCTTCGGCAAACCGAACAACTGCGCGTTCTTTCTTTGTCGCTGATGAAGGCGAAAAAAGTTTCCGACGGAAAATCAAAAGAGTTTAATCGAAAAGACGAGCGAGAGAAACAAAAATAAATCCGTGTTATACGTCTTAGATTTTCACTTCAACACAATTTAGAAATTTCTTTTTTCACTAACCAATAATTTCGATTAGCTTCGACATTATCAAGGTCAAACTGTGCAGCGATATGAAAATTAGATGCAGCACGCTCTAAATTCTTTAGTGAATAATCAGCACGACCCATCGCTAGATACCAAGATGATATTTCTCTTAAGCACCAATGCCAAAAAATGAATCGGTTTCGATTTTTCAGGTTTTGTAATACCTTTTTACTATAATTCCACGCTTCTATTTCTTCATCTACGTCATTGCCACTAAATTTCAACTTATTTTCCGCTATTAAATGGTGGGAGATTTCGTGGGCAAGCGAGACTAGCATTCTCAAAGTGATTATAGGCGTAAGGTAAAAAGGAAAAGGCAAACCTCTATAAATCTCGTGAACAAATAGCTTTATAAAAGGAGTTTCGCTTTCTGTTTTTAATGAGTAATAGCCGAATACCCTAGTTTCTTGAGAAATTAGAGTTGCAATGTTGTCCGGCAAATTCTCTATTGAAAGAGAGTTTGCATCTTCTAGAACAATGCAGGAAAGACCGTCAAAATTATTTTGACCTATGAATTTTATACTTCGCTTAACGATGTATTCGAGAAACAAATATTGTTTGGAACAATTATTTATTATTTTAATGTTACTCGCGTTGCTGCTCATATTTATTTAAATTTTCCGCCGCACAAGTAATTTCATTCTTCGTCTTCGCGCAATTTCTCAAGCACCGAAAAATCTTCGAGCGTCGTCGTGTCGCCCGCAACCTTTCCGCCGGCGGCTAATTCTCTTAACAGGCGGCGCATAATTTTGCCCGAACGGGTTTTCGGCAAAGCGTCGGTAAAGCGGATGTCGTCGGGGCGTGCGAGCGCGCCGATTTCTCGTGCGACGTGGGCGCGCAGCTCGTTTTTGAGTTCGTCGCTGCCCGTGCGTCCGCCTTCGAGAGTTACGAACGCGGCGATTGACTGACCTTTTATTTCGTCGGGTTTGCCGACGATGGCGGCTTCGGCGACCGCTTCGTGCGAAACCAGTGCTGATTCGATTTCCGCCGTTCCCAAGCGATGACCGGAGACGTTTATCACGTCGTCGACTCTGCCCATAATCCAGAAATTACCCGAAGCGTCGCGCCGCGCGCCGTCGCCCGCGAAATAAACGCCTTCGATTTCCGACCAATACGCTTTTTTATATCGCTCGTCGTCTTTGTAAATTGTCCGAAGCATTGAGGGAAACGGTTTTGTTATGACCAAATAACCGCCTTCGTCCGCGCCGACGGATTTTCCTTCTTTGGTTTGAATATCAATCGAAATTCCGGGAAACGGTCTCGTCGCCGTTCCGGGAACTGTCGGCGTCGCGCCCGGCAGCGGCGAAATCATAATCGCGCCCGTTTCGGTTTGCCACCAGGTATCGACAATCGGACATTTTCCCTTGCCGATAACCGTGTGATACCACATCCACGCTTCAGGATTTATCGGCTCGCCGACCGTTCCCAAAAGACGCAAACTCGATAAATCATATTTATTCGGAAATGCTTCGCCCCATTTTGTAAAAGCGCGAATCGCCGTCGGCGCGGTGTATAAAATATTTATCCGGTGGCGTTCAATCATCTGCCAGAAACGTCCGGCGTCGGGAAAATTCGGCGCGCCTTCATACATAAAAACCGTCGCGCCGTTTGTCAAAGGTCCATAAACGACGTAACTGTGTCCCGTAACCCAACCGATGTCGGCGCTGCACCAATAAATGTCTTCATCTTTCAAATCGAAAATCCATTTCGTCGTCAGCGCGACCTGCGTCAAATAACCGCCCGTCGTGTGAAGAATTCCTTTCGGTTTCCCCGTCGTTCCCGATGTGTATAGAATATAAAGCGGATGCTCAGAGTCTAATTCTTCCGCCGGACAATCTGCGCTTTCGTTCTCGATTAAATCGTTCCAAAAATAATCGCGTCCGTCTTTCATTTCGATTGGCGAATTTGTTCGCTTGAAAACGATGACGCTTTCGACAGTCGGGCAATTTTCCAAAGCCGTATCAACTGCCGGTTTCAATTTCACTTCCGCGCCGCGCCGAAAACCGCCGTCCGCCGTAATAATAATTTTACATTCGCAGTCGTTCACTCTATCGCGCACGGCTTCGGCTGAAAATCCGCCGAAAATCACCGTGTGCGGCGCGCCGATTCGCGCGCAGGCGAGCATCGCTATCGCGGCTTCGGGAACAAGCGGCATATAAATCGCCGCTCTGTCGCCGGTTTTTAAACCGAGCTTTTTCAAGACATTTGCAAAACGGCAAACTTCCCCGTGCATTTGCTGATAAGTCAGCGTGCGCGTTTCACCCGTTTCGCCTTCCCAGATAATCGCCGCTTTATTTCGGCGCGCGCCATTCAAATGCCTATCCAAACAATTATGCGCGGCGTTGATTTTGCCGCCGATGAACCATTTGGCGTGCGGCTCGTTCCATTCCAAAATCTTTTCCCATTTCTTGAACCAATTGAGATTTTCTTCCGCCGCGTTTGCCCAAAACGCTTCGGGATTTGCTTCGGCTTCGGCGTAAATCCGCTCGTATTCTTCAAAACTTTTAACGTGAGCCTGCGCCGCAAATTTGGCGGGCGGCGCGAAAGTTCTGGTTTCTTGCAAAATCGATTCGATAACGTCGTTTGTTGTTTCGGACATTTGCTTTTCTCCGTTTCGAGACAAAATTTTTTGGTTTACAAATTCGTTATTTCGCTTGCGCCGTCTGCTGCCTGCGAAATATAAACGTTTGTTTCCTTGCCTGTGCGCTGTTTGTATTGCTCGGAAATTTTTCGGACGAACTCGTCCAGATTTTTTCGTTTGACTAAATTTACGGTCGAGCCGCCGAAGCCGCCGCCGGTCATCCGCGCGCCGAGAACGCTCGCGTATTGGTCAGCGATTTCGACCAGCGCGTCTAGTTCGCCGCAGCTGACTTCATAATCGTCGCGCAGGCTGGCGTGCGAAAGCCGCATCAGGCGTCCGAATTCGTTCAAATCGTTTTTTCTAAGCGCGGCGGCGGCGGCAATCGTGCGAGCGTTTTCCGTAACAACGTGGCGGCAGCGGCGGCGAACGACTTCGGGCAAATTCGATTCGTATCGCTCAAAATCCGCGACATCAACATCGCGCAACTGAACAATTTGAGGCAAGATTTTTTTTAATATCTCGACGCCCTGTTCGCACTCGGCGCGGCGCTCGTTGTATGCGGAGGACGCAAGCTCGTGTTTGACGTTCGAGTTGCAAATCGCAACGACGATGCCGCCGTTATTGCCGTTCGCGTCGATTTCAAAAGGAATTTGCTCGGCTTGCAGGCTGCGGCAGTCAATGAGAAGCGCGTGGCGGGCGCGTCCCATCGCGGAGATAAATTGATCCATTATGCCGACTTTAGCTCCAACGAATTCGTGTTCGGCGGCTTGTCCGGCGAGCGCAAGCCTCTTTTTGTCGATTGCCGCGCCGGAGATTTCCGCGAGCGCCAAGCCAACCGAGATTTCGAGCGCGGCGGACGAAGACAAACCCGCGCCGTTCGGAACGTCGGACGAGAGAAGCAAATCCGCGCCGCGCAGTTTTATTTGTTTTTCAGGTTGCGGCGCGCCGTTTATATTTTTTGTTTCTAAAATTCGCGCGACGCCTTCGACGAAATCAATCCACGAGCCGCGCATTTTCTGCGCGGGCGCGTCCAAATCTATCTCGGCTTCTTTGTTCAAATTAACCGAACGAACCCGAATTTTGCGGTCGTCGCGCGCCGCCGCCGCGACGAAAGTCGCCTGCTCAATCGCCATCGGAAGAACGAATCCGCCGTTGTAATCGGTATGCTCGCCGATTAGATTAACTCTGCCGGGAGCGCGAAAAAGTCGCGGCTCGCGCCCGTAGATTGCGGCAAATTCCTGTCTTAATCGTGAAAGGTCAACGGTCATAAAAATTGTAATTTTTCGTCTACCAAACAACCGGCTCGACGTGTCCGCGCAGTTCCGCCGCTTTTTCTTCGGGCAAAGTATCGTTGATAAACATTCCCGCGCCGGCTTCGCTGCCCGCCAGAAATTTCAATTTAGTAGCGGTTCGCATCGGCGGGTAAAATTCGATGTGAAAATCAAACGAATCGTAATCGCCGCCGTCAGACGGGCGATTATACATCGCCATAATATACGGGAAACTGACGTTGAAAAGTTTGTCGAACGCCGTTAAAACCTGCTTGAAAATGCTTGCTAAATCCTGCAACTGTTTCATCGAAAAATCAGCCAAACATTGCGCTTTTTTATTCGGATAAATGTGCAGTTCATACGGATAGCGCGCGAAAAACGGAATGAGCGCCGTAAAAGAATCGTTTCCGGCGACGATTCTGCGCCCGTCTTTTCGTTCGTCTTTCAAAATATCCGTAATCAAATTTTCGCCCGTCTTTGCTTGATGCTCGCGGCATTGTTTAATTTTCTGCGCAACGCGCGGCGGCACGAACGGGTATGCGTAAATCTGCCCGTGCGGGTGCGGCAAAGTTACGCCGACGGCTTCGCCTTTGTTCTCGAAAATAAAAACATAATCAACAAAATCGAGATTTTTTAAATCGTTAAAACGGTCTTGCCAAACCCGCATCAATTTATAAATATGCGCGGCGGGCTGCTGTGCAAGACTCGAATTGTGTTCGAGCGTGTAGACGACCACTTCGCACGCGCCGCGCGCCGGGCGAACCGGATAAAGTTCGGTTTCTGCAACCGCCGGTTCAGGCGGATTTGGCTGAAGACTCGGAAATTTATTTTGAAAAACAACGATGTCGTAATCTTCCGCCGGAATTTCGGTCGGAAAGCCGCCGGGAAAAGTCGGACACAGCGGACAATAACCAGCGGGCGGAAAAAACGTGCGGTCTTGCCTGTGCGTCGCCGTCGCCGTCCATTCGCCGTAAAGCGGATTCCAGCGAAGTTCAGACATCGGTTTTCACCTCTTTTTCGACGGATTCCGGCGTGGAAGTTTCGCTTGCCGCTGCTTCCGCTTCGCCGCCGCATTTTATTTCTTCTCCGTTTTCTCCAAACGTATAATAAATAATATAACGCTTGCCGTCCGGCATCATTTCCTGTTGTTTATTCATTGCGTCCGTCTTTTCGCCCGACTGTTTTTCTTCGTTTTTCATCAAAATAATTCCTCTTGCGATTTATGAAAATTTTCCCTGTTGAACAAAAATTTTAAGAACTAAAACCGCGCGTTTTTAGATTTTAATCTCGCTTTTCGCTTGTGTCCATTCGCATCCGTCCATTGAAGATTTTCCTGCTCGCTTTTTACAATCGAAATTTTTTGAATTTGGAAAAGCCGAATGTTTATATTTTTACTTTTATAAAAGCTGAGCGTTTAAAATGATTTGTTCGATTTCGACGAACAGGATTAAATTATTTTTATTTTGCTTTAATCGAATTCGCCGTAAAAAAATCGTTTGTCCGTAATAAGTCTTCGTCGCATCGCAAAGCCGTTTCCGCGCATCAAAGCCGTTAATAATTCGTTTTTGAAAACAAAGTTTGGAGTTACAAAGATGGTGAAAGTTGAAATAAAAATATCGGCGCTTGTCTTGCTTTTCGTGTTCGGACTTTTCGGCAGCAGTAGTTTCGCTCAATCGGGCAGGCGAGTTGCGCCCGCGCCCGCTTCGACGCCGCGCGCTCAACAGACGCAGGACGACAGCGTTCGGCAGCAGCAAGGAGAAGAATCTGCCGCCGGTTATTCGGAATCGCAGGCGAACGCGCCGCGCTCAATTTCGGTTTCGCCCACGCTGCGCAATAGAGATAAAAAGTCGAAAAAGGACGCCAAAAAAGACGCGCAAAATCAACAGCAGCAGACGCAAACAACGGCGACGGCGACCACCGCTCCGGCAACAGCCGACGGCGACGAGGATATCGTCAAAGTCGAAACCAGTCTTGTAACGATTCCGGTTTCCGTCTATGACCGCAACGGGCTTTACATTCCAAATCTGGATAAACAGAATTTCAAGATTTTTGAAGACGGCGTCGAGCAGGAAGTCGCTTATTTCGGCACGTCGGAAAAGCCGTTCACGGTTGTTTTGCTGATAGACGTCAGCCCTTCGACGGAGTATAAAATCGAGGAAATCCAGCAAGCCGCCGTCGCCTTCGTTGACCAGTTAAAGCCGCAGGACAACGTGATAGTCATCGAGTTCGACGAATCGGTTCACGTTTTGACCGAGCAGACGACAGACCGTCAGAAAATCTTCAAAGCCATAAACCGCGCTAACTTTGGCAATGGCACGGCACTATACGACGCCGTAGATTTCTCTTTGCGCAAACGGCTCGACAAAATTGACGGGCGTAAAGCGATTGTTTTGTTCACCGACGGCGTTGATACGTTTTCGAGCCGCGCCGATTATGAAAGCACGGTGCAGGATGCCGAGGAAAGCGAAGCGATGATTTTCCCGATTTATTACAACACTTTTCTCAGCAGTCGCGGCATCGGCACGGGCGGCGGCGTGATGAGTACGCCGCCGACTTTGGGCTTGCCGGGCGGCATCGGCGGACAAACGCCAATCGGTATGTCGAGCGCCGAATACTCGCGCGGCAGAGCGTACTTGACGGAACTTGCGGCGGCGACCGGCGGCAGAGTTTTTCGCCCCGAATCGACGCCGGGCGGTTTGACCGTCGCGTTTGAAGGCATCGCCGAAGAACTGCGCCGCCAATACAGCATCGGCTATTACCCGATAAACGAAGGCGTTGCCGGACAGCGTAAGCAAATCAGAGTGCGCGTCAACCGACCGAAACTCGTCATCCGCACGCGCGACAGCTACATCGTCGGCGCAAACGCTTCAGCCGCGCCGACGCCGACAACTGCGCCGAAAAAATCCGACAAAAATTAAAACGCGCAAATGAAAAAAAGTAAAGAAGCGAGTCGCAATCGACTCGCTTCTTTACTTTTAAAAGATGCTGACCCGCGCAGCCAAATAAAGCTATTTAGTTTCACATTTTATCCAACGCGCCGCATTCGATTTTTCAATCTTTTCAATTTTTCCAATCGAAATTTATCTTACGCCGAGAACTTCGACGATAAAAATCAGCGTCGCGTTTGGCGGTATGTCCCCGCCCGCGCCGCCCGCGCCGTAGCCGAGCGCAGCGGGAATTATCAACGTCGCGCGGTCGCCGACGCGCAGCTTCGCAAAGCCTTCGTCCCAGCCCTTGATGACTCTGCCCGCGCCCAATTCAAACGAAAACGGCTGGTTGCGGTCGAGCGAGCTGTCGAATTTCAAGCCGTTCGTCAGCAATCCAGTGTAGTTGACGACAATCGTGTCGCCCGCTTTCAACTGCGCGCCCGCGCCGTGTTCGGTAACGATGTAAGTTAAGCCCGTAGCCGTCGTCGTCGCGGCTGATTTATTAGTATTTGTCGTCATTTTTTTTGTTATTATAATTTTTTTTGTCGGCGTTATTGTCGTAGTGCGGCGAACGGTGGTTCGTCGTCTGGTTTGGCTCGCCGCGTCGCCCGCGAAAACGGCGAACATCAACAAAATTAAAATGATTGATTTTTTCATAGGTTTTTACGAATTTAATTTTCAATTATTATTTATCATCTTTCATCCGTTCCGAAATTGTATCGCTTTTCACTAAATTCTGCTCTAGTTTGATTTTTTTCCGAGCGGCAAGAGACGCAGAATTCGGTCGTCTTCTTTCGTCGGATTACCGCGCCCGTCGCGGTTTGAGGTCGCAAAATAAATCGAGCCGTCAGGCGCTTCCGCCACTTCGCGGATGCGTCCGTATTGTTTTTCGAGCAGTTTATCCTGCGAGACGATTTTTCTTCCCGCAAGCACGAGCCGAATTATAGCTTCGCCTTTTAATGCGCTGAACAGAAAATTATTTTTCAATTCGGGAAACAAATCGCCGCGATAAAACATCGCGCTCGCGGGCGCGACTGCCGGCGAATATTCGATAATCGGCGTCTCCATTCCTTCGCGCCGCATCGCGTGGCTGATTTTCGCCCAGCCGTAATTTTTTCCTTTTTCGACGATATTAACTTCGTCGCCGCCCGTTCTTTTAAATAAATTCACGCCGTCGATAATCGACGGACCGTGTTCGGTTTGAAACATCAAATTGGTCGCGGGCTGAAAATCCATTCCCTGCGCGTTGCGGTGTCCGTAAGTCCAAATTTCGGGGCGCGCGCCTTTTTTATTGACAAACGGATTATCGTTTGGAATCGTGCCGTCGTCATTCAGGCGCAGAGTTTTGCCGCCGAGCGTGTCGAGCATTTGCCCTTGACTTTGTTTGGTCGCATCGCCCGTTGTGATGTAAAGTTTGCCGTCGGCGGGGCTGAATTTCAAACGCGTTCCCGAATGATAGCGCGACGCCGGAATCGCTTCGACAATCGTTTTGGCGTCAACCAAAGTTTCCCCGTTTTCGCGGTATCGCGCGACGCGCACATTTTGATTTTTCTGCGCGTCCTGATAAGCGTATGCCAGATAAACAAAATGATTCGAGGCGAAATTCGGATGCAGCGCCATTCCCATCAAACCGCTTTCGCCCGACGGTTCAACGTCCGGCACTGTAAAAAGCGGCTTTTCGCGCAGTTTGCCGTTTTCAAAAACGCGAACTCTGCCCCGACGCTCGGTAAAAAACATTCGTCCGTCCAGCGCGAAAACGATTGACCAGACGACTTCAAGATTTACGGCGACAGTTTCAACCGAAAATTTCGGCACGACTTTCGACGCCGGAATAATCGGAAAATCCGCTTCGCTTTCCGCGCTGCCATCAGTAGCGGCGCAGGCGAAATTACACGAAAAAACGGCGAGAAACAAGAATGCGCATAATAATTTCCTAAAATCACTCATACGTTTTTGATGCCGTAAACAGCGCTTACGCTTTTAATAAAAATCGGTAATGCGCCGCTCTTTGTTTTCCTTAAATCGGGAATGGTTTTATATTCTCGAGCGATAATACCGTTTTCGTAAAACAAATGCAGAGATATTTGCAGAGCGCATCGAAACAATCGAATTAGCCTTTCGTCAATATAAAAAGTTGCCGTCTAAAAATATGCTTCATAACTTTAAAAAAACAATAAGACAATTTTGTTCGACGGCTAAATTATTTATCGAGCAAGCACTTACGATAACGAGAAAGGCATTTTACGGCTTTCTGCATTGCGTTGGATTTTCAAATCCCGTTTGGTTTCCTTTGATTGATTTGCTTTGGTAAAGTTAATCTTTGTAAGTTTTCGTAAATTGTCTTCCCTGTTTTTTATGGAACATCTTTCACAGCTTATCGAGCAGTACGGAATTTACGGCGTGTTTGCCCTTTGCACGGTCGAGGGCGATATGACTTTGCTTCTGTCGGGCGTGATGGCGCACGGCGGGTTTTTCGGCAATTACAGTTTTTGGAAAGTTTTTCTCGCCGGAACTCTGGGCGGGCTGGTGGGCGACACGTTTGCTTACTGGATGGGACGCGTTTTCCGCGAGTCGATAAAAGATTACCAGTTTTATAAAATGGCGCAGCCGCGCATCGAAAAACTGATTGCGAAATTCGGCGGCTTTGCCATCGTCATCTCCAAATATATTTACGGCTTGCGCGCGGCGATGTGCATTTTTAACGGCATCGGCAAAATGCCTTTCTGGAGATTTCTGATGCTCGACGCGATTAGCTGTTCGATTTGGGTTTTCATTTTAGCAGGCGCGGGCTATTTTTTCAGCGGCGCGATAACCAGCATTTTGGGCGATTTCAAGAAAATCGGCGTCGCGCTCTTTTTTATAGTTTTAATCGGCGTCATCGCTTTTTATCTGATTGAACATTACTATTTGTCGGAAAAGGTCGAGGAAGTAAAACCGGAAACGGTTCACAAAATCGAGGAAAAAATTCATCAGGTCGAACAGGTCGCGCAGAACAAGCTGCAGGACATCGGCGAGCGCCTGCACTTGACCAGCTCGCCCGACAAAGAAGAAAGAAGAGAAGAAAGAAGACAGAAAACGGAAGTCAGAAGGCAGAAGACGGAAGACGAAAGACAGAAGGCGGAAGACAGAAGTTAGAAATTAGAAGCCTTATTATAAAAGATATAAAAGCGAAAATCTAAAACCTAACACCTGAAACCTAACACCTAGAACCTAAATTTTACTTATGATAATCGAAGCGAGCGCGCCGACGCGCGTTGACCTTGCGGGCGGAACGATTGACATTCCGCCGCTTTTCCTGTTTCACGAAGGCGCGGCGACGGTGAATTTCGCCATCGATTTGATGGCGCGCTGCCGAATCGAGACGCGCGACGACGACAAAATCGTGCTTGAATCGATTGACCGCAGCGTCGCGCTCGAATCATCGCTCGGAAAAATCCGGGAACTCGCGCACGAGCCGCGACTCGAATTGCTCGCAAAACTGGTTTATTTTTTCAAGCCGGAAACGGGTTTTACGATGACCACCGAATCGGAAGCGCCCGCCGGCGCGGGTCTTGCCGGTTCTTCGACCTTGAATATCGCCTGCATCGGCGCGCTCAACCGACTGGTCGGCAATCGTTACGCGCCCGAAGATTTTATCTCGATTGCGGCAAACGTCGAAACGCAGGTCATACGAGTTCCCGCCGGTTTTCAGGATTATTACTCGGCGCAATACGGCGGCGCGGCGGCGATTCATTTCGCCGCGAGCGGCATCGAGCGCGAAGCCTTAGACATCGACACCGAAACGCTCGAACGGCGCGTCGTCGTGCTTTACACGGGCGAGCCGCGCAATTCGGGGACGAACAACTGGGAAATCACCAAACGCCACCTCGACGGCGATAAAGAAACGTTCGACATTTTTGAAGGCATCCGCGACACCGCTAAAAATTTGCGTCAAGCATTACTTGCAAATGATTGGACGGCGGTCGGCGAAATCTTAAAAAACGCGCACCCGCAGCGCAAGCGTCTGTCGCCGAACATTACAACGCCGCAAATGGATTTTCTGATTGAAAAAGCATTAAACAACGGCGCGATTGCCGCCAAAGTCTGCGGCGCGGGCGGCGGCGGCTGCATCGCGTTTTTCTGCGAAGACGGGCGCAAAGCGGACGTGGAAAAGGCATTGGCGGAAGAACCTGAAGCCGAAGTTCTGCAATGGCGCGTGGCAAAGGAAGGATTAGTAATAAGACAAATTTGAAAGGGCAGTTAAGAGTTCTCAACCACCCTTTCAAATTTGTCTTGATGCAGAAATATTAACTCTGCTTGTCAATATTTAAAAGTAACATCCGGCGTATGTTGGAATTCCTACTTGCTGCCAAGTTTGTCCATCGTCCAATGACTGAAGTTCAACCGAGTAATACGGCTGAGTACCGGGTGGACAGCTACTATCGCCGCCGTAGTATTTATCGCCTCCGCCGCCGGTATGATCGTGCGGCTCGCAAAGGCAAGTTTCCGTATTCCAAAAACCTCCACTTTGGGCTTTAGATTTTAGGTTTAGACTGAATGGCATTGGTCAACGAGCGGAAAATATCGCGTCCGTCGTTTGAACCTAAAAGTTCTTCGCAGGCGCGTTCAGGGTGCGGCATCATTCCTAAAACGTTTCCCTCTTTATTGGAAATTCCCGCGATGTGCGAACGCGCGCCGTTCGGATTTGACGCGTCGTCGAGCGCGCCGTTTTCGTTGCAGTAACGAAAAACAATTCGATTTTCATTTTCTAATTCGAGAAAAGTCGCATCGTCGCAAACGTAATTTCCTTCGGCGTGCGCGATTGGAATCAAGAGAACTTCGCCCGTTTTTAACGCGCTCGTGTAAGGCGTCTCGTTGTTTTCAACCCGTATAAAAACGTGTTGACAGGCGAAATGCAAATCTTTGTTTCTAATAAGCGCGCCGGGCAGAAGACCGGCTTCGCAGAGAATTTGAAAGCCGTTGCAAATACCGAAAACGAATTTTCCTTTCGCAGCAAAATCCTTGACCGCCGCCATCACGGGCGAAAATCTCGCCAGCGCTCCAGCGCGCAAGTAGTCGCCGTAAGAAAAACCGCCGGGAATCAAAAGCGCATCATACTCATCGAGATTTGTTTCCTTGTGCCAGACAAAATCGACGGGCTGCCCGACGTGTTTCGAGACGACGTGATAAGCGTCGTGGTCGCAGTTCGAACCGGGAAAAACTATTACTCCGAATTTCATTTCTTTAGTGCTTAACGGTGAACGGTTAATGGTTAGTGAAAGAAGAATTCAGCAACTAACCACTAACCGTTCACCGTTATAAAACTATCTCCACTCTAAAATCCTCAATCACCGGATTTGCCAGAACTTCGCGTGCGATGCGTTCGGCAACAATTTTCGCTTCGCTTTGCGGCACATTTTCGGCAAGCGCGATTTCAAAATATTTGCCTTGCCGAACATCGTTAATCTGCGCAAAACCGAGCGACTCGACCGAATGGTGAATCGCTTTGCCCTGCGGGTCAAGCACGCCCTGCTTTAAGGTTACATAAACTTTTGCTTTCATCGGAAATTTCTCCTCCGCGCGTTAAATCTTTCAAAATTTTCGTCCAAATTCTTGTTTTCCGCAACGCTGTTGGGCTAAATTCACGTTCAACTTAATCCGCAATTGGAATTAAGCCAAAACCGTTTGCTGAATTTTCAAAACTTTAAAGGCAAAGCCAAACCGTATCAAGTTCGGCAGTTATTAAAAGCAATTTCTTATCTCGATGAGCAAAGATAAATACACGATACAAATTTTTTGGAGCGACGAAGACGAAGCCTTCGTCGCCGTCTGTCAGGAATTCTCCGGTCTTTCCGCGCTCGGCGAAACGCGCGAAGAAGCATTGCGTCAAATGCAGGCGGCTCTTAATCTGATGATTGAAACTTACAAAGATAAAGGCATCGCACTGCCCGAACCGCAAACCGTTCCGCTTGCCGCTTAACCGAAAACCCGCTCGAAAACTCGTTCGACATTTCGTAAATAGTATTTCACGTCGAAAACCTTTTCAATTTCTCCGGCGTTTAATTTCGCGCGAATATCTTCGTCCCGCAAAATCAAATCTTTGAAATCGCCGCCCGCGTCCCAAACCTCCATCGCGTTTCGCTGCGCCCAAACATACGCGTCTTCACGCGAAACGCCTTTTTGCGTCAGCGCAAGCAGCAATTGCCCGCTGAAAACAAGCCCGCGCGTCTGATTTAAATTTTCCAGCATCCGCTCGGGATAAACGATTAAAGTATCGAGAAGACTCGTCGTTTTCGCCAAAATATAATCCAGAGCCGACGACGAATCCGGCAAAACGATTCGCTCCGCCGACGAATGAGAAATGTCGCGCTCGTGCCAAAGCGCGACGTTTTCCAAGCCGACGATTGAATTGGCGCGCACCGTTCGCGCCATTCCGCAAATACGTTCGGACAAAATCGGGTTGCGCTTGTGCGGCATCGCCGACGAGCCTTTTTGCCCGACTTTAAATTTTTCCTGCGCTTCGCGCACTTCCGTGCGCTGCCAATGCCGAACTTGCAGCGCGAATTTTTCTAAACTTGAAGCGATTATCGCAAGCGTGCAAAGATATTCGGCGTATCTGTCGCGCTGAATAACCTGCGTTGAAATCGGTGCAAAATCGATTCCTAATTTTGCGCAAACCCGTTCTTCGACTTCGGGTGCAAGATGCGCGAACGCGCCGACCGCGCCGGAGATTTTTCCGACCGAAACCGTTTTTTTTGCCTTTTCAAGACGCTCTTTATTTCGCTGTATTTCCGCAAACCAAAGTGCGAACGTCATCCCGAAACTCGTCGGCTCGGCGTGTATGCCGTGCGTTCTGCCGATTTGCGGCGTGTCTTTAAATTCAAACGCGCGCCGTTTCAAAACATCTAAAAGTGCATCAGTTTTTTGCAGTAAAATTTCACACGAATCGCGCAATAATAAAGCGTTCGCCGTATCGACAACATCCGAAGACGTTAAACCATAATGCACAAACCGCGCCGCTTCGCCGATGTTCTCCGCCAGATTCGTCGTAAAAGCGATAACGTCGTGGTCTGTGATTTTCTCGATTTCCCCGATTCTTTCCGGCGTAAAAGCGGCTTTCGCCTTGATTTCCTCGACCGCTTCGGCGGGAATAGTTCCCATCTCCGCGTGAACTTCACAAACGGCAATCTCGACATCGAGCCATTTCTGAAATTTATTTCGCTCCGACCAAAGCGCGCCCATTTCGGGCAAAGTGTAGCGTTGAATCATTGTTTAAATTAAGAATTAAAAATTAAGAATTAAAAATTAAGAGATTGTTTTTTTATAATTCTTAATTCTCAATTCTTAATTTTTAATTGAAAAACCTATGTCCTCGAACCTTTCGGCAAATCTTCGCTCACGAGGTTTTCCGGCGCGTTGTCCTCCGGCAAGTTGCCGGGATTATCGCCGAGGATGTCTTGAATATAAATCGTTTGAATCAAAACCATCGCAACCGCCAGAAGCGGCGTCGCCAAAATCAAGCCCGCCGCACCGATAAGCAAACTCAAGGCGAGCTGCGCGAAAATTGTCAGAACCGGCGGCAGTTCGACCGTGCGGCGTTCAATCAACGGCGTTACCAAATTTGATTCGATAATCTGCACGACGACGAACAAAATCAACACATATAAAGCCTTTTGCGGGCTATCGACAAATGCCAGAAGAATCGCCGGAACTGCCGACAAAATCGGACCGAAATTCGGCACGAACGAAAAAAGACCGGCGATAAGCCCGAGCGTCAAGGAAAGCGGAACGCCGAGAAAATAAAGTCCAATCCAGGTTAAGACACCGATAAAAAGCATCGAAGCGCCTTTGCCGACCAGCCACCACTGCAGGGTTTCGCCAATTTCAAACAGAATTTCGCGCACGCGCCGTCGGCGATTTACGGGGAAAATTTTGGTAAAACCGTGAACGTAATATTTCGGCTCGCTTGCCAGATAAATCGCCAGCAGAATGAGCAGCAGAATATTTGTAACCGCGATTGCCGTCGTCGAAAAAAAGCCGCCGACACGCGACAAAACCGACGAATCGTTGGCTTTGTCCATTAGCTCGTCGCCGCTCGGCATCTGTTCGATAATGGTTTTGCCCCAACCGTATTGCGATAAATATTCTCCGGCTTTGCGCATCGAAACCGGCAAATCTTCGCGCAGATTTTTCACTTGCTCGGCAACTGAGGGCGCGAGAAGCCACACGAAAGCGGCAAGAACAACGGTTAAAATCGCGGCGACCAGAAGAACCGATTTGCCCTCGGAAATCCGCCCGTAACGCCTGAAATAATTCGCCAGACCGTGCAGAAAAATCGCCACTAGAATTGCGCCGAACAGCAACAGAAAAACGTCGAAAACGTAAATCGTCGCCAGCACCGACAAAACAATAAACGTTACAATCGCGCAGATTATCAGCACGCGATACGTAAAATTTTCGTTTGAATTTTCGCTTGAAATCATTTTTGTTCGACAAATTTGCGGTCGGTTATTTTAACTGCTGCGGCGAAAACTTTTTCACTACAAAAAAATAAGTCGCAATCACTTTTTTAGCTTATCGCGCTTTGAATTTCGACTGGGCGCGAAATATTTTCAACCGCGCCGCGCTCGGCTAAAACATTAGCCGAAAGCAAAACGAAAGCTATCCAAAGTAAATCGGCAAGCAGCAGATGAACGAGCTGAAGAACAATCGGCGCGAGCGTCAAAAGCGTTAGCGCGCCCGCCGCAAATTGAATCAAAACAAGAATGCTTAAAACATTCGCCCAGCCATTAACCAACAGATTTCCCGTCAATTGTTGTTTCAGCCAGCCCGCGAGAAATACCAAATAAATACCGACCGACACCGACAAAATCGGATGGCTGACGCGCAGGCGAAGCAGAGCGTGCGAAGTTTCAGAAAAATCCTTCGCCACGCCTTCCGCCAAAGTCGCCGACGGAAAAATCATACTGCTCAAAGCCGCTATCGAACCGCTTATGCCGATAAAAAAAATGCCCGCAACGCCCAAGCCCAACAGCAATAAAATTTTCGGTCGAGCTTTGAAATTCAATCGTCCGCCGCCGCTCGCAAACCACGCCGTTGCGGTTAAAAACGCCAGCAAAATAAAAGTATTTATCAAATGCCCCGCCATAAAAAAAGGACGCGCAGGCGTTAAAGTCTCCGCCGTGTTTCCCGTCAAAACGAGTTTTGCTCCGATAAAACCTTCGATTGCGACGAAGATAAAAGAACCGATTGCGGCTTTGAGTAAATAACTTTTTCTTTCACGCTTATAATTAAACCAATTTGAGATTGCCCAACCGAGCAAAATTAAAATAAAAACGCCCGCCAAACTGCTTGTAATTCGGTGCGAAAACTCGATTACCGCTTTCAATTGCGGTGCGGACGGAATCACTTCGCCGTTGCAGGTCAGCCAATGCTGCCCGCAGCCGTCGCCCGATTTTGAAGCGCGTAGAAAAACTCCCCAAAGTATAACGACTATATTAAAAGCCAAAACAAACCACGCATAACCGGCAAATTTCGACTGTTTTAATTCCGTGTTCATTTTTGTTAAATTCAAAAAGCAAGAATAACATTTGAAAGCAGAAACATAAAAACGCCGGAATATTAGAAAATCACGATGGAAACCGAACATTTTTTCACTTGCCCGTATTGCTGGCAGCAGATTTCGATGGTTTTGGATTTATCGATTGACGAGCAAACTTATGTTGAAGACTGCGAAGTTTGCTGTCGCCCGATTCAAATCGGCTATGCCGCCGAAAATTCGGAATTGAAGGATTTTCACGCGGGTGCGCTGGAAGAATAATTTTCTTTAATGAAAAAAGAACGCATCGACAAGCTGTTGATTGAGCAAGGATTTGCCGATTCGCCGTCAAAGGCTCAAGCGATGGTGATGGCTGGCGTCGTTCTGGTCAACGAAATGCGCGTCGAAAAGCCTTCGCAAGAGTTTTTTTCAAATGTCGCGGTTAGAATAAAAGGTAATTCGCCGGAAGCAAAATTTGTCGGGCGCGGCGGATTGAAGTTGGAAAAAGCATTGCAGTATTTTCATATTTATCCAAACGAATATGTTTGTCTCGACATCGGCGCGTCAACCGGCGGTTTTACCGATTGTCTGCTTCAAAACGGCGTGAAAAAAGTCTGTGCCGTCGATGTCGGGACAAACCAAATCGCTTGGAAACTGCGCACGGACGCGCGCGTCGATGTGCGCGAAAACGTCAACGCGAGATATTTGAAACCGACGGATTTCAACGAGCCGTTTAACTTAATCGTAATAGACGTTTCATTCATTTCAGTTACGAAAATTTTCCCCGTTTTGCCGCCGCTTCTGAAGGACAAAGGGAAAATCATTACGCTCGTCAAGCCGCAGTTTGAAGTTGGCAAAGGCGAAGTCGGCGCGGGCGGTATTGTGCGCGAAGCCGAAAAACACGTGGCGGTTTTAGCCCGTATTAATCAATCGGCGGAAGATTACGGGTTGCTTGTTGCGGGATTGACCGAATCGCCGATTTTGGGCGCGGGCGGAAATAAAGAGTTTTTGGTTTTATATGAAAAGCGAAACAAAAATCGAATCGGCTGACGGCAAAGATAAATTTGTCGAGGGCGTGGATTATTATTTTGAAAACGGCTTGATGGTTTTAACCGCGTGTTTTCTTCTGAAACGCGGCTACTGCTGTCAAAACGGCTGTCGAAATTGTCCGTTCACGATTGGAGATAACAAGAATTTACAATAAAAAAGTTTCCAACTCTCGATTTTGTCGAGCGTTCATATTCGTGTTAACAGATGTTTTGGACGACGGAGCATAATCGGTTTCTACGGAAATGTCTGACTCGCCGCAAACACGTAACAATTTTTCGTATTCGCCTCGCATTTTCTCGTGCAAAGCTAGCGATGCGAGTGTTTCGCGCAAAACGCTCTTTGTTAAATCGTTTTTCGGCGCGGCGATTTTATAATAAATCAATTTGCCGTTGCGTCTGGTTTCGACTATTCCGGCATTTCGCAGATAAGCCAAATGACGCGAAACTTTCGGCTGTCCCTCGCGTAAAACATCGACAAAAAAACAAACGCAAATCTCGCCGTCACGCATTAAATTCAACAGTCGCAACCTCGTTTTGTCAGCTAACGCAGAGAAAAAAATTTCCGTTTCAGACAATTTTTCTTCATCGCTCATAACACTAAATTAACACAGATTTATAATTTTGTCTTGATAAAAATTAAACGGAATCAGGTTCGGTTTCACATATTCGCATTAACAAATTCGTCTGAGCGGTTAAACAAAAACGACAGGCAATATTATTTATTATCGCCTGTCGCTTGTTATTTAATAATACAAAAATCAAATATGATTTAGCTTCTTTGCTATTTTCCTCTTACCTTTTTTCACCGAAGGCTTGAACTTGCGGCAGAGGCAGCCCGACGGCATCGAATTTCGTTTCCGGTTCTTCGTCCAGCGCATTTTCGTCCGTGTCGCTGACAATCATTTTGCCCGATTGTTTCGAGAAAATGAGTTTGCTTTGCTCAGTATCGAAATCGACGGTTACGAGGTCGCCGGTTTCGACTTGCTCGGTTGCGACTAAATTCGAGAGGGGATAAACGAGAAATCTTTCGATGGCGCGTTTCAGATGGCGCGCGCCGTATTTCAAATCGATGCCTTCGCCGAGCAGGAATTCTTTCGCCGCGTCGGTGCATTCAAAAACGAATTTCGTTCCCGCCGATTCGGTGATTCGCTCCTGCACGCTGCCGAGTTCGATGTCTAAAATCCGGCGCAGGTGATGTTCTTTTAAGCTGCGGAAGACGACGACTTTATCGATGCGGTTCATAAATTCCGGCGAGAATTTTCGCTTTGCCGCTTCTAAAGCAGTGCGGTAAATTTTCGTGTCTATCTCGTTGTCATCCGGGTTTTTTCCGCTTTTTGAGGGCGCAAAACCGATGCCGCCCGAAATCATTTCCGACATTTCGCGCGCGCCTAAATTTGAAGTCATAATGACGACGGATTTTGAAAAATCGACGCGCCGGTTGTCGCCTAAAGTCAAAGTCGCTTTATCAAGAATTCCCAACAGAAGCTGCCAGAGCGCGTCCGATGCTTTTTCGATTTCGTCGAATAAAACAAAGGTGATTTTCGTTTCTTCGGTGTGCGCTTTATCGAGGTTTTCCTGCGTCAGCATCGGCGAAGTTTCGCGGTGTCCCAAGTATCCGGGAGGCGAGCCGATGAGCTTAGCGATTTCGTGCGAGTGCTGAAATTCGGCGCAGTCGATTTTGACGACGGCGTGCGGCTCGCCGAACAAAACAGAAGCCGCAGCTTCGACGACGCGCGTTTTGCCCGAGCCGGTCGGACCTAAAAAAAGCATTGTGCCGACGGGTCGCGTCGGGTTGTTCATTCCCGCCAAATAGATTTGAAAAAGACCGCTCATCCGGCGCACGGCGCGCTCCTGTCCGACGATATATGCTGACAGCTTATCTTCAAAATCTTTGGCGCGCGGGCTTTTTCTGTCCGGGTCAAGAAGAACCAGTTTTTCGGTCGCGTCTTTCTTTTTAGCCGTTTCGTTTTTCATTTAATTTATTTTTCTCCTCGCCGTTCGAGAACGCTTGCATCTTTTGCTTTTTGCAGCGAAGTTACCGGAAATTTACGGTAAATTGTCAATCTACATTGATGATTTCAAAAGTTTATGCGTTGGCTGGACTTTGGGAATTTGAACGACGCGCGCGTTCGTTTGGAATGAAAATCGAAGCCGGACAAATCCAACTCCGCTTATTATTTAGCACAGGCGAGTTAAGTATTGCAAGATAAATTTTTAGAGAAAATATTTTATCAAAGGCGACTCGGTTATTAGTTCATTCGGTAAACAAGCTGCGTCCGCGTTATTGAACTTTAATCGCCGTAACTTTCCAGCGCACGTTGGCGCGGTCGTCGTCGCGGCTGAAGCCTTCGACGCTTGCCGTAACCCCGATGATTTGTCCGGGCTGAAGCGTTTCGTTCTGACCGGGAACGACGAGCAGTTTTTTCTCGCGCACGACTTTCCCAGCCAAATCGACGACGCCGACTTTCACTTCGAGCGCGCTCACGGTCTTTTGACCTTTGTTACGGATTTTCGCCGGCACGCTCATCATAATCGTTCCCATTCCGGTCGGCGACTGCATAATGTTTTCCATATCCGTTTGAATTACGATGTCTTTCGTATATTGCTCAAATTCGGGTGAACCTTCTAAATATGAATCGGCTAGAAGCTGTTGTTTTTTTTCGTCGGTCGAAGGATTTAACGACAACAAATAAACTGCGCCCGCAACCAGCACGGCGGCGGCGAGTAAAGCAGCGAGTAGAATTTTATTAATGCCTTTTTTCTCGTTTGTTTGCAGAAGCGTTTCCATAAGCGTTTCACCTCGTAAGATTTTTGACCTCTCTTTTCCTAAAAAGTTTCTTTAGGTTATCATTTTAAATGAACCAAATGAAAAAGACACATTAGAGTCCCGTTTTCAAACCGAAATATAACAATATAAAAATATAAAATGCAGAACGCCGCAGCCAAAATTTTCAGTAAAAACGACGCTGCGCCCGCGCCTCGATACGTCGAAGTTGCGCTGCCCGTTCCGCTGCGGCAAACTTTCACTTATATTTTGCCGCTCGGCTTGCGTGAGAATGTCAAAATCGGCGCGCGGCTGATTGTTCCGTTCGGAAAACGACAACTGACCGGCTACGCCGTCGCGCTTCACGAAGAACTCGATTCGGGATTGGAAATCGAAGAATCGGCGTTAAAAGAAGCCGTCGAACTGCTCGACGCCGAGCCGCTTTTAACCGAAGAAATCATAAAACTGACGCAATGGACGGCGGATTATTACGCATCTTTCTGGGGCGAAGTTTTGAAGGCGTCGTTACCTGCCGGAATCAATCAGACGACCGAACAAATTTATACGATAACGGCGAAGGGGCGCGACGAGCTTATAAAAGTTCAATCGGCGAAAACGGCGAAAGTTCAGATTTTGCAGTTTTTAAACGATTCGGGCGAAATTTCCGTTCGGGAAATCTCGAAAAAATTCGGTGCTACGGCGGCGCGGCGCGGCTTGCGCGAACTTGTCAAAGAAAATCGCGCGACGGCGTTTCACCGCACTTTGACGACGCGCGTTAAGCCGAAACGCCGCAAAGCCGTGCGCCTTTTGCCGCCGGAATCGCACAAAAAAGGCGGCAAACCTTTGAGCGAAGCGCAGGCACGCATCGTCGATTTTCTTTTGAAGGAAAACGGCGAAATCGTTTTTACCGATTTGATTGAACGCGGCGATGCGAGCGCGTCTTCGATTCAAACTTTAGCGAAACGCGGTTTTGTCGAAATCTTTGTGCAGGAAATTTTCCGAGACCCTTTGCAGAATATAAAACTGCCGGAAATTACCGATTTAATTTTGACCGAAGACCAAAAGGGCGTTTTGTCCGAAATCGAAGCGGCTCTCGAAATCGAAAAATATAAAGCATTTCTGCTGCACGGCGTAACGGGCAGCGGCAAGACGGAAATTTATATTAGGGCGATGAAAAACGCTCTGGCACGCGAAAAAACTTCTTTGATGCTCGTGCCGGAAATCGCTTTGACGCCGGTTTTTTCGCGTCGTCTGCGCGCAGTTTTCGGCGACGAAGTTGCGATTCTGCATTCAAATTTATCGACGGGCGAGCGTTTTGACGAATGGCGGCGCTTGCGAAGCGGCAAAGCGCGCATTGTTATCGGAACGCGCTCGGCGGTTTTCGCGCCTGTGCAAAACGTCGGTTTGATAATCGTTGACGAAGAACACGACGGTTCGTATCGACAGCACGAATCACCGTTTTACAACGGGCGCGATGTTGCGATTGTGCGCGCCAATTTCGCAAACGCCGTCGTCGTTCTCGGTTCGGCGACGCCCGCGCTCGAATCTTTTCACAATTCAAACATCGGAAAATACGCTTATTTGAAACTGCCGAACCGTATCGGGAATCGCCCGCTCGCCCGCGCCGAGCTTGTCGATATGCGCGAAGTTTTCAAAACCGAAGGCGGCAAAAATACGATTTTTTCGCCGCAGCTTGTCGAAGCGATTGAAGAAACGCACGACAGAGGCGAACAGTCAATAATTTTGCTAAATCGACGCGGTTTTTCGAGCTTCGTTTTGTGCCGCTCGTGCGGCGAAGCGATTCGCTGTAACAATTGCGACATCACGCTTACATATCACAAACGCGAAGGAAAGCTCGTCTGTCATTACTGCAATCACAGAGAACGCGCGCCGCACAAGTGTCCGAAATGCGCGGGCAAATATCTTTATTTCGTCGGCGAAGGCACGGAACAAATCGAAGATATTTTGCAGCGCAAATTTTCAAACCTAAAAATTGCGCGAATTGACCGCGACACGACCGGACGACGAAAATCGTTTGAAGAAACTTTAATGCAGTTTTCGCGCGGCGAAATTGATATGCTCGTCGGAACGCAGATGCTTGCCAAAGGACACGATTTTCCGAATGTAACTCTTGTCGGCGTGATAACAGTTGACGCAGGATTGGCGTTACCCGATTTTCGTTCCGCCGAGCGAACTTTTCAGCTTTTAACGCAAGTTGCCGGACGCGCCGGACGCGGTTCTTTGCAAGGTCGCGTTATCATTCAAACTTATCATCCCGAACATTACGCGCTGCGCCACGCGCAAACGCAGAATTACGAAAATTTTTACGCCGAAGAAATCAATTTTCGCAAAAACTTGAATTATCCGCCGTTTGTCGCGCTCGCTTCCGTTTTGATAAAACACGCTAATTACAATTACGCTTTCGACAACGCGGAAATTCTGCGCGGCTGTCTGCAACGCGCCGACGCGGAAAAAATGTGCCGAATCTTGGGCGTCGCGCCCGCACCGCTCGCGCGCTTGAAAGGCGAACATCGCTTGCAAATTTTGATAAAAGCGCGTAATCGCACAAAGCTGCGCGAAACTATCGATTTCGCCTTGGCGGACGCGCAGGAAAAGTTTTGCGATTTGAGAATCGTCAATGTTGAAATTGACCCGATAAATTTGATGTAAAATAAAAAACCGCTCGATTTTGAACGGTTTTTTATTTTTAATTTAACTGCAAAAACTTCTCTGCCAAAATTAAGCTGCCGCCGGTTTGCCGGCGCCCTCGAAACTTATCTGCGAATAAATTTCGGTTACCGAAACTTTGCAGTTTATCGAATCGAGTCCGACCACTTCGTCGCGTTCGTTGTAAATGCGGTAAATCCATTGTTTGGCGTTTTGTTTGGCGTAATGCTCGACTCGCATTTCATCTTCTTTAATCAATACATACTCGCGGATGCTGTCCATCGCCAGATAACTTTCGAGCTTTTCGGACTTATCGACGGAGTTGGTATTTTTCGAGTAAATTTCAAGAACGATTGTCGGGTTTTGCAAAACGTCCGCGCGGCTGTCGGCGAAAATCGGTTTCGTGTTGACAATGACGACATCAGGATAAGAAAAACGATTTGCGTTTATCTGCACGCGCATACTTCCCGTGTAGATTTCGTTTTTCTGCCCGTGTATGCGGCTGCCGATGGAGATAATCAAGTTAGTGGCGAGCAAGCTGCGCGTGCGGTTTGAACCGGCGACGGACAAGACTTTGCCGCCGACGAATTCGTGCCGGCTGGCGGCGGCGCGCTCGATTTTTAAGTATTCTTCGGAAGTGTAATTTTTTTCGGTTTGGGGATTTTTTGTTTCGCTCATATTGATTTCTTCTTTATAGCTTTATAGTTTTTGTTGTCGGGTTGGACTTTTTTCGGGGAAACTACTCATTATCTAGATATTTAGATTGACACAACTTTTCCCCATTTTAAAGCGTTATTTTTTTTCGAGTTCGATAAGAATTACAGCAACTTTATGAAACTAATAGATTTAGCCGAGAAAACTTTTTCGATTATCGAGCGCGGCGCGCTCGAAGCGGAAATCACGGGCGCGGCTGGTTTGGACATCGCCGAAGCCGGAGAAATAACTTTTCTGGCAAACCCGAAATATACGCCGCAGACGAGGAACACGCGGGCGAGCGCGATTTTTCTAAACGAAAAGGAAGTTGTCGAGCGCGAGGATATTATTATTTTACGCGCCAAAGACCCGTATTTAGCTTACACACGCGCTTTGCGTTTATTTTATCCCGAACCGCAAATCGTCAAATCTATTCACCAAACCGCCGTCATCGACAAATCTGCCAATGTCGCCGAAACGGTTGAAATTTGTGCAAACGTCGTCGTCGGAAAAAACTGCGCGATTGGCGAAAACGTGAAAATTTTTCCGAACGCGACGATTTACGAAAATGTAAAAATCGGCGCAAACACAGTTATTCATTCGGGCGTTTCGGTTAGAGAAAACTGCGAAATCGGCGCACATTGCATTCTGCACAACAACGTCGTCGTCGGCTCGGACGGTTTCGGTTATGCAAAAGATGAAGAAAAACGCTGGCTGAAAATTCCGCAAACCGGGCGCGTCGTCGTCGAAGACAACGTAGAAATCGGCGCGGGAACTTGTATAGATTGCGCTTCGGTCGGTGAAACGCGCATAAAAAACGGCGTGAAAATCGACAATCTCGTGCAAATCGGACATTCCTGCACGATTGAAGAAGACGCGCTCGTCTGCGCGCAAACCGGACTTGCGGGCAGTTCCGTTATCGGCAAGCGCGTCATTTTAGCCGGACAAGTCGGCATCGCCGGACATTTGAGAGTCGGCGACGATGCCGTTATTACAGCAAAAAGCGCGACGAGCCACGATGTCGAAAACGGCAAAATTATGTCGGGCGTTCCCGCCTTTGATAACCGCGAATGGCTGCGCTCGATTGCCGCCTTCAGACGTTTGGGCGAGATGGCGCGCGCGATTCGTGATTTACAGAAAAAATTTGCGAAAATCGAAAAGGACGAAAAAGTCGAAAAAGACGAACCGGCTTAACCGCTCGTCGTGTTTAATCTGCTAAAATCATTTTTCAGCAAATCCTTAAAAAATAAAATCTCGTTTGATTTTTGATTTAGATTTAACGTTTGAGGGGAAAACAAATGCAAATCATATTAAAACCAATCGGCGTGCAGGTGGTCGTCGTCTTCGGCGCGTCAAGCGGTATCGGACGAATTACGGCGCTCGAATTTGCAAAGCGCGGCGCGAAAGTTTGCGTTGCGGCGCGCGGTGAAGAAGGGCTTAAAAGTCTCGTCGCGGAAATCGAATCAAGCGGCGGCGATGCGTTTTACGTTGTCGCGGACGCGGCGGATTTCGAGCAGGTTCAAAACGTCGCCGAAAAAACCGTCGAGCGATACGGCAGATTGGACACGTGGATTCATTCGGCAGCCGCGTTTATGTTCGCCACAGTCGAGCAGACCGAACCGGCGGAATACAAACGACTTTTTGAAGTAAATCTGCTCGGACAAATTCACGGCGCGAAAGCCGCGCTGCCGCATTTGAAAGAAAAAGGCGGCGCGCTGATTCATTTAACTTCAGTCGAAGCGTGGCGCGGCGTTCCGTTTCAATCGGCGTATGTCGCATCGAAACACGGCATTCACGGTTTTCTGCAAGTGCTTCGCGTCGAATTAAAACACGAGCGAATTCCCGTCTCGGTTACCGAAATTCTGCCCGCCGCGATAAACACGCCGATTTACGACAAAGGCGCGAACAAAATGCCGTTCAAGCCGCGTGCCGTGCCGCCATTTTATCATCCGAAAGTCGTTGCGGACGCGATTATTTTCGCCGCCGAAAATCCGATTGACGATTTAATCGCGGGCGGCGCGGGTCTAGGCGTTGTTTTAGCCGAAAGATTTTCGCCCGCCGTCGCCGGTTGGTTCTCGGAAAAAATCGGTTTCACGGCGCAAAAAACTGACGAGCAAAGCGCGGGCAATTACGCCGGAAGTTTGTTTGAGCCGGTTTCCGGTCTTGACACAATCGAAGGACGTTTTTCCGACGAGCAGTTTTCTAGCGACCCGTATACATATTTGAAAACAAACCCGAAAGTGAAAAATACTTTGCTCGCGGTTGCCGGCGCATTTGTCGGCGGCGCGTTGCTCTGGCGAGCGCGAAAAAAGTGAAAAACTAATAGTGAAAAACTAAAAGCTGCCGGATTATTTAAATTTTATTCGGATGTTTTCACCCGTTGGTTTTCGGCTAAATAGATATTGTTGTAAAATTTCCCGCATTGCTTTTTGTATTCCAAACTCGTCGATTCGTTTCAAATGGAAAAAAAGGAAAAAATAATAATTGGTCTGTGCATAATTGCGACGATTGCCGCCGCAATTATGCATTACGCGGAAGCAAACGCGATTGTAGCTTTCTTCGTTTCTGCCGCCGCGCTCGCGCTTCTGGCGATGATTGTCGGCGACGCGACCGAGCAATTGGGCAGTCGTTTAGGTCCGGGAATGACCGGAATTCTGCAGTCGAGCTTGGGAAATCTGCCCGAGCTTTTCGTATCGATTTTCGCGCTGCGCGCGGGTTTGGGAAACGTCGTGCAAGCCGCGCTTATCGGTTCGATTTTGGGAAATCTACTTCTGGTTTTCGGACTCGCGCTTTTCTTGGGCGGTTTAAAAAACGGCACGCAAAGGTTTAAATCCGAGCCGCCGAAAATGATTGCGACCTTGATGATTTTAGCCGTCGCCGCGCTGATGATTCCCACTCTCGCTCACGAATTGCACACGCCTGCCGAAGCGCATATCAACAATTTGGATATTTTCTGCGCGGTTGTTCTGCTCGTTCTGCTCGCCGCCAACATTTATTTTTCGATAAAAGGCGACGCCGCCGTCGTGCCGCAGGAAAAAGAAGCGGGACACGCCGAATGGTCGATGGGTTTGGCAATTGGTGTTCTGGCAGGCGCGGGAGTTGGCGCGGCGCTCGTCTCCGATTGGTTTGTCGACGCGCTTGAACCGATGATGAAAACTTTCGGTTTGAGCGAGGCTTTCACAGGCTTGGTCATCGTCGCCATCGCCGGAAATTCGATTGAAAATCTCGTCGGCATTCAATTTGCGTGGCGCAACCAAGCCGATTACGCCGTCAGTATAATGCTCAACAGCAGCCTGCAAATCGCGCTCGGCTTGATTCCCGTGCTTGTTATTTTGTCCTTGTTTTTGGGCGGTTCGGTTTTGACACTCGTTCTGCCGCCGCTGCTGGTCGCTTCGCTTGCTTTGGCAGCCATTGTCAGCGCCTTTATCGTTTATGACGGCGAATCAATCTGGCTCGAAGGTCTGGCGTTAATCGGACTTTATTTTATTATTGCCGCATCGTTTTGGTGGGGATGATTCGATTTTGGATTTTGGATTTTAGATTTTGGATTTGAGTTCCGATTTCAATTATCAGTGCATCTTTTTGTCGAATGTCGAACTCTAAATTTCAAAATAATTTGGAATAAATTCTTTATAGAAAGGCTTTTAAAAGTTTAGATTTTGCAATTTATTCTTATAATAAAGGTAATAAGGAGATTTTTTATGACACCGCAGACACAAAAGGAGATGTCCGAATCGGGCTTTGATATTTCGCCGATTACGGAAGAAAAACGCGAGGAATTGGCGCGAAATTTGACCGAAGAACAGCGCGACATTTTGCTTAATCACGGAACGGAAGCGCCGTTTTGCGGCAACTTGACCGACAACAAACAGGACGGAAGTTACGCTTGCCGTTTGTGCGGTCTGCCTCTTTTCCGTTCGGATTCAAAGTTTCATTCGGGAACGGGCTGGGCGTCGTTTTTCCAATCGTTCGATAAAAAACACATTCGTTATTTAACCGACAGCAAATTCGGAATGACCCGGACGGAAATTCGCTGCGCGCGCTGCGACGGTCATCAGGGACACGTTTTCCCCGACGGACCTGCGCCGTCCGGTCAACGCTATTGCGTCAACTCCGCTTCGCTTGAATTTTTCCCTGAAGGCGAAGAAATCCCGCAGAAAATCAGTTGATTATAAAAAAAATGTTGTAATTTATTGATTATGTAAGGTCAAATTCTAAAGTTAAAGAATTTGACCTTTATAAATTTTGTCTTGAGAAAAATAATAAAATGCGAAGCAAAACTTATTCAAAGAATTTTATAAAAGAAAAATTTCCCGAATTGCTGAATTACAAAACTATTACTAGCAGAATGTATGAAAAAAATGAAAATCTTACTTACAAAAACAATTGGTGGATAAACTTCAGCTACGATGATTTGAATAAATATGAATATATTATATTTGCGGGTGCGTTAGATTCTGTAAGTAAAGACTTGAAAATATTTAAAGTTCCCTCAAATTATATTAAATCCAATATTGGTAGCATTGCTATGACTAAT
>JAABUN010000839.1_pt1 | contig 75642 bp, 71 predicted proteins | sample 5559311 | NCBI WGS metagenome assembly JAABUN01 (sample SAMN10711877, study PRJNA513370) | rock metagenome | isolation source: Antarctica rocks | place: Antarctica: Victoria Land, Siegfried Peak sud | reverse complement strand
GTGGCGATGGGCTGCTTCTGGTGGCGCGGGACCTTCGGGGCAGGCAGCAGCAGTGTCGGGTCATCGGTGCGGTGCCCGTGCAGGACGAGCCACCGGTGCCACGTCCGCAGCGCGGAGTAGTAGGTCTGCCGTGTCCCGGCTCCCATCGGGGACGCGAGGTAGTTCACCAAGTCGTCGGCAGTCATCTTGTGCGGCTGAGCACCCGTACGGACGGCTGTTCGCTCGATGAGCTGAACCCGCTCGTGCACCGAGCGGGGACGTAGACCGGCTGCGCGCATGTAGACCGCCCAGGAGTCCAGCAGCGTCCCCCTGGCTGGAATCCCGCGGTAAGCCGCCAGTTGGTGCACTTGCGCCTGCACGCTCATCACTTGCCCGCGGCGTCCAGACGGTCGGCAGCGTTCAGCAGGGCCGCAGCCGCCCTCCGCGCCTCGGTGGCAGTGAGCATCGGGCCGCCGTGGCCGTCCTCGTCCAGGCTGATGAGCGCTCCGCCCGGGAAGTACGACGCACCGGCGTCGACGACCTCCCCGTCCCAGATGCCGTTCTCGAAGTTCATGGTCGCCGGCGCGCACTCGAGCAGGTACAGGTTGACGGACCAGTGCTCGCCCTCTGCGAGCTGGGCGGACCCGTGTCCGCGGCTCACGCCCCCGACGTCGGCCCCGGCGCCGTCCCAGCCGTGACCCTTGGGCAGCTTGCACCAGGGCGGGCAGGGGCGGTCGACGGTCGGGAAGATGCTGGTGGTGGTCATGGTTTGGCTCCTTCGCGCTCCCCGCTAACAGCGAGGGACTGGTACACCTACGCTCGGTTGAGTCAGGCGTGTTACGCGTAGGAGCACAGCGCTGAGGCCGTAAGTGCTCATAATCCCTGGGTCGTGGGTTCGAGCCCCACCTGCCCCACCATCGCGGCCGAAGAGTGCCCGAGCATCCGCTGGACTGCCCCCTACAGGTATGCGTCGCATCGACCGATGCCTGGGTGTCGGCAGATCGCCGAACACAACCCGGGAGGTCCAGGATGCTCAGCAAGTGGATGCTCAAGAACAAGGTGGCCGTTCGCGTGGCCACGTCCACCAGCGCGATGACCGCCCTCGCGCTGGTGGTGGCGGCCCCCACCAAGTGGGTCTAGCTCCATTGGCAGAAGTGACGGCCCGGGCGAGCCCGTCCGGGCCGTCACTGCTGAGTCCCGTCAGTTCTGCGTCGTCGAGCGAGAAACGTCTCCTAGCGTGACGCCATCGACCAGGGTGCACCAGTACGTGTGGCTGGTGATCGCCTGCGGCACAGCGGCTGTTGTCTATTCAATGACCGACATCAGCTGGCCTGCACGTACGCCGGAGGGCTTGGCTATCACTGCTCTGCTCGTGGCGGGGGTCCTGGCCGGCGAGTGGCTCCCGGCACGCATCTGGCGTGGCGACGAGTACCTCGAGTACACGTTCTCAGGACCTTTCACCCTCGCGCTCATCATGATCGGGCCGTTCTGGGTGGCCCTGCTGGCGCAGACCTGCGCGCTGCTGGTGGACGAGATGCGCAAGCGCCGCCCGCCCCTGAAGGCGGCCTTCAACCTCAGCCAGTACGCCTTGGGCATGGCGTGCGCCCGCGCCGTCTACGCCGGTCTGACCGACCAACCCTTCGGTGCGTCCGAGACGGGCGCGTTCAGCACCGCGCAGCTGCTGCCGTCACTGGCAGCGGCCGGTGTCTACTTCCTCGTGAACGTCGTCCTCGTGTCGGTCGTGATTGCCCTGGTCAACGGTGAACAGCTGTTGACGTCGGTCGTCGGTCACTTCTGCGACGAGCTCTCGATGACGACCATGCTGCTGTGCGTAGCGCCCATCATCGTGCTGTCCCTGCAGTTCTCCCTCCTCACGGCTCCGCTGTGCTTGCTGTCGATCGCAGCCGTGCGGGAAGCCGTACGTGCTGCGGCCAAGAGTCACGTCCAGGCGATGCACGATGCCCTGACAGGTCTGCCAAATCGCAGCCTGCTGCTGCAGCGCAGCCGGTCGCTCGCGGTGTCGCAGGACGGCACGCAGACCGCGCTGCTCATGCTCGACCTGGACCGCTTCAAGGAGATCAACGACACCCTCGGTCACCACGTCGGGGACGAGCTCCTGCGCCAGGTCTCAACCCGGCTGTCCTCGGTGATGCGCGAGGGCGACACCCTCGCGCGGTTCGGCGGGGACGAGTTCGCCCTGCTCTGCCACGGGGTCGACGACGTCAGGGCCGCCGAACGGATGTCTGAGCGGTTCGTCGAGGTGCTGGCTGAGCCGTTCGCGCTCGAGCAGATCTCCCTGCACGTCGGGGCCAGCGTCGGTATCGCCCTGCTCCCGATGCACGCCAGCGGGATCGAGCAGCTCGTCCAGCGTGCAGACATCGCCCTCTTCCAGGCCAAGAAAGAGCGAGGCACCACCTGCGTCTACGACCCGAGGTCCGACTTCAACTCGGTGCAGCGACTCGCTCTGATGGAGGAACTTCGGGCGGGTCTGGACTCCCAGCTCGTGCTCCACTACCAGCCGAAGTGCCTGGCCTCCGACGGCAGCATGGTCGGCGTCGAGGCGCTCGTGCGGTGGCAGCACCCGGTGCGTGGGCTGATCCCTCCCGGCCAGTTCCTACCCGCTGCGGAGACAGCGGGGCTGATCGTGCCGATGACGATGCTGATCCTGGAAAAGTCGCTGCGCCAGGTCAACCGGTGGCGTGACCAGGGCCTGGACGTCAACGTGGCGGTCAACATGTCTCCGCGTCACCTGACCGACATCAGGCTGCCGGACCAGATCCAGGCGCTGCTGGAGGCCGAGGGCCTGCCAGGACACGTCCTGACCCTGGAGGTGACGGAGAACTCCATGATGTCGGACCCGACCAGAGTGGCGGTGGTGCTCCAGCAGATGCGCAGCCTCGACATCCTGGTCTCCATCGACGACTTCGGTACCGGCTACTCCTCCCTGGCGTACCTGCGGGACCTGTCGGCCACCGAGGTCAAGATCGACCAGACCTTCGTGCTGAACGCCGGGACGAGCGGGCGCGACCTGGCCATCGTCAAGGCTGCCGTCGAGCTGGGGCACAGCCTGGGACTCAAGGTGGTGGCCGAGGGGGTCGAGGACACGACCACTGCAGCCTTGATGGCCGAGGTCGGGTGCGATCTGCTGCAGGGGTACCTGATCCTTCCGCCGGCACCGGCCGACGAGCTCCTGGCCTGGAGCAGGCGTCCGCAGGTGTGGTCCCGAGGGATGCTTGCCCAGCAGCCCGGGCCTGCGCAGGCAGACGAGAGACAGGCGTCGGACCGATGATCATCCTGTACGCGTGCGTGCTGCTGGTGGCGGTCTACGCGGTCCTGCCGGGCAGCGACCTGCGGCGGCTGGGGCAGATCCGGCTGCGGCACACCTGGCTGGTGTGGCTGGCCCTGGCCACCCAGGTGGTCGTGATCTCCGTGCTCCCCGACGGCGGCTGGAACCAGGGGGCTCACCTGGCGACCTACGGCCTGGCCGCGCTGTTCGCGGTCCTGAACCTGCGATGCGCTGGCACCTGGGTGATCGGCCTCGGCGGTCTGGCGAACCTTGCGGCGATCCTGGCCAACGGAGGCATCATGCCGGCGTCGCCGGCCGCGCTCGAGGCGTCTGGGTGGCAGGCCGCACCCGGTCAGTTCGCCAACTCCGCCGTCGTGGCGCAGCCGCGGCTGGCGTTTCTGGGTGACGTGTTCGCCACTGCGTCGTGGCTCCCCGTCTCCAGCGTGTTCAGCGTCGGCGACGTCATCATCGTGGTCGGAGTGGCCCTGTTCCTGGACAGGACCTGCCGCGCTGCGGTCCCGTCGAGCGACGCACCCGTGACCGCTCGCGGGCACTCGTGGGATGGTCCCGACGGCACGTCCGGACGGCTCGTTGCGCCGAGAGAGTGATGGTGCTGCCCATGCTCGCCATAGACAGTCGTTGCTGTCACTGTTCGCTGACTGGAGTGCTGAAACGACCGGCGTAGGAAGGGGAACCTTGGAGCCGCCCCGTTCAGGGCCCGCCCACGACGCACTGGCACACGCCGCGCTGCTCGACGACCGGATCGGCTACGTCGTGCTCCTGGCGCTACGGGATGCCGCCGGCCAGGTCGCCGACTTCCTGCACGAGCTGGTCAACCCCCTCGCCGAAGCCAGTGCCGGTCAACCGCTGCTCGGGCGCAGACAGCTGGAGGTCTTCGACCCCGAGGACGGGGCGCTGTTCGAGGCCTACCGCGACCTGGTGGGCTCCGGCGCTTCCCTGCGGACGGAGCTCAGGGTCCACACGCCTGTGGGCCCCTCGACTGACGGCATGAGGTTCGAGGTGTACGCACGAGCTGTCGGCCAGGACCGGGTGGTCTGCCAATACCAGGACGTCACGCAGGAGCGGGTCGCGAACGAGGCCCTGCGCCGCGACGCCTTGCAGGATGAGCTCACCGCGCTGCCCAACCGTCGCGCCTTTCTGGAGCTGCTCGACCACGCACTCAAACGCTTGGACCGACAGCCGGGATTGGTCGGGGTGCTGTATTGCGACCTCAACGGCTTCAAGCAGGTGAACGACACCCTGGGTCACGCAGCCGGCGACAGGCTGCTGATCCAGGTCGCCCACCAGATGACCCGTTCGCTTCGTCCCCAGGACGTCGTCGCCCGGTACGGCGGGGACGAGTTCCTGGTCCTGTGCGAGGACCTCGCCCAGGTGCACGAGCTCCTGCAGGTCGCACGGCGCCTGCAGGAGGGCCTCAACGAACCCTCCACGACAGCGAGCATCGACGACCGGTGGGGCACCGTCGGGATGTCCATCGGGGCGGCGGCCACAGACATCCCCGTCAGCGCCGAGCTGCTGCTCTCCCGAGCCGACTCAGCGCTGTACCTGGCCAAGTCCAGCCCCGGGGACGGGATCTTCGTGTCCCCCGGGCCACCGGGGCAGCAGACCTCAACCGCGAGTGAGTGACCGTCCACGTCGTCAGTACCACGGCGACCATCTGGCGAGCGTGGTACTGACATCTCGGGACGGAAGAGGTGTTGCCTCAGGCCTGCGCCTGCGCCGCTTCGACACGTTCACGGTGCTTGTCGAGCCAGTGCATGGCCGGGGTCGCGGTGACGCCGTGGACCAGGACCGACAGCACCACGGTGAAGGCCACCGTCGACCAGATCACCCGCTCGTCGTCGAAGCCGGTCTCGCTGAGCGCATAGGCCACGTAGTAGAGGGAACCGATCCCCCGGACCCCGAAGAACGAGGTCACGCAGCGCTCTCTCCATCCCAGATCCTGGACCCCGTGCAGGCTCAGCCAGGCCGACGCCGGTCGTAGCACCAGGATGAGCAGCACGCTGACGACGATGCCCTGCCAGGTCAGGTTCGCGAGCAGCCCTGAGGTGACGGCTGCTCCCAGCAGCAGCAGCACCACGAACGTCAGGATGTGCTCCAGCTGCTCCATGAAGCCGTGTGCCTGCGCGTGGAACTCGTGCCCGCGCTCGGTGGAGCGCAACGCCAGCGCGCACACGAAGACGGCGATGAACCCGTACCCCTGCAGCACCTCCACGAGCCCGTACACCGCGAAGGTGACCGCCAGGGCGACCATCGGCTCGCCACCCTCGGCCAGCCGCAGCGAGTCCGACTGTGCACGGAAGGCCAGAATCGCGATGCCTTTGCCGGCGAACCACCCCAGGACCGCGCCGACGAGGATCTTGCCGACCAGCTCCCACGCCAGCCATCCCAGGCCCCACTCCCCCACGCTGCCCAGGCTGGCGAGGAAGATCGCCGCGTAGACGAACGGGAAGGCCAGCCCGTCGTTCAGGCCGGCCTCGCTCGTCAGCGCGAATCGCACCTCGTCCTTCTCCTCGACGATCTCGTCGTCGTCCACCTCGTCCTCCGCGGCGGTCGTCGGCCCGGCGACCTGGACGTCAGAGGCGAGCACCGGGTCGGTGGGGGCCAGAGCCGCGCCGAGCAGCAGTGCTGCTGCGGGTGCCACACCCATCAGACCCCAGCCGAGCAGTGCGACGCCTGCGATGCACAACGGCATCGCCACCAGCAGCAACCTGCGGGTGGTGCACCAGCGGCGCCATGACGGCGGACGGTTGATGGCCAGACCGACGCCCATCAGGGCGACGATCACGCACACCTCCGTCAGACGCTCGGTGACCTCTGTGTGCAGCGCCGGCGAGACCGGCGTCTTCTCGCGCAAGGGGATCCCGGCGGCCGCGCCGACCAGCAGCACCACGATCGGGGTGGACAGAGCTCGGTCGCGCAGCAGCCGGGCAGTCACGGCCCCCAGCAGAAGAGCGCCGCCCACGACCAGGTAAGCGGCGTCTCCGTTCACGAGTGGTCCTGTCGGCAGTCGAGGCGTGGCACTGCCTCATCCTCTACGACCCTCACCCGTCTCGCGTGTCGGAGCGGGGCGCGGAGGTGCCGGTGTCCGTGACTGTGACTGTGCCGTGTCCGTGCTGTGGCCGTGTCCGCCGGTGCCTCAGCCGCCAAAGGCCTCCTGGAAGGACGACTCCGAGTCCGCGTCCCACTCCATGGTGTAGCCGCAGCTGTTCACCACCCCACCGCTCGCGGTCACCAGGTAGCGCGTGCCCTGCTCGAACTGGACCGCTCCCAGCAGGGCGACGTGGGAACCCTCCGGCGCCGCCAGACGCACCTGCTCGGACTCACCCCCGCGGTACCACTGGTCCACCTCCAGAACGACCGTTCCGTCGTCCACGGTGCTCGCTGTGCCGGAGAACGCCACCGGCATCGGCCGCAGCATCTCGACCGAGAAGGGCAAGCACGAGGCCATGGCATCATCCGTCCCCGACAGGGCCAGCTCCATGGCCGGGACATTAGACGCGGACGGGCCGCCGGACGGGCTGTCTGTCGGTTCGAGCACCGCATAGGCGCCGGCGCCCAGCACCGTGATCGCTGCTGCTGATGCTGCCACCGCCAACCAGCGTGAGCGCTGCGTGGGTACGTGCTGACTGTTGTGCATGGTGGCCTCCACCAGGTCCCGGATCCAGACGTCGGTCGGCGCGCCCTCCTGGGCCGCCGGTGCTGCAGGGTCGGCGGACCGCAGTCGCCGCTCGAGCTCGTCGGTCACGATGTCCTCCTCTCCCTGACCTGCTTCTGTCCGCTGTCTGCGTTGTCCTTTCGTGGCGGCGCGCTCGTAGCCAGGGCCTTCGCCAGCTTGCCGCGAGCCCGGTGCAGCCGGATGCTCACGGCGTTCGCGGTCAGGCCGCTCACCGCCGCGATCTCTCGGAGGGCCAGGTCCTCCCACGCCCACAGCCGCAACAGCTCGCGGTCGCTCTCCGGGAGCTGGGCGAGTGCGCGGTGCAGGTCGAGGTCGGGGAGCGCGGGCTCCTGCGGCAGGGCCGCCTCGGGGGGGTCGAGCCTGGTGATCCGCGCGACCAGACCCCGCTGACGGCGTGCCGATCTCTCCGCGTTCGCCAGGCAACGGCGGGCGACGGCGTAGCACCAGGGCAGCTCAGCACCGGGCGGGATGTCGTCCAGCCTGCGCCAGGCGACCAGGAGGGTGTCCGCCACGACCTCTTTGGCGGTCTCAGGATCGGTGCGTCTGAGCGCATAGCGGTGCACCGGCTCCGCCACCACGGCGGCCACCGCCTCGAAGCGTGCACGCGAGTCATCGCTCATGAGTGCCACACTTCCCTCTGTCCACCATCCCCGCTGCCCTTTCACGGCGCCTCCGAAGCGGCCCGCACATCCCCGACGGTTCGCCGTGCCCGCTCGTCGCGTCTCTAGGAGCGTGGCTGCGGCGACGACGATGCCGACCGCGACAGGAGGTGCACGTGGAACAGCTGACCCCCGGCGAGCTGAGCACGGGCACGACGGTGCTGCTGGCGCTGATCTCCACCCTGGTGCTGGCCGCACTGCACCTGCTCACCCCACGGATCCGGAAGCTGCCCCTCGTCCCCGAGGACGCAACCGCTTCCTTCGCCGGAGGCATCGCGGTCTCCTACGTGTTCCTGCACCTGCTGCCTGAGCTGGCCGAGGGTCACATCATCCTGCGAGAGATGTTCGGTGAGGAGGCCCCGTCCGCGCTGACCGAGGTCGGCATCTTCCTCGTCGCGCTGGTCGGATTCTCCCTCTTCTACGGTCTGGAGCGGCTCGCGGAGCACTCCCGACGCACGCCTTCGCGTGCTGACCCCGACGGGGCCAACCACGCCGTGTTCTGGGTGCATCTCGGCTCGTTCCTCCTCTACAACTACGTCATCACGTACACCCTGCCGCTGACGTACCAGACCGGGTGGCCTTTGCCGTCCTGTTCACGGTGGCCATGGGGCTGCACTTCGTCCTGTCCGACCGGGGTCTGGAAGAGCACTACGGGCCGCTGTTCGACCGCTGGCTGCCGCGCCTTCTGCTCGCCGGGGCTCTGGTGGTCGGGTGGGCGCTCGCCGCTGCTTTCGCACCGACGCACGCGATCACCGTCGCGATACTGACGGCGTTCCTGGCGGGCAGCATCCTGCTCAACGTCTTCAAGGAGGAGATCCCCACCGGCCGGGGCTCATCCTTCCCGTGGTTCATGGCGGGCCTGGTGATCTACGCGGCGCTCATAGCGGCCGAGACTGCTAGTGGCCGCTAGGGCAGAGGCCCAGTGGCAGCGAGGTGGCGCGCGTGGACGTGGCCCTCGCCGCCGTGACCGGTCGGATGAAGGTCCGGCACCCGCCGGCGCAGGTGCTGCTCACGGGTTCGGGCCTGCTGCTCAGCGCCGACCAGGGGACGCCGGACGACGACGACTCTCACGACCATTGAGCCGCCTCTGGCACCAGCGAGTGCTGGCAAGTGGGGCCTTCGGATCGCGCCAACCCCCCAAAGGCCCGCACTCGTCCGCACGGAGCTGCGCGGCGCCGTGAGCGGCCGGTTCAGCCGTCGGTGGGCTCGAGGGTGGGCGGGTCCGGCTCACCGCTGATCTGCACGTCTGGCGGTTCGACGTCCACGTTGGCCCTGCCGCCGAAGTAGAAGAACACACCGGCGGCGATGACGGCCAGCACGAACAAGGTGAGGAGGACGCCGGCCATCGTGCCGCCGGTGTCGTCTCGGTTCAGTCGGAGCATGCTCAGCCTCCCATGGCTGTCGGAACGCGATGCGAGCAAAAGTGCCCGCATCCACCCAGGTTTCGCAACCCAGGACGGTCACAACCCAGGACGGTCACAACCCAGGACGGTCACAACCCAGGACGGCTACGCCTATCCCCGTCGAGCGCCGTGCTGCCCGAGCATGCTACGACGCGGCTGTAGATCAAACGGGTGTCATCCGGGCGGATCGGGCACCACACGGAGTAGTCGGCTCCCTCCCCGCTTGCCTCCGCCGTGCAGGGAACGCACGATCGATCGTCGCACTCAGCCGAGGACGCGACGCATGCGCGTGGCGGTGAAGGAAGAGGTCCCCATGATCAGGAACGCGACGGCGGCGATAGCCGCCGGGGCAGCGTCGTTAATGCTGGCGACCACGCCTGCCGCTGCGGCAACGACCGTCGCGAGCTGGGAGATGAACGAGATCGGTGGATCTGTCTCCATGCAGGACGGCACGCAGTCCGGGTACGGCACGATCGGCTCGGACGTGGTGCTCAACGGTGAGACGTACCGGTTCCCTTACATCAAGCCCAACTCGGTCTACCAGCCGCAACACATCGTGACCGTCCCGAATGCTCCCGAACTGAACCCGGGTACCGCTGACTGGTCGGTGACCACGCGGTTCCGCTTCACCAACTCCTTCGGGAACATGCTGCAGAAGGGGCAGGGCGGCCAGACCTACTTCAAGATGCAGGCGCCCCGGGGAGTCGTCTCGTGCCTGTTCCGAGGGGCCGATGGCAGCAAGTCGGTGAACTCCGGCGTGCCGCTCAACGACGGGGCATGGCACACTGTGCGCTGCCAGAGATCCGGCGACGCGGTCACGATGACGATCGACGACGGCGTCAAGGTCCGCCGCGCCAACGGGCCTACCGGCCAGATCAGCAACACCATGCCCTTCGCCATCGGCGGGAAGTCCAAGTGCAATGCCGTCACCGTGACCTGCGACTACTGGGTCGGCGAGATGGACTACGTCCGCATCGAGAGCGGGCTCTGATCAGCGGACGGCTCTAGCCCGGCCTGTGAGGTCGATGGGGTTGCCGGTGCGTAGAAGGAGCCAGCCGCCAACGACGAGCAGGGCCCCGACGACCAGGAAGCCGATGTCCCACCAGGTCTGGTAAACGCCGCTGCGGACGTGGTGGATGCCGAGAAGGTGGTGGTTGACGACGCCCTCGACGATGTTGAATACGCCCCAGCCGGACAGGATCCATCCCGCCAGCACGCGTGAGCTCCACACCTTGCCACTGGATCGCGTCACCTGCGAGTACAGCAACCAGAGGCCTAGCAGCACTGCGAGCCAGGTGAAGGCGTGGAACAGCCCGTCCCAGACGGCGTTGACCTTCAGGCCCGCCACGGTGTCGGTGGAGTAGTGCTCGACGCCGATGTTGTCGGTGTCGGTGCTGCTGAGCATGTGGTGCCACTGCAGGATCTGGTGCAGCAGGATGCCGTCGACGAAACCGCCGAGCCCGACTCCGAGAAGTGTGCCCGGCAGCGCGATGCTCCGGGGAGGCGGTTCGGCCTCTACGGACGCCTCATCGGAGCTGACGGACATGCGTGGCTCCCAATTCTCGATCGTGCCCTCACATCGGAACGCGGCGGCAGCTCGTGGCGTTGAGCCTAGGTGACCACCCACCGCCTCGCCTGGGCTACCGGCGCAGCCCTTGTCGTCGGGCTGGCTGCCTGCAGCGGCTCCGAGGCACCCCAACCGGTGGGGGTGGTGGCGGCCGAGGACGTGTTCGCAGACGCTCCTGACATCACCGTCGACCCCGCGGGCACGTCTGCGACCCTCAGCGTGACCACGGACCTCGAGATGGCGTGCGCCGTCGTCTACGGGCAGAGCGAGAAGCTCGGCGAAGGCATCGCCACGGACGCCGACATGGGCGGTGGCGCCCACACCACCCACCAGGCCGTGATGCAGAACCTCGAGCCCGACACCCTGTACTACTACCGGGTACAGGGGTCCGGCTCCGACGGCCGGCTGTACCAGGGCGAGCTGGACACGTTCCGTACTCCAGCCGCCGGCCCGTCCGACGCCTTGGGCCCCAACGCCGCCCTCGGCGCGGAGGTCACCCAGGTCAGCTCGGAGATCTCCTCGTCGTTCGCGGCAGCCAACGCCTTAGACGGGGACACCAGCACCGAGTGGTCCACAGACGGCGACGGAGACGACGCCTCCCTCACCCTGGACCTCGGACAGGACACCGACATCGTCGGGTTCGGCTACCGCAGCCGCTCGATGAGCGACGGCACCGCCGTCGTGGAGACCTACACCGTCACGGTCGACGGCACCGAGCTCGGGCCGTTCCCCGCCGGCACCGGGCTGGTTGTCAGCCCAGCGCAGGTGAACGGACAAGTGGTCACCTTCGACGCCGTCACCACGTCAGGCGGCAACACCGGCGCCAGCGAGATCGAGGTCTACCGAGATCCGGGCTGATGGGCCCGCCGCCGGGGGGCTTCGTGGTACTTGCGGAACACGAGTACTTCATGGGGGCCTGCCATCTGAGGCAGGGTGCGGTGTAGGCGTGGGGATCACCTGATGTTGCGGCCGACGTGAGCGTGGCGTGAGCCTGGTGGACGCCGACCTGTCCGTCGTCGTGCAGCAGTCCCCGACTGCTGGCCCCGCACCGTGAGGTGCGAGGCCACCGTCGTGATGGTCGGACGGAGGGAGGCTACTGCCGGGTCTGGACGGGGAGCTGCAGGTAGGAGGCGTTGTCCCCGCCGGTGTGGATCACGTGCTGTCCGCTGTTGGCGGGCACGTACTCCCGGATGCCGGGCATCAGCGTGCCCAACAGGTTCCGCCCGCTGATGACGAACCGCAGCTGCTCCCCGGCCCGGAACGACAGGCCCAGGGGCAACAGGTCGATCTGGACGTCGACGACCTCTCCGGCCGCGAGCTTCTCGACCCGGTCGAAGCTGTGCGCCGGGACGTCGTCGGTGGACAGTTCCGAGTCGAGGTGGCGGGCAGAGACGCGGAGCCGCCCGTCGGAGCCCTTGTATCTCAAGATCGTGGCGCCGTGGTCGGTGATGTCGTGGGCCACGGCGCTGTGGTTGGGCACGGTGAACGCCTGCAGCGGAGTCCCGTACGCGTCGAGTTTCTGCACGAGCACGAGGAGGTCCATGTCGTCGGCGCCGCGTGCCTCAACCCACAGGTGGGCCTTGGGGTAGCCGACGAGCACGGTGTCCTTGGCGAAGCGGGTGAGGAAGGAGACGGCGTTCGGGTTGCGCGTGACGTCGTAAGCGACCTCGGCCCCGTCGGCCGGGGCGGTCGTCATCAAGGTGCGGGAGCGGCCGTCGAGGTAGTACCTGGTGGAGGTGGCATCGGCGGGCGGAAATTCATCGGCCGGCACGCCGACCTGGTCGCCGCCCTGAAGATCCAGCACGGAGTAGCGGACCCGGGGAGTCTGCTCCCAGTCGTTGTCGACGTCCTTGAGGTAGTGGTCGAAGAAGCGGCGCAGGTCCTCGACGTTGGCCTCGTCGTAGTAGTCGGGCCACTCCTGGGTGTTGTGGATGCGCAGCCACTTGTCCGGCGAGGCCATCCGGCGCCAGGCGCGAAAGGTGCCGGCGGTGTGCAGGGTGTTGGAGTAGCTGGCCACGACGTAGGCCGGCACGGTGATCTGGTCGAACGCGGGGATCTTGTCGGCCCACAGCTCGTCGGCCAGCGGGTGCTGCTCGACCTCGGTGATGATGTCCTCCTTGCCGTTCTTGCCGAAGAAGCTGCCGTCCTGCAACAGCTGGGCGAACCCGGTGTCAGGCATGCCGCCGCGCATGACGAGGTCCCGGTAGACGTCGCTGACGCCCTCCCACGGATTGATCGCCGCCAGGTGCGGGGGCTGCTCGGCGGCGGTGAACCACTGGGCGACGGCGAGGTAGGAGGTGCCGCTCATACCGACCTTGCCCGTGCACCAGTCCTGCTCGGCCAACCACTCGACCAGGTCGTAGCAGTCCCGGCCCTCCTGGCGGTCCCACAGCACGCTGTCGCCCTCGGAGTCCACGACGCCGCGGACGTCGGGGTTGCAGATCGCGTATCCCTGCGCGCACCAGTACGCCGGGTCGGGGGCCTCGAACTTCTCCAGCCCGGAAACGGCGCCGTTGCTCAGACCCACCAGCCCGAAGACACCCATCACGCTCATCGAGGTGCCCTGACCCTTGCCGTACGGGCTCCAGCACACGATGACCGGCACCGGCTCGATCCCGGCGGGGCGGAACACGTCGACGTAGATCGTCACACCGTCGCGCAGCTGGACGGCGACGTCCTTCTCGAGCACGACGTCGACCGGCAGCCGTTTGAACGGGGGCGCGACCTGGTGGCCCGCCGGCAGCGTGCGGGTGCCCGGCTCGAAGTCCGTCAGCAGGCCGGTCCGCGGCGGGGGCAGCGGCTGGGAGGGCACGTACACCTTGAGGTCGTCGCTCATCGAAGGTCTCCTTCTCGGGGGCCGGGAGTAGATGCCCCGGCGTCGGTGGGTCGGTGACGGAAGTCGTTGGCGACGACCGGGTTGGTGAGGGTGCCCAGGCGCTCGACCTCGACCTCCACGACGTCGCCAGGATGCAGCAGCCAGGGCGGGGTGCGGGCGTAGCCGACGCCCGACGGGGTGCCGGTGGCCAGCAGGTCACCGGGGCGCAGCGTGAGGGTGCGGGAGACCAGGGCGAGGGTGTCCCCGACGGTGTAGACCATCTCGGCGGTCGAGCCGTCCTGCACGAGCTCACCGTTGACCCGGGTCCGCACGCGCAGTCCGTCGCGCAGGTCCCCGACCTCGCCGGCGGGAACCATCGGGCCCAGCGGACCCGAGCCGTCGCCGTTCTTGCCCAGGATCCACTGGCTCGTCAGCTTCTGCGCGCGGCGCGAGGTCACGTCGTTGAACGTGGAGTACCCAACCACGCCGGCCAGGGCCTGGTCCGGGGTCGCGTCCACCAGCGTGGTCCCTACCCAGGCCACGACCTCGCCCTCCCAGTCCACGCCGTCCTCGTTGGCCGGCACCGGGATCGGGGCGCCACCCACGGACAGCGACGCCGTCCAGCGGGCGAACAGCGACGGGTGCTCGGGCAGCTCCTGGTCTGCGAAGGTGCCCTCGGCGACGTGCCGCAGGTAGTTCAGCCCGATGCAGATCACCCGGGCGCCGGGCAGGACCGGCGGCACCTGCCACACGTCGCCCAGCGCCAGGGTCTCCCCCGCCGGGGGCTGCGCGAGCCAGCGGGGCGCATCGGCCCAGAACGCCTCGAGCTCGGCCAGCACGGTCACCTCGGTGCCGTCCTTCGAGAGGGCCGCGACTTCGACCGGACCGTCGCCGCGGCGGATGCCGATCATCCTCACGGCTGCTGCCCTCCGTGCGGGGTGTCGAGGTGGTGCTGCAGCAGCAGGTCTTCGGCGAAGTCGTGCGAGGGAGACCGCCAGACGCTGTGCACGTGGTTGCCGCCGTCCTCGGCGTTGTCGAACTCCACCAGGGTCGCCCCGCCCTGGATCCGGAAGTAGTGCGGCTGTTCGCGGGTGATGCCACCAGCCCAGACGAAGTGCAGCTCCTCGACCCCACCGGCGGCCGCGATGCGGTCCATCTCGACGTCGACCAGCCCGGGTCGGGCCCGGTGCACGAACGTGGCCAGCAGCTCGTCGAAGCCGGTTCGCTGGGTCGCGGAGAGGTCCCCGACCCGAAGGCCGCGGGGGTGGTCCCGGAAGTAGGCCAGCGCCCGGCGGTCCTCGTCGGTGATCATCGCGTCCCGGCGTCCGACCCCGTGGTAGGCCGGGTACTCGACCTCTCCGATGCGGGCCACGGTGCGGGTGACGAAGTCCGCCGGCGGCCTGTCGTGGATGACCGCCCGCGTGCGCTGGGCATCGGTGAGGGCATCGAGCAGCACGAACGCGGCGTCCTCCTCCTCACCGAGGATCCGGAACGGGCCGATGCGGGCCGGCTCCGCGCCGAGCAGGAAGGGGGTGGTGGTCAGCAGGTCCCCGTCGACGACGGTGACGTTGAGGGACAGGTGGTGCCCGACCAGCCGCCAGCCCCAGGTGATGTCGGGCTGGGGCTGGCCGAAGAAGGTCAGGTAGTAGCCGCGGGCGTCACGGAAGGTGGCCGCGACGTGCCCGAACACCGGCAGGTTCAGCTCGCGCAGGACGTGCTCGTTGCTCATCACCTGCACCACCCGGGCGTAGGCCGGCAGCGACATCGACTCCGCCATCAGGCGGTGTGCCAGCACCTCCTGGGCGCGGGTCAGCTCACCCAGCGCCAGGCCGTGCCGCCCGGACTCGGGCAGGAAGTTCCAGTGCGTCCGGTTCGGGTCCGTGTGTGCGAGCAGGACAGCGGCGCGTTGCTCGCCGTCCAGGCTGTCGAACAGACCCATCGCGGCGAAGGTGAGCACGGTCGCGTCGAAGGACCCACCGTCGCGCGGGCGATGCGCGGCGGGCAGCTCGGTGCTCACCTCGGTCCCCACCTCGGGGTCCGTGCCGGTCACGGGACGACCGGCCGGATGACGAGCATGCTGGCCGGCAGCGGGCTGCGGTTGACCACCTGACGGTGCGTGCCGGGGGTGAAGTGGACCGAGTCGTAGGGCTGCAGGACGGACTCCTCCCCTTCGCTGATCATCGTGAGCTCACCGCTGACCAGGACGTACACCGTCTCGGTCGGCTGGGCGCTCATCTCGGCCTGCCCACCGGGCAGGTAGTGGGAGAGCACGACCGTCACCCGCTCGGTGGGGGTGTCGGTCCCGCCCTGGAGCCGCAGCGGGACGACGCCGGCGTGTCCGGGTGGGGAGAACGCCTCGGCGGCGGCAAGCCGGGTGATGCGCATGCTCATCGGGATCGGTTCCCCTTCGTGGTGACGGTGTCGCGGGTGGGTGCCGGCTTTCGTGCGGCGCCGGCGACCTCGGTAAGACGGTCGATCCACGACCGGATGTGGTCCGTGGACGCGGCGGCGGGCAGACCCGTCATCCGCAGCGCCATCGGCGGTTGTCCCTGCTCGGTGGTGACGGGGACGACGATGTTGGCCAGGTCGTAGCGCCGTCCCGGTTCGAGGTCGGGGCAGAACAGGTCGGCCAGCTCCGACGTCGCCGCACGCACGACGCGTTCGTGACGGGGAAGGCGACCGGAGGACTCGAACGCGTCCAGTGCCTCGCGGTGACGCTGGTGCGCCTCTGGCGCGGCGAGCAGGAGCGAGTACCCCTGCTCGCGCACCTTGTCGAGCTGGGAGTGGGCGAGGCCGCCCCCCGACGCACCGTCGAAAGAGGCGCGCGCCAGCCACTCCTCGACCTCGGCCGGTGGCGCACCGGCCAGGAATACCGCACCGAAGGGCGCCATGAGTGGCTGCCGGTGGCCGAGGGGGAAGGGCTCGTCGACCGGGCTCCGGTTCGCGGCGAGCACGTGGACCGCGTCCCAACCGATCTTGGCGACGATGCTGCAGTTGACGTCGAACTCGACGCTCAGGGCCTCGATGTGCGGTCTGATGGTCTCGGCCAGCTGGGCCGCGGCGATAAGCTCGGGGTCCGGGGTGGCGATGAAGGAGCCGGGGGTGAAGCGTCCGTACCCGCCCTGGAAGAACAGCAGCGGCAGGGTGGACCGCTCGACGGCCAGTGCCTGCACACGTCCCAGGACGACGTAGTGGTCACCCGCCGCGCGGACGTCCTCGAACGTGCACTCGACCCAGGACACCGCACCCGCGAGGACCGGTGAGCCCAGCGGGCCCGGTCGCCACTCGACGCCGGCGAACTTGTCCGCCCCAGCGGTGGCCAGCTGGCGGCACAACGCCTCCTGGTCCGAGGCCAGGACGTTGACGCAGAACGCCGAGGCGGTCCGCAGTCGCTCGAAGCTGTAGGACCCGGTCGCCGGGAAGAACGCGATCAGGGGCGGGTCGAGGGAGACCGAGGAGAACGTGCCTACGACCATGCCGGCGGGCGCGCCGCCGTCGGTGACCGCGGTGACGACCGCCACGCCGGTCGGGTAGTGGCCCAGCGTCTCGCGGAAGAGGGCGGGGTCGACGACCTGGGTCACGGAACCTCCTGCTGGTGACGGGCCGGTGCCCCGGCGGCCTCGAGGGCACCACGGAGCCGGGCGACCAGGCCCGGGACGTCGGCGGTGGCGCCGACCCCGAAGACGTAGAAGTCCGGTCGGGACAGGAACATGTCGCAGTCGTGCCGGGTGAACCAGCGGTGGTAGGACCCGTCCACGTCGTCGACCGGACCGCCGGGACCGACGTGGGTGAGGCTGCCGCCGATCGCGGCGAACCACGCGGTGGTCTCGGCGTCCAGCTGCGCCGCCGGATCCGCGGACCGGCTGACCAGTTGCCAGTCCCCGCCGACGACGTCGTCGAAGAGCCCCGTCCTGTCGCCGACCCGGACCTGCCCCTGCGGGGCCAGCCGACCGGCCACGTCCTGGTCGGGGACGGTGATCGAGGGGTGGCCGAGGCGGGGGTGGGGGGGCTCCATGGTCGCGCCGGGGTCGGTCAGCTCGCGACGCATCTCGGCGTCTCGCGCTGCGGCCCGATCCGGGTCGAGCTCGCAGATCACCCGCCCGGCGGCGACGGCCTCGTCGATGATCTCCCGCACGTGGCCTGACCGCTCTGGGCCGTAGCTGTCCAGCACGGCCACGTCGGCGAGCCCGCGGTGCACCAGGGCCAGGCGCCAGGCCAGCGCGCGTGCGTCGCGCAGGCCGGCGCACAGGCCCTGTCCCATGAACGGGGGCATCAGGTGGGCGGCGTCGCCGGCGAGGAACGCGCTGCCCACCCGCCACGTCCGGGCCCAGCGTCCGCGGAAGGTGTAGACGGCGTGCCGTTCCAGCTCCGCCGTCTCGGGGGTGACCCCCCAGGGGGCCATCAGCGCCCAGGCGGTCGACTCCCGGCCCAGCTGCTCGGGCGTCACGTCGTCGCGGCGCATGAACTCGAAGCGCCGCCGCCCCGGGCCGCTCCTCACGGCGGTGGCCGGCTGCTCCGGGTCGCAGTACTGCACGACGAAGGCGTCCCAGCTCTCCTCGACCAGCGGCCGGTAGTCCACCACCAACCAGTCGGCCTCGAACCCGGAGTCGCCTACCTCGACGCCCAGGTGGGTGCGGACCGGGCTGTTGGCCCCGTCGGCGCCAACGAGCCAGCGGCTGCGGACGGTGATCGGGTCCCCGGCGCCGTCGGTGCCGGTGGGGGTGGGGGTGGGGGTGGGGGTGGGGGTGAGCTCGGTGGCGACGCCGGTGTCGTCCTGCGCGGTGGCGCAGAAAGTCCAGCCCCGGTGGACGGTGACGCCGGCCGTGGCGACGGCGACGTCTTCCAGGACCGCTTCGAGGTCGGGTTGGTAGAAGCCGTTGGTGGTGGCCCAACCGGACTCGGAGGGTCGGTTCCAGTCGATCGCCTGCAGCAGCTCGCCGGCGCCGTTGCGGAACTGGTACCCGCCACGTTCGCCCCGAGAGGGCTCGAAGAGGTCTGCGTGGTCGGCCATCACCCCGGCGACCAGGTGCGCCCCAGGGAGGACGACGCACTTGGCGTGCGGTGAGGCGGCCTGCTCCTGCCACGCCGCGTGGAGCTCGTCCAGGCTGCAGGTGCGGGTACGCACCTGCAGGCCACCCTCAGCGAGTGCGGCCCAAAGCCATTGCAGGGCAGCCTCTTTGGCGGCGAGCGGCAGCTGCAGGCCGGCGAAGCCGGTCAGGGTGAGCTGCTTGCCACGAAGCAGCCCGGCAGGGACCTCGGCGGTTGGCCCGGCGAGGTTGCCGATGTTCACCAGGCGCGCTCGTTGGGCGCAGACCTGCAGCGCGGCCTCGAACGGCAGCCCGTACAGTCCGTCGAGCACGACGTCGACCGGTCCGCTGACCGCGAACAGCCGGGCCGCGAGGTCCTCCCGGCTCTCCTCGGCCCGCAGCTCGACGACGGCGTCGGCGCCGAGGTCGCGTACCCGCCGCAGCGCCTCGGGGTTCCGGCCGACGCCGACGACGCGGCCGGCGCCGGACTGGCGGGCCACCTGGACGGCGATCTGCCCGACCGCACCGGTGGCGCCGAGCACCAGCACGGTCTCCCCCGGGCGCAGGTCGGCCTTCTCGAGCAGGGGCAGGTAGGCCGCGGTGCCGGAGTTGCCGACGGCGGCGGCCTGCACCGGGTCGACCCCGTCGGGCAGCGGCAGCACGTCGACGTCGTCGACCAACACGTGGGTGGCCAGGGCACCGGGGGTAGCCGGCGAGGCATGACACTCGGCGTACACCCAGGTGCCGGGCTCGTGTCGATCGGACTCGAGGACGACGCCGACACACTCGCTGCCCGGGACGTAGGGCTGCTCGTTTCGTGCCGAGTGGAACCCGCCGGAGGCGATGAGCAGGTCCAGCGGGTTCAGCGGAGCGGCGACCACCTCGAGCAGCGTGGTCCCCGCCCGCTGCAGCGGGACGGTCAGCGGTACCAGCCGGGGCTGGGCGCCCGGCGCGTCGATGACTGCGCTGCGCGCCATTCGTCCGGTGGTCACGTCTGCTCCGTCGTCGCAACTCAGCTGGCCTGGTTGACCGGAGCGGGTGCGAACCGGTCAAGGGTGGTGATGCCGGCGAAGTTGTGCGGCTGCAGGCCGGCCATCAGGCGCCCGTAGTTCTCCGAGAGGGCCTCGAGGTTGAGGGCGCCGTGCAGGGTGATGACCCGGGCGTCGCGCCACGCCCGCTGGATGGGCTCGCTGTCCATGATCGCGGTGGAGCCGGAGTTGCGCTGCAGCAACTCGATCGCCTCGGCGCACCACTTCGCGGCGTAGGCGGTCTCGGCCAGGACCCGCGCGCTGAACCGCTGCATGTACTCCGGGCTCTCCGGCGTGCCAGCGGCGGCGAGCTGCCCGAGCCGGTCGGTCTCTTCGGCGTTGGCCCAGGCCATCAGCGTGGCCGAACGGATCTTGCTGTGCACCTCTGTCAGCATCAGGTGAGTCAGCGGTGCCTCGAGCTGGTTCTTGTACGTGGTGCCGCGGATCGGGCGCCCGGCCGACCGCTCGACGAAGCGGTCCAGGGCGCCCTGCGCGATGCCGACCGACATCCCGGCCATGAGGCTGAACGCCCATCCCAGCGACGGCACCTTCCACAGCGACCCAGCCAGGCCGTTGTCGATCCGACCCCCGGTGACGTCCCGGAAGTCGGTGACGCGGTACTCGGGGACGAAGAGCTCGTCGGTGGACAGCTCGATGGAGACGCTGCCGGTGGCGCGCATGCCGGCGACGTTCCAGTCGTCGAGGAAACGCAGCTGGTCGCGCGGGACCTGGACGCCCACCAGGTACGGGCCCTCGCCCTCGTCGGCGATGCAGCCCAGGTTCGTGTACGGCGCCCACAGCGCGTCGCTGCCGAACGTCCACGGGCCACCTGAGATCAGCCAGCCACCGTCGGTGCGCGTCGCCCGGCCGCGGGAGGCCGGGAAGTGGCTGGAGCCGGCGACCCGCGGACCGACCCAGTCGTGGCCGTAGACCTCCTCGACGACTCGGGGGCCGCAGCCGGCGGGCAGCCAGTTCGTCGACGCCGCCACCCACACGCTCCATCCGCAGGAGCCGTCCCACCTGGCGACCTCGGTGACGACGTCGAGCTGCTGGCGGACCGAGAACTCGTCGCCGCCGTACTCCACCGGGCTGGCGATGTTGAACGCGCCGGTGGCGTCGATCGCGGCGATGGTCGCGTCGGAGTGGCGGCCGGCCCGCTCGTTGTCCAGGGCGTTGGCGCGCAGGGTCGGACCGAGTTCGCGGACCCGCTCCAGGACCGTCGCAAGCCGGGTCTGCTTGTCGTCGAGAGTGAGAGTCATGGTGGGTCTCCGTGTCGTCTGGAGTTGACCGTGCAGGCCCGGACGGCTGCTCAGGCCGGCGGGATGACGGGCAGCTGGATGTAGCTGGGGTGGTCCGGGCCGGTGCAGACGGTGTTGGTCGCCCCGGCGTGATAGCTCTCGTCGTACTCGCGGACCGGGATGCCGGAGGGGGTGTAGGGCTGGATGTCGATGCGCAGACGTGAGCCGGCCGCCACCAGTGCGGTGCTCGGGTAGAGCCCCACCTCTACGTGGACGACCTCGCCAGGAACCAGTGGCTGGGAGTCGGTCTCGGCGTGGGTGGGGACCGGCCAGTACTCCGTCGTCCTCTCGGGGTCGAGCGCCCGGCGGGAGACCTTGAGCAGGCCGTGACCGACCGGGTGCACGTGGGCCGGGTCGATGGGCAGCACCACCGACTCGTAGCGGATCTCCCGGTCGTGCTCGTCGATGACGCGCAGGGACACGAACACGTCCATGTCCGTGCTGGTCGAGGACACCCACAGCCCGGCCTTCATGTAGCCGGCCAGCGTCAGGTCCTCGGTCAGCGGGTCGCTGACGAAGGAGACCCCGGTGGACCACCTCGGGGTGCCCCCGACGTACCCGATCGGAGCCGGGATGGGCTTGCCGCGGTCGAGGTGGGCGTCGTACTCCGCGCTCTGCTCGGCGGTAGGCGGCTCCTCGACGATGCGCAGCAGGTCGCTGCGGTGGACGTCGCCCGTCCAGTCGGTGGGGCTGGCGTCGAGGTACCAGCGCCGGTAGACGGTGCGGGCGATGGGCCACTCCTGCTCGTGCAGCACCCGGTGGGTGCCGTTGCCGGTGCGAAGCTGGACCCGCACTGGCGGGGCGTCCATCACGCCGTTGTCGACGCCCTTGAGCCAGTGGTCGAAGAACTGCTGATGCTCGGCGATCGTCGACTGCTTGTAGCTGCCGGGGAACCACGCGTCGACGAAGTCGAAGCGCTTGGCCAGTGCTCCCGTGGAATGGATGAACGTCTCGCTGCTGCCCAGCTGGTGGATGGTGACGCCGGTCTGCGGGCCGATCACCCAGACCGGCGCGGTGGCCTTCTCCAGCTCCGGGTGCATGAACACCGACTCCTTGGGGCCGTAGGCCGCCGGGTCGTTGAAGGGGGTCTCGCGCAGCCGCGCCATCCAGTCGGTCTCGCGTCGCTCCCCTACGTGGTTGTGCCCGGTCAGCACCTTCCACCACCAGTCCCAGAAACCCACCCGAACAGGCCGCCGCCGTAGGTGGCCTCGTTGTAGAGGTCGGCGTCGGTGCCGATGGCCACCATCGCCTTCAGGTGCGGGGGCTGCAGGCTGGCGACCATGTGCTGGGTCATGGCTAGGTAGGACATACCCCACAGGCCCACGTTCCCGTTCGACCAGGGCTGGGTGCCGGCCCACTCGATCGCGTCGTAGTAGTCCTCTGACTGCTGCACGCTGAACGGCGCCTGCTGGCCGGGGCTGCGCCCGACACCCCGGCTGTCGACTCGGACGCACACGTAGCCCTCGGGCACCCAATCGGCAGCGTCCACGCTCTCGTGGTTCTCGTACTGCAGACCGTCGGGGTTGCCGGAGAAGAACCGGTCCTCGAGCACCTCCTTCTCCTGGGCCTGGTCCTCGTCGCCGATGCAGTCGTGATTGAAGGCCTTGCCGTAGAAGCCCTTGTTGAGGATGACGGGGTAAGAACTCTCGGCCGCCGGACGGAAGACATCGGCGTAGACGAATGACCCGTCTCGCAACGGGATCTGCACGTCGGTGGTCTTGACGATGCCGCGGATGTCGCGCCGCACCTGGTTGCGTGCGGCCTCCGGCGAGCGCAGCGTGCGGGGCGTCCGCGCAGTGAACACCCCGTCGGTGGCGTTCAGGGTGTCCAGGAAAGACGTGACCCACGGGTCGGAAGCGAAGCCGACCTCGGGCTGCTCGAAGGAGACCGGCCGGGCAGGGACCAGGTCATGCACCGCGGCGGCGATGCTCACCCCGGCCTCGATGTCACCGTCGCCGTCCAGGGTCTGCACGAGGCGGGCGAGGTTGGTCAGGGCCGGGTCGCGCAGCTTGTCGATCCGGCCGTCGACCCGGTGGGCCAGCTGGGCCAGGTTGACGACGTCGGCGCCGGGCACCGAGCCCAGCACCAGGTCCCCGAGCAGGAAGGAGACGACCTCACCCTCGTCGAACTCGAATCGGCCGTGCTCGTCGGTGACGCCCCGGCGCGTCGCGGTCTGATACCTCAGCCCGGCGGTGGGGCCGGCGAGCACGCCGGTGCGGACGTCGGTCACGGCTTACTGCCCCGGACGGCGTTGAGATAGCCGACCTTGCCGGCGTCGGCGTGGTCCTTGAGCACGTTGACCTTCATGTCGGGGCGGTGCTCGGCGTTGGGCTCGGGCACGAACGGGTTGCCGGTCCAGGCCATCAGCCGGCAGACCCGGTGCGTGATGCGCCACCCGGCCTCGGTCCGGACGAGCTCGTCGTCGTACCAGCCTGTGCCGGTCCACGTGGTGCCGTCCTCGGCCGAGTTCCGGATCAGCAGCCAGTTGCCGTAGCTGAACGCATTGGCCGTGTCCCCGTCGACGTGGACCAGCTGGCCCATCATCGTGTGGTGGTGGCTGTCGAGGGTGGCGTGGAACTCGGCGAAGCTGCGCTTGAAGTCCTCCAGGCCGACCCAGGCGTTCCCGGCGGGACCGAACTCGGCCACCACGTCCTGGCTGAAGACCAGGTCGAACAGGTCCCAGGCGTGGGCGTCGAGCGCGAATCCGTAGAGGTTCAGGAGCTCGATGACAGCTGCCTTGTCGTCGTTGTCAGCCACGTTGCTGTTCTCCGTCCGGTCCGCCCAAGAGGGTTCCTGGGATGGTCAGCTCACCCACGCGGTGTACCATCGGTGAAATGTCTCTGCCGCGCAGTGGCCATGTTAGAGGGCGGGGGTGGCTCCTTGTCAAGCACCTCGACGGGCGCCGGTACATCGGCCCTGACACCGTTGGTGCGGCCCGCTCGCCCGGCGAGCACCGGTAATCTGACGGGCCGGACGTCCGTCGACGGTTTACAAGCGAAGCGAGGGGCGGCCCAGTGACCGACGCGGCTGAGCCCAGGGTCTCGCTGAACGAGGCCGCATACCACCGGCTGCGGGGCGAGATCATCGCGTGCCGACTCGCGCCGGGACAGCGGCTCACGGAGAAGCAGCTGGCGGCAGACTTCAAATTCTCCATCGCCCCGTTGCGCGACGCCCTCACGCGGCTCGACCACGAGGGACTGATTCGCACCGTCCCGCGCAAGGGCTACCAGGTCGCGCCCCTCACGCCCAAGTCCATCGACGACCTCTTCGTGCTCTGGGAGATCGTTGGCCCCGAGCTCATCCGGCTCGGGATCCGCCAGGCCACGCAGCAGCAGATCGCCGCAGCGCGAGCCGCTTTCGACGATCTCCGCCACACACACCCGGACGACGGCCAATCAGCCATCCGCGACATCGACGTCGTCAACGGGACCTTCGGTGTCCTGGCCGAGGCTACCGACAACACCTACCTCATCAACCTCTACCAGCGACTCATGGGCGACATGAGCCGCATCAGGGCTCTCCTGCTCACCTCGCCGGAGACGAAGGTCTTCGAGAGCCCGGCCCAGCACTGGGTGCGCGACGTCCTGGACGAGCGCGATCCCGACCAGGCTGCAGCGCAGGCGAGGCGCTACATCCACGACGTCCACCAGCAGGTGCTCCAGGCAGTGATCCGATGGCCGTCGGTGATGACCAGCGAGGTCAGCGTCGCCCCGAACCGGTGAGCGGCCCCCGGATCACGGTGCTGAGTGCCACCAGGTGGTCCACCTCCCGAGCGAGCCCCGTCGGCGCTCCAACGGCGGGAGCCCGGCCGTGGCGACCCGTCACACGAATGCGACGAGATCATGAGGCCCCAGTCGCACGACCGAAGACCGGCGACAGTAGGCCAGGGTCCGTGGTGAGACCGGGTTCGGCGCGATGATGAACGCCTCCCTGGTCTGCGTGCCACCTGACCCGCTGGGCAGTGGTTGGGTCAGGTGAGAGCAGACCCCGAAGAAGTTGCCGAGAGCGTTGCCCTCCCACTGGTTGTAGTCGCCCCGGATGAGTTTCAGGGACGCCCCGGGGCCAGCCTGTTCGGTGCTCCAGTAGGGCAGTTCGTCGCAGTCGAGAGCGACGCCGGGGCGCTGCTGCTGCTCGGCGGCGCGGGCGGCGGGGTTGCACGTCGTCGTCGAGTTGTACCAGGTGCGGGAGAACTGGCGGGCGTCCCGGTCATCCTTGGAGGCGTAGCTGGCCCAGGCGCGGCCGGGGTTGGCCGCGAACGCGTCGAGGTCGTGGTTGGTGGCCCCTGACATGTCGGCGCCGGGGCTGGAGACGGCCCGACGGTCGCAGGGTGCTCAAGGATGGTGACACGGACGTAGTTCTTCAGGACGGGGCTGGCGTAGCACTGCCGGAGTCCCCTCGATGCTTGCCCGTGCGGCTGCAGCGGTGTCGATACACGTTTCAGGAGCGGGCCCGGTCAACACCACCCGGCACCGGCCGGTGGGCCCCGGACGGACGATGCCACCAATTTTCGACACCACCCGGCACGGCGTGGTTCGCACCGGCACGCCGCCGGGGAGCATCCGTGAGCGCGGTGACATGAGAAACGCCCCCGGGACAGTCCGAGGGCGTTTCCGCAGGTCACACGGGCTCCCGCGACTGGACTCGAACCAGTAACCGTCCGATCAACAGCCAACACGACAACTGTCCGGTTCATGTCGCGTCGGGTCGCGTAGGGCCGTGACCAGCGAACGCCGTCCGGTGCGTGTCGGCTCATCCGTCGAGAACCGGCTCGTGCCGTGGCTGGCGTGAGCGCACCGTGAGAGCACGCTGGGCAGCTCGACCCCACAGTCACGAGAACGCGCAGCAGCCACGATCGATCGCCTCGTATCGTGTGATCAGGCTGACAGGTCCGGGAAGGGCCGTCCGCTTGTCGGGCACCAGAGGCGTCGTCGGTGTCGCACCGATTCCTCAGAGCTCGACGGGCTCTCGATCTACGGGGTTTGGGGCTTGCTCCAGTGCGCGGTCATGATGGCGAGGGCTTGCTCGAGGGTGAGCGTCTTCGCCTGGTTCTCGGGGACGTGGGCGATGTGGATGAGCTGGTACAGCAGGCCAGCCGGCATGGCACGTACCGTCGTCTCCACGCTCGCCTGCCCACGGTCGGGGACCTGCTTGTCCTGGACGCACGCCCAGAACTGTCCCTCGGTGACGTCGAGCTGATCGCGCAGGATCGCCTTCCACAAGCCGGGTCCGTAGGTGGTGGTGTCGACCGGTCTGGAGACGCGGGTCCGCAATATGCGGCCGTCGTCCAGGGCGAGCTCGTAGGTGACGTGATGTCCCACACCCCGGCCCCGGGCGTCAAGCAGCAGTGTCCACTTCTCGATGAGGCAGAACTTGTTGTGATCGGCCCGGGAGCCGGCGTTCACGCCGGCAGCAGGCCGGTGTCGCCTGCGCGCTCGGTCGCGGCCATCGCCCCGCCCAGCAGCCAGTCACGCAGCTGGTCGTCGGTGGACAACTCGACCAGCTCGACCACAGCCCGATGCTGGGCATGGTTGGGCGCGACCCGAAGTCGTTCGTTCCAGTCCTGCGCGTACTCGCGCAGCGCCACGATGGCGTCCTCGAGCGCGCCGTCGAACGTCTCGCCGTCGCCGTGGACCGGCAGCCCCGGCACGACAACCGCCCAGCCGCCGCCTTCGGACAGCACCTCAGCCTTCGCCGGACGCAGCTCGGCCAGCTCCGCACGCAGCTGCTGGGCCGGGACCACCAGGTACCGCTCAGTATCGCGAGCGACTGTGGTGACATACCCAGCGCGGGCAGCGTCCAGGACAGCCCGGAAGTTCTGCCGGGCGCTGGTGTACGACTCGAAGTGGCGCAGCTGGGACATCACAAGCCTCCTGGTGGGTCACCATCGTCTATCCCGGTGGAATGTACGTCAAGTACGTAGCGTACGTCATGGCGTCCACCCAGGAGGTGACCCGACCCTGGTGCTCAGCGCCCTGAGCGCCTGAACCGAGGGATCACGACGTACACCACCCCGGGCTTGACCCGTGCGTCAGCGGGTGGCGGCTTCCTTGTAGCGCTGCCGGGCGGCCTCGCCGCTGGTGCCAAGGGTCGAGCTCACGACAGACCAGGACAGGCCGGCTCGACGAGCCCTGACAACCGACTCCGTCAACGTCTGCTCTGCCTTGGCCCGCGCGATCGCGGCCACGCGCAGCGCCTTCAGGACGTCGGGGTCCAGCCGCCGGCCCGGCTCGTCGTCAACTTCTCGCAGCCGCCATGACACCGACCATCACTGCCCGGCCCCAGGCGACCCACCCGGCACGGAGTCCGTGAGCATTTCCTAGCGCCACGACATAAGAAGCGCCCCCGGGACGGGTCCCGAGGGCGTTTCCGCAGGTCACACGCTGCTCCCGCGACTGGACTCGAACCAGTAACCGTCCGATTAACAGTCGGATGCTCTGCCAATTGAGCTACGCGGGATCGCCCCCGAGCGGGGCCGTGGAAGCGTAGCAAAGGGTCAGGGATGCTCCTGCACGCCGGGGCGAGGCGCTGACATCGGCGGCAGCACGTCGGGCGCACCGGACAGCCCCACCGCGTCGGCCAGCTCGCGCTTCGCCCGGGCGACCTGGGCACGCGCAGGCGGTCCGGCGGCGTCAGCCCCCGGGTCTGCCAGCTCCTGAACCACGAGCCGTCCCCCATCCTTACGGACCACCAGGCGCACCTGGCCCCCCGGCACCGGCACCCGGCGCGAGGTCACCAGCGTCGACTGGACCCGTTCCCGTACGACCTGTGCCAGGCGGAGGTGCTCGTCGGCTACCAGGTCCAGACTGGTACCACCGCCCTCGATGTCGACGACGGTCAGCAGCCGCTCATCCCCCTCCCAGGTGACCGTGTCGATCTCGAGCCAGCGGCGCTCCCACGCGGCGCGGTCACTGCCGCGCACCACGAGGCGCTCCGAGGTCGCGACGACCTCCACCTGTTCGGTCAGCTGTGCCACAGCCAGAAGCTTCTCCCCGCGGCCCAGAGTCAGGGTGCTGGACGGACGCCGCCGGAAGTCCATCAGACGTTCCTCAGCAGGTGCTCTGCGCGCTGCAGCTGCATCAGCTCGGTGTTGACCGTCCCGATCGCCTCGGTGTCGCCGCCGGCTTCCGCGCGCTGCAGGCGCGAGTAGAGGTCGGCCTTGACCCGTAGCAGCTCGCGCTGGCGCGTGCCGCGCACCAGCTCGGTGGCCAGCCCGGTGACGTGCTCGGGGCGCATGACAGGCAACGGCGCCACCAGCAGCTCCTCCAGGAGTCCGTGCACGACCTCCGGGCTGGCTGCGGTCACCAGGTCCGCCCAGTCGGGGCCGGCCGCACCAGGCCCACCACAGCTGCGCACCGCATCGAAGACGACCCGGTGCGCTGGGGCGGCGAACGCCTCTGCACCCAGCGCCATCACCAGGTCCGCAGGCGCCTGAGCGGGGAACTGCAGCAGCACCTGCAACAGCTGACGCTCGGCCACCACCACCGGGTCGCGCAGGTCAGGTCGGGGCAGTGCTGGCACGGCGGCCGGGTCCAGAACTACACCCGGCCCCCGGGAGGCCGCTCGGTCGGACGCGCTACCGCCGGGCTGTGGGCCTCTGCGCGCCTGCGCTGCCACCGCCGCGCGCACCTCCTCGATGTCCATGCCGAGCCAGCCCGCGAGCCGGCGGGCGTACTCCGGGCGCAGCGAGGCGTCCCGGATCTGCGCCACGACCGGGACCGCGGCGCGCAGACCTTGCACCCGTCCCTCAGCCTGGTCGAGGTCGAAACGGTCCAGCGTGGACCGGATGGCGAACTCGAACAGGGGCTCGCGGCCCTGCACCAGCGCCTGGACCGCATCGGGCCCCTTGGCCAGGCGCAGATCGCACGGGTCCATCCCGGACGGCTCTACCGCCACGTAGGTCTGCGCGACGAACCGTTGGTCCTCCTCGAAGGCGCGCAAGGCCGCCTTCTGGCCCGCGGCGTCCCCGTCGAAGGTGAACACCACCTCCCCCGAGAAGGCGTCGTCGTCCACGAGCAGCCGTCGCATGACCTTGATGTGGTCGGAGCCGAAGGCCGTCCCGCAGGTGGCAACTGCCGTGGGCACCCCGGACAGGTGCATGGCCATCACGTCGGTGTAGCCCTCAACGACCACCACCTGCCTGCGCTTGGCGATCTCGCGCTTGGCCAGGTCGATCCCGTACAGCACGGCGGACTTGTTGTAGACCGGCGTCTGCGGCGTGTTCAGGTACTTGGGCCCCTGGTCGTCCTCGAGCAGCTTGCGCGCACCGAAACCGACTGTGGCACCGGTGATGTCGCGGATGGGCCAGATCAACCGGCCACGGAAGCGGTCGTAGGGGCCTCGGTTGCCCGCCGACATCAGGCCGCTCGTGATGAGCTCGGCGTCGTTGAAGCCGCGTCCGCGCAGGTGCTTGAGCAGACCGTCCCAGCCCTGCGGCGCGAAGCCGACCGCGAACTGCTCCGCTGCGGCACGGTCGAATCCGCGCCCCGTCAGAAAGGCACGCCCGACAGCGCCCTCCTCGGCAACCAGCTGTTCGCGGAAGAACACCTCCGCCGCCGCGTTGGCGTCCAGCAACCGCTGTCGTCTGCCGGTGTCGGCGCGGTCCGGCCCCCCGCCCTCTTCGTAGTGCAGCTCGTACCCGAGCTTGCCTGCGAGCCGCTCCACGGCCTCGGAGAACGACAGGTGGTCAATCGTCTGCAGAAAGGCGATCACGTCGCCCCCCTCGTTGCAGCCGAAGCAGTGGTAACGCCCCACCTGGGGGCGGATGTGGAACGAGGGGGAGCGCTCGTCGTGGAACGGGCACAGACCCTTCAGCGACCCCACGCCCGCAGGACGCAGCGTCACGTGCTCGGAGACGACGTCCTCGATGCGGGTGCGCTCACGCACCGCCTCGACGTCCTCACGACGGATCAAGCCAGCCACCAGCGGAGTCTAGGCCCGGCCCAGGACGCCGGCGGAGAGTATGCCCAGCCGTGCGCCCCACGCGACGGCGCTGGCGTCGGTCAGGGTGGCCACCTGGTCGACCACTGCCCGCAGCCGCAGGCCCTCGTCCTGACCGGCTGCGCCTAGGTCGGCGGCGAAGGTGGGCTCCAAGGCGCCGGGACCGCGCTCCACCAGAGCCTGCACCAGCCCCGTGAGCAGCGCTCGCTGTTGCGTGTACAGCGGCTGGCGGTCGTCCGGGGTCATCACGAAGACGGCCGCCACCGCCTTGAGCGCGTTGACCTCCACCAACGTCCCCCGCGGGACCACCACGTCCGCGGCGTAGCGGGTCAGCGAGTCGGTCCCGAAATGGGCCCGGGTCGCCACCTGGGCGGCCGAGCAGAACCGGCCGATGAGCTGGCTGGTGAGGTCCTTCAACGCCGCCAGCGACCCACGGGTGCCGTCGTACTGCTGCACCCACCAGGGTTGAGCTCGCAGCCGCGCCAGCGCCGCCTCCACCTCCGCCTCCTCCACGTCGGGCAGGTACGAACGACGCGCCTGGGCCGCCACGATGCGGACCACGTCGCGGTCCCCCAGCCGTGCAGGGTCGATCCAACCGCCCACGACCGCGTCCTCCACGTCGTGCACGCTGTAGGCGATGTCGTCGGCGAGGTCCATCACCTGCGCCTCGACGCACCGCCTGCCCTGCGGCGCGCCCTCGCGCAACCAGCCGAAGACCTCGAGGTCGTCGTCATAGGCACCGAACTTCGCGGTCCCACCCGGCCCCTGGCCGCGCCCCCACGGGTACTTGGTGGCGGCGTCCAAGCTGGCGCGGGTGAGGTTCAGGCCGGCGCCCCGGTCACTGCCGGGCAGTGCCACCTTGGGCTCCAGCCGGGTCAGCAGGCGCAGCGTCTGGGCATTGCCCTCGAAGCCCCCGTAAGCCGACATCACCGCAGCGAGCGCCGCCTCCCCGTTGTGGCCGAACGGCGGGTGACCGAGGTCGTGCGCCAGGCACGCGGCATCGACGACGTCGGGGTCGCACCCCAGCGCCTCCGCCAGCTCCCGGCCGACCTGAGCCACCTCGAGGCTGTGGGTGAGCCGGGTCCGGGCGAAGTCGTCGCTGCCGGGGCCGACCACCTGGGTCTTGCCGCCCAGGCGACGCAGCGCGGAGCAGTGCAGCACCCGGGCACGGTCGCGCGCAAAGTCCCCGCGCCCAGGACGCTTGGGCGGCTCGTCGACCCATCGCTCCTGATCCACCTCGCGATACCCCGGCGTCGGCTCGGTGCTCACGGGAACAGTTGTCGAGCCTGGTGGTAGGTCAGGCCGAGCGTCTCGCGCGCCGTGTACTTCACCGTCTGCCAGACCGAGCCCGAGCCAGGGGTCGACGGTGCGGGGGAACCGACCGCGTCGACGCCCTGGTCCTCGAGCATGGTCACCGAGCGCAGCAGGTGCGAGGGGTCGGTGACGACGACGGCCGAGTCCCAGCCGCGGTCCTGCATCACCACGGCGGTCGCCTGCAGGCTGGACAGCGTGTCGCTGCCCTCCTCGATGGCGACCAGGTCTTCCTCGGGCAGGCCTTGGTCCCTCAACCAGGACAGACCCGAACCTCCTTCGGTAAAGCGGTCCCCAGCACGTGAGCCGCCGGTGGTCATCACGACCGGGGCGACCCCCTCCGCGCGCAGTGTCTTGGCGTGCTCCAGCCGTGCCAGCAGCACCGGCCCGGGCTCGCCGTCGAACTGGGCAGCGCCGAGGACGACGATCACGTCGCTCGCGCGCCGCTCGTCGCTGCGAGCGGTCAGCACGACGCGAGTGGCGTTGACGGCGACCAGCATGAACGCCAGCACCACGACCACCCACGCCAGCCGGCCAACCAGCCGGAGCATGCCTCGCATCTGCTCGATCCCCCTGCTCCTCGTTCATCGGGTTCCCTCGCCCGACGGGCCGTTCTCTCCCCGTCGGGCAAACGCACGGCGCTGGCCGGAGGCTACCCGCCGCTCACCGACAGCTCGGCCTCGCGCACCATCTGGGCCCCCGGCCCGGTCAGCTGGCGGCTGTCCAGCCAACCCTGCGGCAGCGTGACGCGCTTGGCGCCGACGGTACGACCACGAGGGCCCTCTGCGGGATCCCCCGGGTAGCCGGTGCCGTGCTCGAGCCGACCCAGCAGCTCGTCCAGCTCGGTCAGCGTCTCGACCAGCCCGAGGCGCTGCCGCAGCTCGGTGCCTGCGGGATAGCCTTTGAGGTACCACGACATGTGCTTGCGCAGGTCGCGCAGGGCGCGCCCCTCGTCGCCGTAGTGGACGACCAGCAGGCGTGCGTGCCGACTCAGCACCGTAACCACCTCGCCCAACCCCGGCCGGTAGCGCGTCGGGTCCCCGCCGAAGGCGGCGGCCAGGTCGGCGAACAGCCACGGCCGGCCGAGGCACCCACGCCCGACGATGACGCCGTCGCAACCGGTCTGCTCCACCATCGCCAGCGCGTCCTCGGCCGACCAGATGTCGCCGTTGCCCAGTACCGGGATGTCAGTGACGACCTGCTTCAGCCGGGCGATGGCGTCCCAGCACGCCGTTCCGCCGTAGTAGTCGGCGGCGGTACGGGCGTGCAGCGCGACGGCGGCAGCCCCCTCCTCCTGCGCGATGCGTCCGGCGTCGAGGTAGGTCAGGTGCTCGGCGTCGATCCCCATCCGCATCTTCACCGTCACCGGCACCCCGGCAGGGCGGGCCGCCCGCACCGCATGGCGCACCACCCCAGCGAACAGCTCGGTCTTCCACGGCAGCGCGGCGCCGCCACCCTTGCGAGTGACCTTGGCGACTGGGCAGCCGAAGTTGAGGTCGATGTGGTCGGCCCGGTCTTCCTCCACCAGCATCCTCACCGCTGCTCCGACGGTGGCCGGGTCCACTCCGTACAGCTGGACAGAGCGCGGCCGCTCGTCTGGGTCGTGCTGGATGAGGCGCATCGACACCGGGGTGCGCTCGACCAGCGCGCGCGAGGTGACCATCTCGCTGACGTAGATGCCACCGGGGCCGAACTCGCGGCAGAGCGCGCGGTAGGCCTGGTTGGTGATCCCTGCCATGGGGGCGAGCACCACGGGCATCGCCGCGGTGTGGGGCCCGATGCGCAGCGGGAGCGGCCGCTGCGGCGCATGGGTGCTGGTCACCGCTCCATTGTCGCAAGGTCCGCGCCCGGCTCGGGCGGGCAGGTCCGCGCGGTTCCAGCGGCGTCCTCGACCCCGCGGCCGCGAGGGCGGCGGGAGGCCAGGGCCGAGCCGGAGACCACCAGCACGAAGCCGGCCACCGTCGCCCAGGTCACCCGCTCATCCAGCACCAGGACCCCGGCAACGACCGCCACGGCGGGGTTGATGTAGGTGATCAGAGTCGTGCGCACGGCTCCGACCTCAGCGACCAGCGCGAAGAACAGCACGAACGCGAGCGCGGTGCAGACCGCTGCCAGCACCAGGACCGACAGCACCGTCGCCACCGACGGCATCGTGCGGGGTGCCTGCAGCCCGCCCGGCACCGCGTAGACGAGCGCCGCGACGGCCAGGCTGACGGCGATGACCCCGGTGGCAGGAAGGTCGGCCATCCAGCGCGTCATGATGACCGGGCCGATGGCGTACAACACCACCACGACGGCGAGCTCGCCCATCGCCACCAGCTGTGCCGGACGCTCGGTCCCGCCACCCCCGACCAGACCACCGTCGAACCCCACCAGCAGCGCCACCCCGACCATGCCGACCAGCAGCCCGAGACCTCCCATCACGCCCAGGTTCTCGCTGCGGCGGGTCAGCAGCGCGATCACCACGCCCACGACTGGCACCCCGGCGAGCAGCAGGCCTGTCAGCGAGCTGGAGAGCTGCTGCTCCGCGCTGGCCAGGAAGTACCACGGGACCACGATCTCCACAGCCGTGTAGACCAGCACCGGTACCCAGCGGCGCAGCACCGGAGCCAGCGCCCGTTGCCGCGCGGCGAGTGGAACCATGATGACGGCAGCAAGCCCGGTGCGAGCCAGGACCAGGGTGGTCGGCTCCAGCTCGGCCACGGCGATCTTGATCAGCAGGTAGGGGATGCCCCACACCACCCCGAGTGCCAGGAACAGCAACAGCACCCGCCGGTCGGTGCTCATGCTGTCCGGCGCGGGTCGGCGGGCGGGGTCTGTGGCCGGGATGCCAGGCGTCCCCCGGCCCAGAACCCGGCCTCCACGGCCCAGAACAGCAGCAGGAACAGCTGGACCACTGTGGCGGGCAGGGCCACGAACAGCAGCGCCGGGACGCCGGCGGCGACGAAGACGACCCAGTCCCGCCCGGTCGCACCGCTCATGGCTGACGCCAGCCGTACCGCCGCCCAGATCATGAACCTGCGCGGGACGCTCACCCCCAGCTCACGCATGGCGCGGCGGAAGATGCCGTCCGCGTCCTTGCGGCTGACCGCGCCGGTGTCGACGAGGTGGTCGTGCAGGATCGCGGCCTTGGTGTAGTCCCCGTATCGAGGCAGCAGCCAGGTGAACGCCCGCGGCACAGAGGCGAAGTCGGTGTCGAATCCAGCCGGGACCGTGAAGCGGTCCCGGGCACCGGTGTACGTCAGCGGCTCGACGAGCAGCCAGTTCCGGGAGTCGGTCTGACGCACCACCACGTCACCGGAGAAGGCCACGCACCACCACCGCTCCTCCGGTCCGCCCTGTAGTCGTCAGCAGCCCACCAGACGCTGGGCGAGGTAGCCCTGCACCTGGTCCAGCGAGACGCGTTCCTGCGCCATGGAGTCGCGCTCGCGGATCGTGACGGCCTGGTCCTGCAGGGAGTCGAAGTCGACCGTGATGCAGAACGGGGTGCCGATCTCGTCCTGGCGACGGTAGCGGCGGCCGATGGCCTGGGCGTCGTCGAACTCGATGTTCCAGCTCTTGCGCAACGTGGCGGCGAGGTCGCGGGCCTTGGGAGAGAGGTCCTCGTGGCGCGACAGCGGCAGCACCGCGGCCTTGACCGGAGCCAGCCTGTGATCGAGTCGCAGCACGACCCGTTTGTCCACCCCGCCCTTGCTGTTCGGCGCCTCGTCCTCGGCGTAGGCCTCGACCAGAAAGGCCATCAGGGAGCGGGTCAGGCCGGCGGCAGGCTCGATCACGTACGGCACCCAGCGCTCACCCTTGGCCTGGTCGAAGTACGACAAGTCGTTGCCGGAGTGCTCGGAGTGGGTGGACAGATCGAAGTCGGTGCGGTTCGCCACCCCCTCCAGCTCGCCCCACTGCGACCCGGCGAAGCCGAACCGGTACTCGATGTCGACCGTGCGCTTGGAGTAGTGGGAGAGCTTCTCGGCGGGGTGCTCGTAGTGGCGCAGGTTCTCGCGGTCGATGCCCAGGTCGGTGTACCACTGCGTGCGCTGGTCGATCCAGTACTGGTGCCAGGTCTCGTCGGTGCCGGGCTCGACGAAGAACTCCATCTCCATCTGCTCGAACTCGCGGGTGCGGAAGATGAAGTTCCCCGGGGTGATCTCGTTGCGGAACGACTTGCCGATCTGGCCGATGCCGAACGGCGGCCTCTTGCGTGCGCTGGCAGCGACGTTCGCGAAGTTGACGAAGATGCCCTGTGCGGTTTCCGGGCGCAGGTAGTGCAGGCCGGACTCGTCCTCGACCGGGCCGAGGTGAGTTCGCAGCATCATCTGGAAGTCGCGGGGCTCCGTCCACGAACCACGGGTGCCGCAGTGCGGGCAGGCGATGTCGGCCAGCGCCACCTGGTCCGGGTCGGCGATCTTCTTCTTCTCGGCGACCGCCTCCTGCAGGTGGTCGGCACGAAAGCGTCTGTGGCAGGACTGGCACTCGGTGAGCGGATCGGTGAACGCACCGACGTGACCCGAGGCCACCCACACCTGGCGCGGCAGGATGATCGCCGAGTCCAGGCCGACCACGTCGTCGCGGCCTGTCACCATCGAACGCCACCACTGCCGCTTGATGTTCTCCTTGAGCTCGACCCCCAGCGGGCCGTAGTCCCACGCCGACCGGGTACCCCCGTAGATCTCACCGCTCTGGAACACGAAGCCCCTGCGCTTGCAGAGGCTGACGACGGTGTCGAGACGGGAGGCGGGTGCCACGGGGTTGCTCCATCCGGCTGGGTGTCGGCGGGGTGAGAAGAGGGCTCAGGCTACCTGTCGTCCCGTACCTCTGCGGACAGGTCGCTGCTCCGTCGCAGCACCGCCCCGGCCACAGTCTCCAGGGCCACCTCGTAGGCGCCGGGCTCGTCGATGCACCGGTACATCAGCGGCACCACGCCCATCTTCACGGCTGGGTGGGAGAGCGCCCTGCGGTAGGAGCCGACGTCCAGCCAGTCCGTGGCCATGGCGAACAAGCCAGGCTCGTCGGTGCTGCGCCCGAGACGGCCGGTGACGAAGCCGGGCCGCACGGCCAGCACGGCCAGCGCGGTAGCCGCCTCGGCGACGAACTCCTCGAGCTGGTCCGCCGGGACGCGGTAGCGATTGACGACGAGCACGTCGCTCCTCTCAGTCACACCAGCGACGCCAGCGACGACCGGTTCGGGTCACGCCACCTCCGCCGGGTCGTCTCGTGTCATCCTCCATGGTGCCCAGGGCGCCTACAACGTCGGGGTGTTCGAGGCGGACCGAGTGCTGGCGAACGGGGGCATCGGCGCCGCTGATGCCCCCGTACGACCGCACTCGGGCTCACTGCCTTGGACGTGTCATCGCTGTGACGGGTTCAGCCGCAGTTGACATGACGACCATCCCACTTGAGAATGATTGTCATGTTGAAGATCGGCGTCCTGCTCGCCTCCCTCGCCTTGTGCAGCGCCTGCGCCACCGACCCCGGGGACCAACCCGTCGGTCCTCAGGTGGTAGCGAGCTTCTACCCGCTGCAGTTCGTCACTGAGCGCGTTCTGGGTGAGCGTGGGGCCGTCACCGCGCTCACCCCGGCCGGAGCCGAACCGCACGACCTCGAGCTCGGCCCGCGCGACGTGGGCCGGCTGGGCGAGGCGGACCTGGTGGTCACACTGGGGGGTTTCCAACCGGCAGTGGACGCGGCGATCAAGCAACAGGCCGCCGACTCGCACCTGGACGTCGCCGAGGCCGCCCGGCTGGAGACCCTCTCCGGCGCGCAGGGGCACGAGGACGCGGGGCACGAGGACGCGGAGCACGAGGACGCGGAGCCCTCCGACCTCGCCGGGGACCCGCACTTCTGGCTCGACCCCCTGCGACTGGCAGACGTCGCGGACGCGGTGGCGGAGCGTCTCGCCGAGATCGACCCCGACGGTGCGCAGACCTACCAGCAGCACGCCAGCACGCTGCGCGCCGACCTCGAGGCGCTCGACGACGAGCTCGCTGCGGGGCTGTCCGGGTGCGAGAGCACAGAGCTGGTCACCAGCCACACGGCGTTCGGGTACCTGGCCGAGCGCTACGGGCTGGAGCAGGTCGGCATCGCGGGCCTGTCACCCCACGACGAGCCGTCGGCCAGGACCCTGGCCGAGATCACCGACTACGTGCGCGAGCACGAGGTGACCACCGTCTTCTCGGAGGTGCTGAGCGACCCGGCCGTGGCGCAGGTGGTGTCGACCGAGACTGGCGCCCGGCTCGCCGTGCTCGACCCGGTGGAGGGCATCAGCCCCGACTCCGCCGGGCAGGACTACCTTGCCGTCATGCGTGCCAACCTCCAGGTCCTGCAGGAAGGCTTGAGCTGTCCATGACCACGGGCGACCAGGGTCCGGTTTCCGGCGCTGCGACCGGCGACGGCGCCCCGGCGCTGCGCTGGCGCCATGCCAGCATCGGCTACGAGGGTGAGGCCGTGGTGCACGGGGTCGACCTGGAGATCCCGACAGGCGCCGTCGTCGCGGTGATGGGGGCCAACGGCTCCGGCAAGACCACGCTCGTCCGGGGGATGCTCGGCCTGGCCGACGTGCTGGCGGGCAGTGTGGAGATCTTCGGGGTACCGGCCGCCCAGCTGCGGGAGCGGCACCGCATCGGCTACGTGCCCCAGCGCCACTCCGTGGCCGGGGCGATCCCGGTAACGGTACGTGAGGTGGTCACCTCAGGTCGGCTCACCCGTCACGGGCTGTGGTCGCGGCGGACGCGACAGGACGTCGAAGCGGTCGAGGCGGCCCTGGCCACGGTCGCCCTGGGCGACCGGGCCGGCGAGAGGGTCAGCGAGCTCTCCGGCGGCCAGCAGAGACGCGTGCTCATCGCCCGGGCGCTGGCAGGACAGCCCGACGTGCTGGTGATGGACGAGCCCACGGCAGGGGTCGACGCGGCCAACCAGGCCGCGCTGGCCCAGACCTTGGAACGCCTGGTCAGCAGCGGGGTGACGCTGGTGGTCGTCACCCACGAGGTGGGCCCGCTCGCGGGGATCGTCGACCGGACCGTGGTGATGCGCCGGGGGCAGGTCGCCTACGACGGACCCTTCACCGAGGACCTGCGCCGGGCGGAGGAGGCGCTGGGCGGGTCCGGGGGGCACCACTGCGGCGACGACTCAGCACGTCGTCGGCACCCTGCCGCCTGGATGCCCGCGGTCGGATCGGCGGGAGGGCGTGCTTGAGATGCTCGGCTACGCGTACATGGTCAACGCGCTGCTCGCCGCAGCCATGGTCGGTCTCAGCGCCCCTGCAGTGGGCGTGTTCCTGGTACAGCGTCGCCTCTCGCTCATCGGGGACGGGATGGGGCACGTGGCGCTGACCGGCGTGGCCGTCGGACTGCTCACCGGCGCCGCCCCGGTGTGGACCGCTCTGGTCGCGGTGGTGACCGCGGCGGTCCTGATCGAGGTCGTGCGCACCCGTGGCCGGACCAGCGCCGATGTGGCACTGGCGGTGATGTTCTACGGCGGGATCGCCGGCGGTGTGGTGCTCGTCTCGCGGGCGGAGGGCGGGTCGCTGGCCTCGCTGAGCTCCTACCTCTTCGGCGCCATCACCACGACGACCCGTACCGACCTGGTCGTGTTCGCGGTCCTGAGCCTGGTGGTGCTGGGAACCTGCCTCGGCCTGGCCGCACAGCTGTTCGCGGTCGGCAGCGACGAGGAGTACGCCCGGGCCAGCGGGCTGCCGGTGACGGCCCTGAATTTGGTGCTGGCTGTCCTCACCGCCGTCACCGTGGTGGTGGCGATGCGGGTGGTGGGCCTGCTGCTCATCAGCGCGCTGATGATCCTGCCGGCGGCCGTCGCCCAGCAGCTCTGCCGCAGCTTCCGGGGGACGTTGCTGGTCTCGATGGCGGTCGGCACCGCGGTGAGCGTGCTGGGCGTGGTGACCTCCTACTGGGCCAACACCCCCTCCGGCGGGACGATCGTTTTGTACGCGATCGCAGCGTTCACGCTGGCGGCAGCCGGTCGGGCCCTGCTGGCCCGGCGGGCTGCGGCTCGCCACGACCCCACCCACGACCACCCGCACGAGCACTACGAGGGCTGCGGTCACGAGGCGGTCCCGCACCGGGACCACGTCGACTACGTCCACGACGGGCACCGGCACGCGGCACATGGTGCCCACTACGACGAGCACTAAGGAGGAGGACGAGGATGGCACGCCCGACAACGCCGCCCGCACGTGCTGAGCGACGCCCGACCCGGCAGCAGGCAGCCGTGATGGCGGCCCTCGACCAGCTCGACACCTTCGTCTCCGCGCAGGACCTGCACTCCCGCATGCGGTCCGGCGGTGACAGCATCGGGCTGGCGACCGTGTACCGGACGCTGCAGGGGATGGCCGATGGGGGCGAGCTGGACGTGCTGCGCACCGCTGACGGGGAGAGTGCCTACCGGCGCTGCAGCGACGGCCACCACCACCACCTGGTGTGCCGGACCTGCCGGCGCACGGTCGAGGTGGAGGGCGCCGGCGTGGAGCGCTGGGCTGCCCAGGTGGCCTGCCAGCACGGCTTCACCGACGTGGAGCACCTGGTCGAGGTGTTCGGTACCTGCTCCACCTGCGCCGGTGGCTAGGCGGCACCGCGCTGTGCCAGGGGCTGGGCCGGTGGCAGTACGGTTCCGCCGCTGAGGTGCTCCAGCGCCCAGGCCGTCGCCTTGCCCAGCGCGTCCTCGACCCTGTCCGCGGGAACGGGCCGGGACAGTCCGTACCCCTGCCCGGCGTCGCACCCGGCCGCGTGCAGCGCCAGCAGCTGACGCTCGTCCTCGATCCCCTCCGCCACCACGGTCATGCCCAGGGCGTGCGCCAGCGAGAGAGCGCCCATCACCAGTGCGTGGTCCTGCTCCTGCTCGACCATGCCGCTGACGAACGAACGGTCGATCTTGACGACGTCCAGCGGGAACCGGCGCAGGTGCGACATCGAGGAGTAGCCGGTCCCGAAGTCGTCCAGCAGGAGCGTCACGCCCAGCTCGTGCAGCCGGTCCAGCGCCGTGCCCGGGACCTCGCCCGTCATCATGGCGCTCTCGGTGATCTCCAGCCCCAGGTTGGCGGCAGGGATGCGGTGCTGGGCCAGCAGCGCGGCGACCTCGCCCGGCAGCGACTGGGTGAGCTGCAGGGCGCTCACGTTGACCGCGACGCTGAAGGCCTCGTCGACGACGCCTGACCGACGCCAGCCCGCGAGGTCGCGAAGGGCGCGGTCCAGGACCCACAAGCCCAGGGCGGCGATGGCACCGCTCCTCTCGGCGACCGGGATGAACTCATCGGGAGCCACCTGTCCCAGTTCGGGACTGGTCCAGCGCAGCAGGCCCTCGACCCCGACCGGTCGCGGCGCCAGGGCCAGCACGGGCTGATAGTGCAGTTCGAGCTCGTCGCGTGCAGCTGCTTCGCGCAGACCTTGCTCGATGGCCACGAGCCGCTGGCTGCGTCCGGTAGCACCCGGGTCGAAGACACGCCAGCAGCTGCCGCCCGCAGCCTTCGCCTCGTACATCGCGGTGTCGGCATTCCGCAGCAGCGTCTCCGGGGTGTCCTCGTCCAGGGCGACAACCACACCGACGCTCGCACTGGCGTAGAGGCGACGCTCCCCGACCTGCACCGGTTCAGTGGCCCAGGCAGTGAGCAGGCGGGTCAGGATGGCCTCGGCGTCAACAGCGCCGGACGGGTCCTGGCACAGCACGGCGAACTCGTCCCCACCGAGCCTGGCGACCACGTCGCTCGACCGCAGCGACGCCTGCAGGCGCGGCGCCAGCAGCTCGAGCAGCTGGTCACCGACCGCGTGACCGTAGCTGTCGTTGACGTCCTTGAACCGGTCCAGGTCGATCAGCAGGACGAGCACCGTGCCGCCCTTCGCCGCCCGCCGCGTCAGCGCCGCCCTGGTGAGCGCCTGGAACAGGCGGCGGTTGGGCAGGCCGGTCAGGGCGTCGTGCGTCCCCGCCACGTGCAGCCGCTGGGTGATGCGGGAGACCAGCAGGGTCGCGACCAGGACGGTGGCCAGGACGAAGACGAACTCGGCAGCCGCCTGGGGGGCGACCTCCGCCGGCATCGCCAGGGAGGCGACGCCGAGGAAGATCGTGGTCGTCGCGACGTGGGCCCAACGCGCGCGCCGCGAGAAGATGCCGGCGTACGGGGTCGTCCAGAGCATGAACAACGCCAGCGGTGTCTCCGGGTCCTGGCTGGCGGCGTACCCGATGGCGATGACAGCCTGCGCGGACAGGATGCAGGCATGAGCCGCTCGATCAAGGGTCCGGTCCGACACCGGCGCGATCGAGAGCGCAGCCATGAAGGCGCCGAGGATCTCTGCCAGCACCGCCAGGACGAGCACCACGTCGCGCCCGGGTCCGGCGTCCGCCGGGAGCCACAGCACCCAGGCTAAGGCCAGCAGACCACCGACCGCGTACTGGATGCCCAGTACGCGCGCCAGCTGCTGGGGCACGAAGACCTGTTCGCTCGCCACGACGGAGCGCACCGGCGGCCGGCGAGCTGGCCGAGCCTGCCTCAAGCGTGCCTCCCGACGTCCCCGCACGGTTCCTCCGTGTCCCTGTGTGCATCGGCACGCAGGGCCCCCGACTGAGGGCTCAGGACGGCAGTTGTTCGCTGTCAGCTGCTGGCGTCGACCGCTCCGCCGTAACGGCGGTCGCGGCCGGCGTAGAGCTCCAGCGCGTGCCAGAGGTGGCGGCGGTCCACGTCCGGCCACAGCGTGTCGATGAATGCCAGCTCCGCGTAGGCCGACTGCCAGAGCAGGAAGTTGGAGATCCGCTGCTCCCCGGACGAGCGCAGGAAGAGGTCGACGTCCGGCATGTCCGGCTCGTCGAGGTGGCGGGCGACTGTCCGTTCGTCCACCTTCTCCGGGTCGAGGCGTCCGGCCGCCGCAAGCCGAGCGATTTCGCGCGCGGCGTCGGCGATCTCGGCGCGACCCCCGTAGTTGATACACAGCGCCAGGGTCATGACCGTGTTGTGCTGGGTCATGTCCTCGGCCTGCTCCAGCTCCTTGACCACCGAGGTCCACAGCCGGGGACGTCGACCTGCCCAGCGGACCCGCACGCCCCAGTCGTCCAGCTGGTCGCGGCGGCGGCGCAGGACCTGGCGGTTGTAGCCCATCAGGAAACGCACCTCCTCGGGCGAGCGCTTCCAGTTCTCGGTCGAGAACGCGTAGACCGACAGGTAGGGCACCCCCACCTCGATGGCACCCGCTACCAGGTCGAACAGCGCACTCTCCCCGGCCTCGTGTCCGGCCGTACGGGTCAGCCCGCGCTGGTTGGCCCACCGGCCGTTGCCGTCCATCACCACCGCCACGTGCGCCGGCAGCACGTCCCTGCTCAGATCGGGCGGCCTGATGCCGCTCGGGTGCGCCGGTGGGGGCTGAACCACCCGGTCGAGCCGGCTCGTCGCGCCCCCGCTGCGGGATCGTCGCAGCCGGCTCACACACGCTCCACGTGCCGTAGCGACCGGACACCGCGCTCGAGGTGCCACTGCAGGTAGGCAGCGACCATCCCGCTGCCCTCGCGCCGGTGCTGTGCGGTGCTCGCATCCGCAACCACCCAGTCACCGGTCAGCAACGCCGCCAGCAGCAGGGACGTCTGCGGCGCAGGAGCGGCCGCGCCCGGTGGTCGGCACTGCCGGCACACCGCCCCCCCCATCGCCAACGCGAAGGCTCCGTGCGGGCCCAGTTGGCCGCACCGGGCGCAGTCGTGGAAGGAGGGTGCCCAACCGGCCACCGACAGGGAGCGCAGGAGGAAGGCATCCAGGACCAGGTTCGGGTCGTGCGCGCCGCCGGCCAGTGTGCGCAGCGCGCCGACCAGGAGCAGGAACTGCTGCGTCGCGGGCTCGCGCTCGTTCTCGGTGAGCCGCTCGGCAGTCTCCAGCATCACCGTCCCAGCGGTGTAGCGGCCGTAGTCGGTGGCGATCTGCTTGCCGTACGGGGCCAGGGTGTCGACCTGGTTGACGATGTCGAGCGATCGACCTTGCCAGAGCTGGATGTCGACGAGCATGAAGGGCTCCAGCCTGGCCCCGAAGCGGCTGGAGGTGCGTCGGACCCCCTTGGCCACCGCCCGCACCCGGCCAGACTCGCGCGTGAGCAGGGTGATGATCCGGTCGGCCTCCCCCAGCTTCTGGGTGCGCAGGACGACGGCCTCGTCCCGGAAGGTGGTCACCCGAGCATTCTGCCCCGGACGAGGGACGGTGTTCGAGCGACCCGCACGCCGCCGATCACGGGGTCAGAGCGAGACAACCTGGTCGCGACCCATCCGCTTGGCGGAGTACAGGGCCTTGTCCGCGGCCGCGAGCACCGCCTCCCCGCTCTGCGACGTGGCCACGCCCACCGAGGCTGTGACCCTCAGCTCGGGGCTGATGCCGGCCCAGTGGAACTCCTGCACTGCTCGGTGCACCCGGTCGGCGACGCCCCCGGCCGCTACCGGGTCCGACTCGACCAGCACGACGAACTCATCGCCGCCGTAGCGGACCACCACGTCGTGGCTCCGGCAGCTCGTCAGGAGCTGGTGGGCCACCCGCTGGAGGACCTTGTCCCCGATGTCGTGGCCGAAGCTGTCGTTGATGTCCTTGAACCGGTCCACGTCCACGAAGATCGCCGAGACGACGTCGCGGGTGCGCGCGATGAAGTTCAGCAGCAGGCGCCGGTTGCCCAGCCCTGTCAGCGGGTCCTCCAGCACCACCTGCCCCATCCGCTCGGTCTCGGCCAGCAGCTCGGAGACCCTGCTGCGGGCCTGGATGTCGGCGAACCGGCTCTCGCGGTCGTTCCACAGCGTTCGCATCGCGAGCCTGGCCAGCAGCCGGGCCTTGCCCAGCGCGGGGTGGTCCCCGAACTCGAGCTCGTCGACCCGCGCGAGCGCAGCCAGCGCGGTGGCCGCCCAGACGTCACGGCCGGCGCGTACGGCGGCGCTCTGGGCAGCCTGGAGCGCGACCCTGGCGGCGGCGAACTCGCCCCGCTCGGCGTGCACCCGTCCCAGCGTGATGTGGGCCAGGTGCCCGTCCAGCACCTCGTCGCGCAGCGGTCGTACGGCCATCAGCGCCCGCATCCGGTTCTCCGCGAGCCCGCTCTGCCCGAGCCGCTCGAGGACGAAGGCCTCCATGATCAGGGAACGGTCGTGCAGGATCGGCGAGTCGTGCCTGCGTGCGAGGGCCATGGCCCGGTGGGCGCGCGGAAGCACGGCGATATACAGCTGTCGTGCCTCGTCGTCCATCCCGATCAGCTCCCGGGAGGCTGCCCAGTACAAGAGCGTCTGGGCCGCCTCGTCGACCACGAGCAGGTCGACCGATTCGCTCCTGGTGCCCAGGCTGCCCATCAGGAGTCCGTCGGCCTCCTCGTAGAGGTACATCGCACGCAGCGCGATCGCCACCGCCATGCTGGCTGAGAGGTGGTTGTAGTCCTCGGAGGGGTGGTTCTGCAGCAGCGCGCTGGCCTGCGCCAGCGCATCCATCGCACGGTTCATCTGCCCGCCGCGCATACAGGACTCGGCCAGCAGCGACAACGTCTTGGCCTGCCAGTAGGGCTGAGTGATTGGGTCGACCCGTGACAGCAGCACCCGGGCGGTCAACGCCGACTGCCGGATGTCGCCGAGCTCGAGCTGCGCGGTGCCCATCGTGTAGTGCAGGTAGAGGGGGGTGGTGCGGTCGTCGGTGAGGTCGACCAGCGCCAGCGCGTGCTGGGCGGTGGTCACGGCATCGGTGTGGAAGCCCTCCAGGTACTTCTGGTGAGCCCAGTCGGCGAGCAGGTCGAACGAGCCGAACTCGCTGGCGCACGCGAGCGCCGTCGACGTGCCTGCCACCCTGCCACCTCTCTCCCCCGTCATCTCCGACGAGCTATGTCATCCCCGACGAGCGATACTGACACGCCCGAAGGGGTACCGGGGCGGATTTGTTGCCTTCACCTACTCAGCGCTGGGAGCGGTTCACCGCCGACACGACCGCCTTGAGCGAGGCGGTGACGATGTTCGGATCAATGCCGACCCCCCACAGAGCGCGGTCGCCCACCTCGCACTCCACGAACGCAGCGGCGGTCGCGTCCCCACCCGCACCCATGGCGTGCTCCGCGTAGTCCAGCACCCGGAGCCGGACGTCCACGGCCTCGAGCGCGGTGACAAAGGCCTCGATCGGCCCGTTGCCGATGCCGTGCAGGGTCCGTCGCTCGCCCCCCACCTGCAGGTCCACCTCGAGGCGGTCGACGCCCTCGACCTGGCTCTCGGAGCGGGTCCCCTTCAGCGCCAACCGTCCCCAGCCCTGCGCAGGGTCGGAGGTCGGCAGGTACTCGTCGGTGAAGATGGTCCACAGCTCGAGGGCCGAGACCTCCCCGCCCTGCTCGTCGGAGCGCCTCTGCACCACCTGGCTGAACTCGATCTGCAACCGTCGGGGCAGGTCGAGGTGGTGCTCGGTCTTCATCAGGTAGGCCACCCCGCCCTTGCCGGACTGCGAGTTGACCCTGATCACGGCCTCGTAGCTGCGCCCGACGTCGCGGGGGTCGATGGGCAGGTACGGGACCGCCCAGGTCTGGTCCTCGACCGGGACCCCGGCCGCCTGCGCATCCGCCGCCAGGTGCTCCAGGCCCTTCTTGATGGCGTCCTGGTGCGATCCGGAGAAGGCGGTGAACACGAGGTCGCCCCCGTAGGGATGGCGTTCCGGCACGTCGAGCTGGTTGCAGTACTCGACGGTGCGCCGTACCTCGTCGATGTCGGAGAAGTCGATCTGGGGGTCGATGCCCTGGCTGAACAGATTCAGACCGAGGGTGACCAGGCAGACGTTGCCGGTGCGCTCGCCGTTGCCGAAGAGGCAGCCCTCGATCCGGTCAGCCCCCGCCAAGTAGCCCAGCTCGGCAGCCGCCACCCCGGTGCCGCGGTCGTTGTGCGGGTGCAGGGACAGGACCATCGAGTCGCGGCGCGCCAAGTTGCGGTGCATCCACTCGATGGAGTCCGCGTACACGTTGGGCGTGGCCATCTCCACGGTGGCGGGCAAGTTCACGATGAGCGGGCGGTCCGGGGTCGGGTCGATGACATCTGCGACCTTGGAGCAGACCTCGGCGGCGTACTCGAGCTCGGTGCCTGTGTAGGACTCCGGCGAGTACTGCCAGTGGATCTGCGTCATGGGGGTCAGGATCTCGGCGTGCTTCATCGCTAGCCGCGCGCCCGAGGTCGCCACGTCGGTGATGCCGTCCCGGTCCATGCCGAAGACGACCCGTCGTTGCAGCACGGAGGTCGAGTTGTAGAAGTGCAGGATCGCCTGGTCAGCCCCGACCAGGGACTCGAAGGTGCGCTCGATCAAGTGCTCGCGGCACTGCGTGAGCACCTGGATGCGCACGTCGTCGGGGATCCGGTCGCCCTCGATGAGCTGGCGGACGAAGTCGAAGTCCGCCTGGCTGGCCGCGGGGAAGCCGACCTCGATCTCCTTGTAGCCCATGGAAACCAGCAGCTCGAAGAACGCGAGCTTGCGGGCCGGGCTCATGGGGTCGATCAGCGCCTGGTTGCCGTCTCTGAGGTCGACGGCGCACCAGCGCGGGGCGACCGTGACGCGGCGGCCGGGCCAGGTGCGGTCAGGAAGGTCCACCACGATCTGCTCGTGGTAGGGCACGTAGCGGTGCGTCGGCATGGAGGTCGGCTGCTGCGGAGCGGCGGTGTAGTAAGCGCTGGTGCGGCGGCTGTCGGAGCTGCTGGAGCTGGTCACGGAAGGGCCTCTCGAGAGGAGCGGGTGACCGGCAGGCTGAACCTCCGCGCCGAGGGGTCCGGTCTGTCAGCGACCCTCGACGCGGCAACCGAGAAGCAGACTGGCGCGCACAGGGGCAGCCTAGACCCGTGACGATGTCGGCGCAGCCCGGCAAGGTAGGCACATGGACGAGCGCCAGCCACGCCCACCCGTCGAGCCGCTGCCGGCTGGGCCAGCAGGCCCTGGCGCCGGTCCGCCTCGGCGTTGCGGAGTGATTCCTCCCTACGTCCTGGTGAGCCTGGTCGTGCGCGGAACCCCTGCGCAGGCCGAGCGCGCGCGCCGCACCCTGGCTGCTGACCAGGTGCACCGCACGCACAGGGTCGGGCAACCAGAGGCCATCGGCGGGTGGTCAGGCGCGAAGCTCGCGCCCCTCGCTCAGGCCGAGGGCCAGCATGCGCCACACCGCATGGTCGCCGACTCCGACGGCGCCTACGAGCTGCCTGGGCGCACTGTGCGGGCGGAGGGTCAGGCCCCGACGACCGACGCCGCAGCCAACGAGGCCTACGACGGACTGGGGATGACCTGGGAGTTCTTCTGGGAGGTGTTCGCCCGCGACTCGCTCGACGGGAAAGGGCTGCCGCTGTTGGCGAGCGTCCACTACGGCAGGGACTACGACAACGCCTTCTGGGACGGCGCGCAGATGGTGTTCGGTGACGGTGACGGCGAGCTGTTCAACCGCTTCACGCTGAGTCTGGACGTCATCGGGCACGAGCTGGCGCACGGGGTCACCGAGTACACCGCCGGGCTCGTGTACCGCGGCCAGGCAGGTGCGCTCAACGAGAGCATCTCGGACGTGTTCGGCTCGCTGGCCCGCCAGTACGCGCTCGGGCACGACGTGGTCGCGGCGGACTGGCTGATCGGCGCGGAACTGTTCACCGCTGCGGTGCACGGGGTGGCGCTGCGGTCCATGAAGGAACCCGGGTCCGCCTACGACGACCCGGTGCTGGGCAAGGACCCACAGCCGGGCTCCATGGAGCAGTATGTCGTGACCGACGAGGACAACGGCGGGGTGCACATCAACTCGGGCATACCGAACCGGGCGTTCTACCTGGCGGCCACGGCTATCGGCGCAAACGCCTGGGAGGGTGCCGGTCTCGTGTGGTACGACGTCCTGGTCGGGAAGGGCATCGCCGCGGATTGCGACTTCGCCACGTTCGCCCACCTCACCGTCGAGGCGGCTGCCGTCCGGTACGGGGAAGGGTCGGTCCAGACCGCCGCGGTGCAGGACGCCTGGCAGCAGGTCGGCGTGCTGCCCATGCCAGGCGCGGACCCGGGCAGCGCGGAATCGGACACCGTGGAATCGGGCGGGGACGCCGGCGTGGACCCCTGGCCCTCCGGAGAGTTCCCCGCGACGGACCTGGAGGTGCTGGTGCGTCGCACCGGAGGCTTCGCCGGCTTGGCGCAGCAGCGGAGCGTGCGGCTCGGACAGCTGCCGGCGGAACGAGCGCAGGAGTGGTCGACGCTGCTGGCCGGCACGCAGCTCGACGTACTGGCTGCCAAGTCGCATCCCGGGCTCCCCGATGCCTTCCGGTACCAGGTGGCCTGCCCCGTCGTCGGGGTGGACGTCTCCTTCCCGGAGCACCTCGCGCCCCCGTCCGTGCACGAGCTGCTGCGCTGGACCCTGCAGCAACCGGAGTGACGCCCGGGCGACGGCACCGGCACGGCGTCCACCGGCACAGCGTCCACCGGCACGGCGCACCCGCAGATCCCTCGGTCGGGCGGTCCAAGGTGTCGGCGCTAGCTGGACCGCAACGTCGGCGGATCAGCGTCCATCACGCTCAGCGACGATTCAGCAGCTCCTCGGCGATCTGCACCGCGTTGAGCGCCGCACCCTTGCGCAGGTTGTCGTTCGACACGAACAGAACCAGCCCACGCCCGCCGGGCACCGACTGGTCGGTGCGGATCCGGCCCACGATGCTCGGGTCCGCCCCTGCGGCCTTGAGCGGCGTGGGGACCTCGGCCAGCCGCACCCCAGGCGCGTCACCCAGCAGCTTGGTCGCCTCGTCCGGCGTGATCGGGTCCTCGAACTCGGCATGGATCGCCAGGCTGTGCCCAGTGAAGACCGGTACACGCACGCAGGTGCCCGCGACCAGCAGGTCAGGCAGGTGCAGGATCCTGCGGCTCTCGTTGCGAAGCTTCTGCTCCTCGTCGGTCTCACCACTGCCGTCGTCCACCAGGGAGCCGGCCAGCGGGATCACGTTGAACGCGATGGGCTCCACAAAGGCGCTGGGCGCGGGCATCGGGACGGCGCTCCCGTCGTGCACGAGCAGCGGTCCGTCTGCTGCCCCGGCCTTGATCTGCTCGTCCAGCTCAGCCACGCCCTTGCCGCCCGTGCCCGAAACCGCCTGGTACGAGGCGATGACCAGCCGCGTCAACGTGGCGTGCGCGTGCAGCGGCCAAAGCACCGGCATCGCCGCCATCGTGGTGCAGTTCGGGTTGGCGACGATGCCCTTGGGCAGGTGGTCCAGGTCCTGGGGATTCACCTCGGACACGACCAGGGGGACGTCAGGGTCCATGCGCCAGGCCGAGGAGTTGTCGATGACCGTCGCCCCGGCAGCCGCGACCCGGGGCGCCAGCGTCAGCGAGGCCGTCTTGCCGTTACTGAACAGGGCGATGTCGAGCCCGGCGAGGTCAGCTGTCGCGGAGTCCTCTACCACGATCTCCCCGTCGCCCCACGGCAGCGTCGTCCCAGCCGAGCGGGCGCTGGCGAAGAAGCGGACCTCGTCCGCGGGGAAGGACCGCTCAGTCAGCAGCTGACGCATGACGGTGCCGACCTGACCGGTCGCGCCGAATACTCCGATTCGCATGGCCCAACTCTACGGCGCCCCTGCCCGTCCACCATCCAACCGGCACTTTCCCCCGAGAGTCCCGTCGGCCTTGCGGGCTCGATGGCGGTTTCCCCCGAGAGTCCCGTCGGCCTTGCGGGCTCGATGGCGGTTTCCCCCGAAAGTCCCGTCAGCCTTGCGGGCTCGATGGCGGTTTCCCCCGAAAGTGCCGGGCGTGGCGGGCGGGCGTGGCGGGTCAGAAGCCGAGCTTGCGCAGCTGCTTGGGGTCGCGCTGCCAGTCCTTGGCCACCTTGACGTGTAGGTCCAAGAACACCGGTACACCGAGCAGGGCCACGATCGCGGTACGTGCCGACGTACCCACATCCCGCAGGCGCGTCCCGCCCTTGCCGATGATGATGCCCTTCTGGGAGTCACGCTCCACGTACAGGTTGACGTGGACGTCGAGCATCCCGTCCCCGCGCCCCTCACGCGGCACCATCTCCTCGACCACGACGGCCAGCGAGTGCGGCAGCTCGTCGCGCACACCCTCCAAAGCTGCCTCGCGGATCAGCTCGGCGATCATGATCTGCTCCGGCTCGTCGGTGAGGTCGCCATCTGGGTACATGGCCGGGCCCTCGGGCAGGTGGCCCAGCAGCACCTCCTTGAGCTCGTCGACCTGGTAGCCACCCGTCGCCGATACCGGGACGATGTCGGCCCACTCCCCCAGCTGGGACACCGCGATGAGGTGCACGGCCATCCGCTCGGGGTCCAGCAGGTCGGCCTTGGTCACCACCGCGACGACCTTCGGGGGCCGGCGCGCCTCCCCCAGGATCTTCAGCTTCTCGGCAATGAACCGGTCCCCTGGCCCGATCTTCTGGTCCGCCGGCAGGCAGAAGCCGACGACGTCGACCTCGGACAGGGTCTCGGCCACCAGGTCGTTGAGTCGCTGGCCGAGCAGCGTGCGCGGCCGGTGCAGCCCAGGGGTGTCCACGAGCACCAGCTGGGCGTCCTCGCGGTGCACGATGCCGCGGATGGTGTGCCGGGTCGTCTGGGGCCGGCTGGAGGTGATGGCCACCTTGTGGCCGACGAGCGCGTTCGTCAGCGTCGACTTACCGGCGTTGGGGCGGCCCACCAGGGCGGCGAATCCTGATCGGTACGTCATGAGTGGTTCACGGTGCCTTCCTGGTCGCCGAGCAGGTGCCTGGTCCCGCGCTCGTGCTGGTCGTGCTCGTCCGGGGCTCGGTGGGCCAGGACGGTGGTGATCCGGTTCCGGCGGCCCTCCGTCCGCTCGGCGGTCAGCACCAGCCTTCCCACCGTGGCTGTCGTCCCGGGGATCGGCACCTTCCCGATGGCCTTGGCCAGCAGCCCACCCACGGAGTCGACCTCGTCCTCGTCGATCTCGACCCCGAACAGCTCAGCCATCTCGTCGATGGGCAGCCGGGCGCTGAGGCGGTAGATGTCGTCCTGCAGGTGCTCGATCTGCGGCGGCTCACGGTCGTACTCGTCGGAGATCTCACCGACGATCTCCTCGACCAGGTCCTCGATCGTCACCAGCCCGGCCGTGCCCCCGTACTCGTCGACGACGAGTGCCACGTGCGCAGCATCGCCCTGCATCTCACGTAGCAGCGAGTCGACGGTCTTGCTCTCGGGGACGAAGACAGCCGGGCGCATGGCCCGGTCCACCCCCAGCGTCCCGTTCTCGCTGTGTCCCGAGTGCTGGCGACGGGCCACGTCCTTGAGGTACAGCATGCCCAGAGGGTCGTCCATGCCGTTCCCGATGACCGGGATGCGCGAGAAGCCGGACTGGAAGAACACCGTCATGGCGTCGTGCAGGGTCGTACCGGTGTCCACCGAGACGATGTCGGTGCGCGGCACCATCACCTCCCGCACGACCGTGTCGCCGAGCTCGAAGACCGAGTGGATCATCTTGCGCTCGCCCGCCTCGATCACCGCGGACTCGCTGGCGAGGTCGACGAGGTCCCGCAGCTCGCTCTCCGAGGCGAACGGACCGTGCCGGTACCCCTTGCCGGGGGTGACGGCGTTGCCCACCAGCACCAGCAGCCTGGCGACCGGCCCGAGGAACGTCGTGACCGAGCGCAGCACAGGGGCCACCAGCAGACCGACCCGTTCAGGGTGCTGACGAGCTAGCGTGCGAGGGCTCACGCCCGCCAGCACGTACGACAGCGATGCCATCACCAGCGTGGCCACCAGCAGCACGACCCACCACCGGTGCACCCAGTGGTCCACCACGAGCGCGATGCACACCGCGGCTGCCGCCTCGGCCGTGACGCGCAGGAAGATGGTGACGTTGACGGCCGTGACCAGGTTGTCCAGCAGCGCCAGCAGAGCGACCGCCCCGCGCCGCCCGTCAGCCACCAGTCGTGCGGCCTCTGCCCGGCTCGTGCGCAGCAAGGAGGTCTCGGCCGCAGCGAAGACCCCGGCCAGCGCCACCAGCAGGACCGCCAGGATGACGAGCAGCTCCTCGGGCGGGGCAGAAGCCGTCGGACCCACCCCGCTCACCGTGGCCCGGGCTGGGAGAGGAACGTCAGCAGGAGCTGGCGCTGCAGCGCGAACATCTCCTTCTCCTGCGCCGGCTCGGCATGGTCGTAGCCGAGCAGGTGCAGGATCCCGTGCGTGGTCAGCAGCAGCAGCTCCTCCGCGGTGGCGTGGCCGGCAGCTACCGCCTGCCTGGCCGCCACCTCGGGGCACAGCACCACGTCACCCAGCAGCCCAGGATCGCTCGGGGCACCCTCGCGGCCGGGACGCAGCTCGTCCATCGGGAAGCTGAGCACGTCGGTGGGACCCTCCCCGTCCATCCACCTCACGTGCAGCGCGGCCATGGCCTCGGTGTCCAGCAGCAGCACCGACAGCTCGACCTGGGGATGGACGTGCATCGCCGTCAGGACGTGCCGTGACAGGCCCACGATCTCCGCCTCGTCCACCTCGACGCCCGACTCGTTGGAGACCTCGATGCTCACCGGGCGTCCCGGGCAGCAGCACCACGGGCCTGCCCCGACGACGGGCCATGACCGGCTGCGGGCGGCTCCTGCTCGGCGTCCCAGCGCCCGTACGCCTCCACGATGTCGCTCACCAGCCGGTGCCGCACGACGTCTGTGCTGGTCAGCGTCGCGAAGTACACGTCGTCGATCCCGTCCAGGATGTCGCGCACCACGCGCAGGCCCGAGCGGGTACCGCTGGGAAGGTCGACCTGCGTCACGTCGCCGGTGACCACCATCCTGGAGCCGAATCCCAGCCGGGTGAGGAACATCCGCATCTGCTCCGCCGAGGTGTTCTGAGCCTCGTCCAGGATGATGAACGCATCGTTGAGGGTGCGCCCGCGCATGTACGCCAGGGGGGCGACCTCGATGGTCCCGGACGCCATCAGCCGCGGGATCGAGTCGGGTTCGATCATGTCGTGCAGTGCGTCGTACAGGGGACGCAGGTACGGGTCGATCTTCTCGGACAGCGTCCCGGGCAGGAAGCCCAGCCGCTCGCCCGCCTCGACTGCTGGCCGGGTCAGGATGATCCTGCTGACCTGCTTGGCCTGCAGGGCCTGCACCGCCTTGGCCATCGCCAGGTAGGTCTTGCCGGTACCGGCCGGGCCGATTCCGAACACGATGGTGTTCTCGTCGATGGCGTCGACGTAGCGCTTCTGGTTCACGGTCTTGGGCCGGATCGTGCGGCCGCGGTGCGACAGCACGTTCAGCGTCAGTACGTCGGCGGGCCGCTCCCCCGAGGAACGGCGCAGCATCACGATGGAGCGCTCCACCGCGTCGGGCCTCAGGTGCTGGCCGCTGCTGGTCACCGCACTCAGCTCGTCCACCAACCGCTCCAGCAGGGCGACGTCACCGACCGCACCCTCGAGGGTGATCTCGTTTCCCCGCACCAGCACGTCTACCTTGGGGAAGGCGCGTTCGATCACGCGCAGCAACTCGTCCGCGGGCCCCAGCAGGGAGACCATCGACACCTCGGGCGGTATCACCAGGGTGTGGCGGGTGCGTCGCTGCGAGTCGGCGCTGTCGGCGCTCGTCTGGCTCGTGGGGGCCGTGCTGGTGCCGGCGTCGCTGGTGCCGGCGGGAGGGTTCTGCTCAGTCATGGGCGGGCGATGGCCCTGCTCCTCAGGTCGCTGGTCGAGGTCTTGGACGGGCCTGCAGGCCGCCGCCCGTGCCAGCAGTCTACCGGCGTTCAGCCGGGCGGCCAGGTCATCTGCCGTCCACCGAGCACGTGACCATGCACGTGCTGCACAGACTGCCCGCCGGAAGGGCCAGTGTTGAACACCCAGCGCCAGCCGTCGGGAGCCTCGTCCTGGGCGACCTGGGCCGCCACGCGACCCATCTCGACCAACACGTCCCCGCCGTCGCGGGCGGCCTCGGCCACATCCGCGTGATGTCGCAAGGGGATCACCAGCACGTGCAGCGGCGCCTTGGGGTCCACGTCCCGGAACGCCAGGACGTTCTCGGTGCGCGCCACGACGTCCGCAGGCACCTCGCCGTCCACGATCCGGCAGAACAGGCAGCTCTCGCTCATCGGAGCACCCTAACCAGACATCGTTCGGCGGGGCAGCCGCAGATACCTCATCGGTTGCGACAACCTCGGTGCCTGGCTGAGCGTGAAAGGGGTGTGATGACGATGGCGGAGCAGGGGGCGCCCGGACGCAGCGGGGAGCCGGTTGTGGCCGCGCTGAGAGACCCGGACACCGCCCTGCGCGTGCTGTATGCGGCCCAGTGGGGCGGCATGGTGCGACTGGCGTCACTGCTGCTGGGCTCCACCTCAGCGGCCGAGGAAGTGGTCCAGGAGGCCTTCGTGAGCATGTACCGCCGGTGGTCGCGGCTGAAGGACCCGCAGGCGGCCGCCGGGTACCTGCGCACCAGCGTGGTGAACGGCTGCCGGTCCTGGCACCGGCACCAGGCTGTGGAGATCAAGCACCGCCGGCCGGGCGCCCCGGAACCGACAAGCCCGGCGGAGATCGTCGAGCGGCACGAACAGGGCGCGCTGGTCATGGCGGCCCTGCGCTCGCTGCCCCCACGTCAGCAGGAGGTACTGGTGCTGCGCTACTACGCCGACGCCAGCGAGGCGGAGATCGCCGAGCTGTGCGGGATCAGCCGCGGGGCGGTCAAGAGCCACGCGCACCGTGGCATGGCCACTCTGCGCACCGCCCTCGGGGAGGCTGCGTCGTGAACCAGGACAGTCACCCCTTCGAGGACGGCGAGCTCGACCACACCGAGCCCGTCGGACCCGAGCCCGTCGGACCCGAGCTCGACGGACCCGAAGGGAAGACACATGACCCCGTGCCGCAGCTGTTGCGCGCCGCACTGTCCAGGGAGGCAGACATGGTCCAGCCCACAGATGACGGCCTGAGCCGCATCACCACCCGGCTCGAGCAGGACGACGACTCCCGGGACCGGGCCGTAGGCGGGCGGTCCGGCTGGATGGGCTGGGCCGCAGGGCTGGTGGCCGCTGCGGTGGCGGGAACGATCGCGGGCGTGCTCCTGCTGGGTGGCGGGAACGATCCCACGGCACCGGCAGCATCCGGAATGCCGAGTGCGTCGGTGAGTCCGTCGGCTTCCCCCAGCTCCACCGCCCCCACTCCGTCGACCACCCCGACGACCACCCCGTCAACGACCCCGACGACCACCCCGTCGACGACTCCGTCGACCACTCCGTCGCCGTCGTCGACGGGCACCAGCTCAGCCACGGGCACTGCAGAGCTGACCGGCGTGCCGGTGTACTGGATCGGAGCCACTCGGGACAACACCTTCCTGTACCGGGAGTTCCGCACCGTCCCGGACGTCGGCGGCAGGGTCACCTCGGCCGTGTCAGCGGCCATGTCGGGCACTCCCGCCGACCCAGACCACAGCACCGCCTGGTCCCCGCCGTCGAGGCTGGACGTCACCCAGGACGGCGACGCCCTCACGGTGGACGTCTCCCCGGACGCCTTTGCGAACACGAACATCGGCTCCCTGCAGGCGGAGCGCTCCATCCAGCAGATCGTCTTCACGGCCACCGCGGCGGCCCAGACGCCGGGGCCGGTCACGATCCTGGTCGACGGTGCGGCCTACGACGCCTGGGGCGTGGTCAGCCTGGGCGAGCCGATGTCGCGCGACAACGACGCCCAGGCCCCCATCTGGATCACCTCGCCGGCCGAGGGGGCCACGGTGCCGGCCGGTGCGGTCGAGATCAGCGGGGTGTCCAGCGCGTTCGAGGGAACCATCAGCTGGGACGTGCTGGACGCGGCCGGTGCGATAGTGCGGGAGGGCTTCACCAACGGCGGGTCGATGAAGCTCGCGCCCTACGCGTTCACGGTGGATCTGACCGCCGGCACGTACGTGGTCCGGGTCTGGTCCGAGGACATGTCCGGCGGCGAGTCGCCCGAGGGCCCGCGGATGTTCGAGCAGACCCGCACCTTCGTGGTGCGGTAGCCCCGCCCCACCGAGTGTGCAGCGCAAGGCGAGGGCTACCGCCCGGCAAACCGGTCCTTGAGCTTGCCGAAGACCCCTGAGCTCGTGCTGGTCATCCGGCCGGTGGGACGGCTCTCCCCGCGCAGCTCGGCCAGCTCGCGCAAGAGCTCCTCCTGCCGATCGTCCAGCCGGGTCGGGGTCAGCACCTCCACGTGCACGTGCAGGTCTCCCCGGGACCCGCTGCGCAGGCGGGTCACCCCGAACGAGTTCAGTGTGTGCACCGTTGCGGGCTGGGTTCCGGGCAGCAGGTCGATGCGCTCTGTGCCGTCCAGGGTCTCAACCTCCAGCGTCGTACCCAGCGACGCCGCCGTCATGGGCACCTGCACGGTGCAGTGCAGGTCGTCGCCCTGGCGGTGGAAGGTCTCGTGCGCCCGCTCACGGATCTCGACGTAGAGGTCCCCGGGCGGCCCACCGCCGGGGCCTACCTCGCCTTGGCGGACCAGCTGGATCCTGGTGCCGGTGTCGACGCCCGGCGGGACCTTGATGTTCAGGGTCCGACGGCTGCGCACCCTGCCCTCGCCTGAGCACTCCAGGCACGGCGAGGGGACGACCGTCCCGTAGCCGCCGCAGGTGGGGCAGGGAGCCGTGGTCATCACCTGGCCCAGGAAGGAGCGCGCCACGCGCTGGACCTGACCGCGCCCGCCGCAGGTTCCGCACGAGGCGGGCCGGGTTCCGGGCTGGCAGCAGCTGCCCGCGCACACACCGCAGATGACCGCGGTGTCGACGTTGATCTCACGCTCGGACCCGAAGACGCACTCGTGCAGCTCGACGTCGAGCCGGATCAGGGCGTCCTGGCCCGCCCGCTGCCGGGAGACCGGACCACGGGCCTGCCCCTGGCCGAAGAAGCTCTCGAAGATGTCGCTGAAGCCGAAGCCCGGACCGTACCCGCCGCCAGAGCCGTTGGGGTCGCCACCGATGTCGTACATCTGGCGCTTGTCCGGGCTGGACAGCACGTCGTACGCGCGGGACACCTCCTTGAACCGGTCGGAGGCCTCGGCGCTCGGGTTGACGTCCGGGTGCAGCTGCCTGGCCATCTTGCGGTAGGCCTTCTTGATCTCCTCGGGCGTCGCGTCACGGGCGACGCCGAGTACCTGGTAGTGGTCACTCACGGGCGGGAGGCCCTCCTGTACGTCGGTGGTGGTGCTTGCCGGGCGGTGGTCCGATCGGCTGCGGGCTCGCGGCTCAGCTCCCGATGATGCGGGACACGTACCGGGCCACGGCCCGGACGGCGGCGATGGTGGTCGGGTAGTCCATCCGAGTAGGCCCCAGCACGCCGAGACGGGCCACCTCGGAGCCGCTGCCGTACCCGCTGGTGACCACCGCGGTGTCCAGCAGGCCCTCGTGGTGCATCTCGCGGCCGATCCGCACGGACACCCCGCTAGCCGGGTCGTCCGCCATCTCGCCGAGGAGCCGGAGCAGCACGACCTGCTCCTCGATGGCCTCCAGCACGGGCCCGATCGACTGCGGGAAGTCCATCCCGGAGCGCGCCAGGTGCGCCGTGCCCGCCAGCACCACCCGGTCCTCGCGCTGGATGCTGAGGGAGTCCATCAGGGCAGCCACGACGGAGGTGACCATCGCACGGTCCTCGGGCCGGAACGCGTCGGTGATCGTGGTCAGGCGCGTGGCCACCTCCGCCAGGCGCCGGCCAGCACCGGCCTCGTTGAGCCGGGCGCGCAGCTCACCCACCACGGAGTCGGGCAGCTGCGGGTCGACCTCGACGGTACGCTGCTCGACCCTGCCGGTGTCTGTGATGAGCACCACCAGCATCCGGCCAGCGACCAGCGGGACCAGCTCGATGTGGCGCACGGTCGACCGGCTCAGCGAGGGGTACTGCACCACAGCGACCTGCCGCGTCAGGGTCGCCAGCGCGCGCACCGTCCGGTCCAGCACGTCGTCCAGGTCGACCGCGTCGCTCAGCACCAGGTTGATGGCACGCCTCTCGGCCGTCGAGAGCGTCTTGACCGTCGACAACCGATCGACGAACACGCGGTAGCCGGCGTCGGTCGGGATACGCCCGGCGCTGGTGTGGGGCTGGGCGATCAGACCCTCCTCCTCCAGTGCCGCCATGTCGTTGCGGATCGTCGCGGGCGACACCCCGAGGTGGTGCCGCTCCACCAACACCTTCGAGCCGACCGGCTCCCGGGTCTCGACGTAATCCTCGACGATCGCCCGCAGCACGGAGAGCTTGCGCTCCTCGCTCATGGGACCTCCTTGACCGTCGCTGCGCGAGCCTTGCCGGGAGCACGCTGGCACTCCCTGCACTTGAGTGCCAGTCTACGTCGTCGGCCACGTCACCCGCAGTTCCCGTCGTCCATGGCTAACCTTTCGCGGTGAGCCAGCCACGACCACCCTCGCGCACACCCGCAGACAGCGGTACCGGCGGGCACCGACACGGCGCCGACCGGTACGCCGCAGATGTCCTGTCCAGCCCCTACCGCCGCCCGGCCGCGCCCGAGGTCGAGGCGCACACCGGTCTGGTGGTGGAGGACGTCGAGACCGGGTGGTGCGGCGCGGTCGTCCGCGTCGAGCGCAGCGGGGGCATGCAGGTGGTTGAGCTGGAGGACCGGCGCGGGGTGGTGCGCTCGTTCCAGCTGGGCCCGGGTTTCCTGGTCGAGGGGCGCCCCGTCCTGCTGGTGCGACCGCGTGGCCCCCGCGCACCGGCAGCACCCACCCGCACCGCGAGCGGATCGACGGCGGTGCGCGGCGCGTCGGCCCGGGTGGCACGCGGCTCCAGGATCTGGGTGGAGGGCCGGCACGACGCCGAGCTCGTCGAGAAGATCTGGGGTGACGACCTCCGCGTCGAAGGTGTCGTGGTCGAGCCCCTCGACGGCGTGGACGACCTTGCCGCGGCGCTGAGGGGGTTCGAACCGGGCCCCGGACGACGGGTGGGTGTGCTGGTGGACCACCTGGTGGCGGGCACCAAGGAGTCGCGCATCGTCAGGGACGCGCTGGCCGCTACCTCGGGGCGCCAGCACGTGCTGATCGTCGGGCATCCCTACGTCGACATCTGGCAGGCCGTGCGCCCGGCGAGGCTGGGACTCTCGCACTGGCCCGACGTCCCGCGTGAGGTGGAGTGGAAGCGAGGCGTCCTCGCAACGCTGGGGTGGGGGCACGCAACCCAGGCCGACGTGGCGCAGGGCTGGAAGCGCATCCTCGCCAGCGTGCGTAGCTTCTCGGACCTGGAACCCATGCTGCTGGGGCGCGTCGAGGAGCTGATCGACTTCGTGACCGCAAGCTGAGGCGCCTGGCTCATGAGCGAAAACTTCGGTGTCGCTGCGACACCAGACTCTTCGCGCTTGGCCTCTGTCGTGGCCCCGGCGGGCTAGAATGCGCCCTGCCCGGGCGAGCGCTCGGCGCCTTTCTGTGCCCCGCGGAGGAACACCATGTCCGAACCCCACGACGATCCGGCGCAGAGCCCGAGCTTCTCCAAGCCACAGGGCCAGCAACCCCCCTCCCAGGGCTACGGCCAGCAGCAGCCGAACCAACCGGGCTACGGCCAGCAGCCCGGTCAGCCTCCGTACGGCCAGCAGCCCGGCTACGGCCAACGGCCTCAGCACGGTGGCCAGGTCGCTCCGGGCGGTCCGCTCAGCCCCGCCGATGAGCGGCTGTGGGGGATGCTCAGCCACATCGGTGCGCTGCTGCTGTTCTGGATCGCTCCACTGATCACGTACCTGATGTACAAGGACCGCAGTCAGTTCGTGCGCAGCCAGGCAGCGGAGTCGCTCAACTTCCAGCTCACCCTCATGATCGCCTACATCGGGACCTGGATCCTGGCGATCGTGACCTTCGGGGTGCTCTCGTTCCTGCCCTTCCTGGTCCTGATCGCCCACTACGTGTTCGCGATCATCGCCGGCGTCGCAGCCAACGGTGGCACAAACTACCGCTACCCCGTCGCCATCCGCATGGTCAGCTGAGCACCGGCCAGCCCACGGCCGCAGCTGCTCACCAACCCAGCAGCCGGCGCACCACCAGATCGGCGAGCAACCGACCCCGCAGCGTCAGGACCAACCGACCTGCGGGGTCGAGCTGTGCCAGCCCTTCCTCGACCAGGGCGCCGACCTGCTCCTGGGACGCCGGGGCCAGCTCGTCGGCCACGAGCCCATGCCGCAGGCGCACACCCAGCATCACGCGCTCGGTCGCCCTGGTCGGCGCGTCCAGCACCTCCCGCGCCGCAGCCGGGCTGGTTCCCGCCGCGAGACGCGCGGCGTAGGCGGCGGGGTGCTTGACATTCCACCAGCGCACCCCACCGACGTGGCTGTGCGCGCCCGGCCCGACCCCCCACCAGTCGTCCCCGTTCCAGTAGGCGAGATTGTGCCGGCAGGTGAGCACCTCACCGCCACCCCCGGGCCGCGCCCAGTTGCTCACCTCGTACCACTCGTAGCCTGCACGCGTGAGCACGTCGTCGGCTACCTCGTACCGGGCTGCGAGGTCGTCCTGCGCCGGCTCGCGGATGCGGCCGCGACGGACCGCCGCAGCCATCGCAGTACCCGCCTCCACGACCAGCGCGTAGGCCGAGACGTGGTCAGGGGCACAGCTGAGAGCGACCGACAGACTGCTCACCCAGTCGGCTTCAGACTCCCCCGGGGTGCCGTAGATGAGGTCCAGGCTGACGTGTAGCCCTGCCTCGCGGGCCCAGGCCACGACCTGCGGCACCCGTTCGGGATCATGGGTGCGTTCGAGCGTCGCCAGGACGTGGGACACCGCCGACTGCATACCGAAAGACACCCTGGTGAACCCACCAGCTGCCAGCTCCTGCAGCGACTCCCGCGTCACAGAGTCGGGGTTCGCCTCGGTGGTGACCTCCGAGCCCTGCGCGAGGCCGAGGTGGTTGCGCACCCCCGCCAGCATCCGGACCAGGTCCGCCGAGGGCAGCAGGGTGGGGGTGCCCCCGCCGACGAACACCGTCGCAGCCGCCCGCTCGGGCACCCGGGCGCGCTCGAGCACCGTGCGGGCGAAGGCCATCTCGGCCACCGCCGCATCCGCATAGCCGACGGCCGAGGCCCCAGGCAAGGACGGTGGGCCCAGCTCGAGCGAGGTGTAGGTGTTGAAGTCGCAGTAACCGCAGCGCGTTGCACAGAACGGCACGTGCACGTAGACGGACATCTCTCGCCCCTGGGCGCCAGCCGCCGCCTGTGCCGGCAGGGCACCGTCTGCAGGGACCGGTTCGCCGGCTGGCAGCGCGGGCGGGGTCACCCCACCATGGTTCACCACGTCGGCCGCCCTATCCTCACCGGGTGAGCGTCGCCCCCTCGCCCCGCCGACCAGGCCTCCCCCGGATCGAGCTGGTGCCGCTGCTGCCCGGCGACGGCTACCGGCCCGCGGTGCTGGCAATGGCGGTCCTGCCCGAGCAGGAGGTCTACTGCGGTCGTGCGGCCACCACCCTGCCGCAGGCGGACGCCGACCCCGCCCGGACACCGTTCGTGGTGGTGCACACCATTCGCCCTCTGGGCGTGGTGGTGGGCTTCGGGGTGCTGGACCGGGTCGGCATCCTGGCGGAGATCGTCGACCAGCCGGACCGGGCGGTCCTGCTGCGCGGCTTCTACGTCGACGCGGGGCAGCAGGGCCGTGGTCTGGGAACTGCCGCCGCCGCGGCTGTGCCGCGGCTGGCCGGGAGCGTGTTCCACGACGCGGAGCTGGTGGTCCTGACCGTCAACGAGGAGAACCCTGCAGCCGTGCTCGCCTACACGCGAGCGGGCTTCGTCAGCACCGGCGTGCGCTACCTGGGCGGCGCGGCCGGTCCGCAGCACGTGCTGGTGGCTGCCGTACCGCGCGACCGCTCCGGGACGACCGGCCGGTCTAGGGTTCGTGCATGAGCGAGCAGTCGACCGCCTCCCGGCGCACCTACGTGCTCGTCGATGGCGAGAACATCGACGCGACCCTGGGCGCCAGCGTGCTCGGTCGACGGCCCAACCCCGAGGAGAGGCCTCGGTGGGAGCGGGTGCAGCAGTTCGCCCGGCAACGGTGGGGTCAGCCGGTCACGGGCCTGTTCTTCCTGGCGGCGCATTCCGAGACGCTGCCGATGCCCTTCGTGCAGGCGCTGCTCGCCATGGACTACACCCCCATCCCGCTGTCGGGGGCACCGGGTCAGAAAGTGGTCGACATCGGCATCCAGCGCACCCTGGACGCACTGGCCGACCGTGACGGCGACGTGCTGCTGGTCAGCCACGACGGCGACTTCCTGCCGCACGTGCAGACGCTCCTGCAGGCCGGCCGCAAGGTCGGCATGCTCGTCTTCCGTGAGTTCATGAACTCGGGGTTCACCGCACTGACCGACTCCGGCTTGGAGGTCTTCGACCTCGAGCGAGACGTCAACGCCTTCACCAGCCCGCTCCCGCGGGTCCGCATCATCCCGATCGAGGAGTTCGACCCGCTGCGCTACCTCTGAGTGAAAGCGGTGAGAGCGACGAGGACGGGACCCTCCCGGGTCCCGTCCTCATCGCTGCTCCGTACGTCCGGATCAGCCCTTGTAGAAGCCGTCCAGGGTCGACATGTGCTTGCGCTCGACGACCTTGCGCTTGATCTTCATCGAGGGCGTCAGGTCACCGTCCTCGATGGTCAGATCGCGGTCGAGGATCTGGAACCTCTTGATCGTCTCCCACCGACCCAGCCGGGCGTTCACCAGGTCGATGTACTCCTGCACCATCTCTTGCGCCTGCTTCGACGTCGTGAGCTGCTTATAGCTCTTTCCCTTGACCTCGGGGGTCTGCGACGCCCAGGTCTCGATCGCCTCGGGGTCCAGGGTCACCAGCGCCGAGACGAACTTCCGGTTCTCGCCGTGCACCACGATGTTGCTGGCGTACGGGCAGGTCGCCTTGAACATCGCCTCTATCGACTGCGGCGCGACGAACTTGCCGCCCGAGGTCTTGATCAGGTCCTTCTTGCGGTCGGTGAGCTTCAGGACACCGTCGGCGGTGAAGACCCCGATGTCGCCGGTGCGGAACCACCCGTCGGCGGTGAAGCACTCCGCTGTGTCGTTCGGCAGGTTGTGGTACCCCTGCATCACTCCTGGCCCCTTGATCAGGACCTCGCCGTCACTGTCCAGCCGCACCGACGTGCCGGCCAGCGGCGGACCCACCGTGCCGAAGTGGAAGTTGTCCGGGCGGTTGCAGAAGGTCGCGGCGGAGGTCTCGGTCAGGCCATAGCCCTCCAGGATGATGATCCCGGCGGCGTGGAACCACTCGCCGATGTCCTGGGACAGGGCGGCCGAGCCCGAGATGAAGTACTTGATCCGGCCCCCGAATCGGTCCCGGAGCTTGGAGTAGACCAGCTTCTCCGCGAACCGGTACTCCATGGCCAGGGCCCCGCTCGGCTCCTTGCCCTGCATGCGCAGGCGCGAGACCTTGCGGCCGGTCGCCATGGCACGGTTGAAGATGACCTTCTTGGCGCCACCCTCGGCATGTGCGCCGCTGACCACCTTGCTGTGGACCTTCTCAAAGATCCGAGGGGCACCGGCCATGACCGTGGGCCTGATGACCTGCAGGTTCTCGACCAGGGCGGTCACGTCGCCGTCCACGGCGGTGGCGAACCCGATCCGTACCTGTGCGGTGAGCAGCAGCTTGCCGAAGGAGTGCGACAGCGGCAGCCACAGGTACTGCAGGTCATCGCTCTTCAAGACGTCGCCTGCGTCGAGCGCCAGGCCCTCGTACACCCAGTTCGCGTGCGTGAGCCGCACCCCCTTGGGGCGTCCCGTGGTCCCGGAGGTGTACATCAGGGTGGCGAGGTCGTCCGGCTTGATGGCGGCGATCCGGTCGGAGACCAGCCCGCTGTCGGAAGCCATCGCCTGCCGGCCGGCCCGTCGCAGCGAGTCCAGGGTGATGACACGCTCGTCGGTGCCGGCGGCGATCAGGCTGCCGGATTGGATGAGCACGACGTGGGTCAGGTCCGGCAGGTCGTCCCAGCAGGCGTTGATCTTGGCCAGCTGAGAGGTGTCTTCGGCGATGACGACGCGCGAGCCCGAGTCGGCCAGGATGTGACGGACGTCCTCGGACCCGGTGGTGGGGTAGACCGTCGTGGTCGCCGCACCGGCACACAGGACACCCAGGTCGGCCAGGATCCACTCCAGGCGGGTGTTGGATGCGATGGCGACCCGGTCCTCGGGCTCGATGCCCAGGGTGATCAGGCCGGCCGCGATCTCCACGACGGCTGCGGCGGTCTGCGTCCAGGTGAAGGACTCCCACTCCTTCTTGCTGTTGCGGCGGCGGAACGCCTCCGCAGGGCCGCTCTCCTCGACCCGCTCGAGGAACATCGCCGCCATGGAGGCGGGCGCCGTCGCCATCGCGGCCTCGAGCTTCGCCTTCTCGTCGGCGGGTGCGGAGCAGCGCGGGTCACCCCGTGTGGGAGCCGGTTGTGTCTCAGCCGTGGTCATCTGGACCTCCTCGTCCTGCTCGGCCCGACGGCCGGCAGTGGCTCCAGACTAGGGCGGTCAGGCCGGGAGCGGGGGCGAACGCAGAAACCCTGCCACGGGATCCTCGGGTGTACCGAGCATGCTGGACGCCTACTTTTTCGCTCTGTCTGCCGCAGGGTCGTCGGAGGAGAGCGCAGCGATGAAGGCCTCCTGCGGTACCTCGACGCGGCCCACCATCTTCATGCGCTTCTTGCCCTCCTTCTGCTTCTCCAGGAGCTTGCGCTTGCGGGTGATGTCACCGCCGTAGCACTTGGCCAGCACGTCCTTGCGGATGGCACGGATGGTCTCGCGGGCGATGACCCGTGCGCCGATGGCCGCCTGGATCGGCACCTCGAACTGCTGGCGCGGGATCAGCTCGCGCAGCTTGCCCGCCATCATGGTCCCGTAGGCGTAGGCCTTGTCCTTGTGCACGATCGCGCTGAACGCGTCGACCTGCTCTCCCTGGAGCAGGATGTCGACCTTGACCAGGTCCGCCACCTGGTCACCGTCCGGCTCGTAGTCCAGGGAGGCGTAGCCGCGGGTGCGCGACTTGAGCATGTCGAAGAAGTCGAACACGATCTCCGCCAACGGCAGCGTGTACCGCATCTCGACGCGGTCCTCGCTGAGGTAGTCCATCCCCCGCAGCGTCCCGCGCCGGGACTGGCACAGCTCCATGATGGTCCCGATGTACTCGGCCGGAGCCAGGATCGTGGCTCGCACGATCGGCTCGCGGACGTTCTTGATCTTCCCGGTCGGGTACTCGCTCGGGTTCGTGACCACGGCCTGGGAGCCGTCGTCCAGCGAGACCTCGTACACCACGGACGGTGCGGTGGAGATCAGGGCGAGGTCGAACTCGCGCTCCAGGCGCTCCCGGATGATCTCCAGGTGCAGCAGCCCGAGGAACCCCACCCGGAAGCCGAAGCCGAGGGCCAGGGACGTCTCGGGCTCGTACGCCAGAGCCGCGTCGTTCAGCTTCAGCCGGTCCAGTGCGTCGCGCAGGGTCGGGTACTCCGAGCCGTCGATCGGGTACAGGCCGGAGAAGACCATCGGGCGCGGGTCGCGGTAGCCACCGAGGTCCTGCGCCGCGGGCTTCGCCGCGTTGGTGACGGTGTCGCCCACGCGGGACTGGCGCACGTCCTTGACGCCGGTGATGAGGTAGCCCACCTCGCCGACGCCCAGGCCCTGCGTCGACTCGGGCTCTGGGGAGCTGACACCGATCTCCAACAGCTCGTGGTGGGCGCGGGTGGACATCATCACGATGCGCTCGCGCGGGCTCAGGTGGCCGTCGACCACGCGCACGTACGTGACGACGCCTCGGTAGGTGTCGTAGACGGAGTCGAAGATCATGGCCCGTGCCGGGGCGTCGGGGTCCCCCACCGGGGCGGGAACGCGCTGGACGATCCGGTCCAGCAGCTCCTGCACGCCGGCACCGGTCTTGCCCGAGGTCTGCAGCACCTCGCTCGGGTCGCACCCGATGAGTCGCGCCAGCTCCTCGCCGTACTTCTCCGGCTGGGCCGCCGGCAGGTCGATCTTGTTGAGCACCGGGACGATCGCCAGCTCGTTCTCCATCGCCAGGTACAGGTTGGCCAGGGTCTGGGCCTCGATCCCCTGCGCCGCGTCGACCAGCAGGACCGCACCCTCGCACGCGGCCAGGGAGCGCGACACCTCGTAGGTGAAGTCCACGTGGCCGGGGGTGTCGATCATGTTGAGTGCGTAAGTGGTCTGCGCGCCGGCCTCGCCCAGCGCCCAGGGCATGCGCACCGCCTGGGACTTGATGGTGATGCCGCGCTCACGTTCGATGTCCATCCGGTCGAGGTACTGGGCCCGCATGGAGCGGGCGTCCACCACTCCGGTGATCTGGAGCATCCGGTCGGCCAGGGTCGACTTGCCGTGGTCGATGTGCGCGATGATGCAGAAGTTGCGGAGCTGCTGCGGGGGGGTGGCTGCGGGCACCAGCGGGGTCCGGGCCATCGGGGACACGTGGGTTCTACCTCGTTCTGACGTGGAGCGGGCTCGCGCCGGGGCAGCCGCCATCGTCCCACGCCCGGGCAGCCGCTCCGCCAATGCGTCGGCGCCCCGTGTTGTGCGACCGTCCCTGGACTCGCGAACGGGCGCCAGGACCTGACGCGTAGTGGTCACCCGGGGTCAGTCCTACGATGCAGGGCATGGCCATCAGGTGGGCGGGCGTCCTGGGCAGTGCGCTGGACCAGTCGTTGCGTCGCGCGGTGCGCAGCGCCAAGGGGTCGCACGCGCCGGGTGCGCCGCCGGGCGGTCGGCGGCGTCGGCCACCGCGGTTCCGTCGGCCCGCGGCTTCCGCTGGGCCGCGGAACCCATCGAAGACCTACCCAGGGGACTTCACCGGTCCCGCCCGGATCGAGTACCGCCCGAGCCCGGACGGCCGCGCGGACCCGGGCGAGATCGTGTGGGGCTGGGTGCCCTACGAGGAGGACGTCACCCAGGGCAAGGACCGTCCGACGCTGGTGGTGGCTCGTGACGGCAGTTGGGTGCTGGCGCTGATGCTCACCAGCAAGGACCACGACCGGGACGCGGCTGCCCAGACCCGGCACGGCCGGATCTGGCACGACATCGGTACCGGTGGCTGGGACAGCGCCGGTCGGCCGAGCGAGGTCCGACTGGACCGGGTGCTGCGCCTGGACCCGGACGCCATCCGCCGTGAGGGAGGCCGGCTGGACGAAGGGAGGTTCGACGCGGTGGCCACCCGGTTGAGGTCGCTGCACGGGTGGGAGTGACGAGGCGATTCGGCGCAGACCGCAGCCGCTGGTAGCCTGCTTCTTCGCGTGTCCGCATGGTCGTGCGCGCGCTCAGTCCCACCGCGGTCCGGCACGGACGTCCCCCGTCCGTTCCTGGGTGCCGTAGCCCTCATCGACCTGTCCGACCGCGCCGGGACAGCCTGGCAGACCAGTAGAGAGATACTTGTGGCAAACATCAAGTCCCAGATCAAGCGGATCAAGACCAACGAGCGCGCACGCCTGCGCAACAAGGCGGTCCGGTCCCAGCTCAAGACAGCGGTACGCGGCTTCCGCGAGGCCACCAAATCGGGTGACCAAGAGGCTGCCGCCAAGGCTCTGGCGAACGCTTCGCGTCGGCTCGACAAGGCCGTCAGCAAGGGTGTCATCCACCGCAACCAGGCGGCGAACCGTAAGTCGTCCATGGCGAAGGCAGCCAGCAAGGTCTGATCCACTCTGAGCTCCACAGGGCCCCCGGACTCGTTACGACGCGCCGGGGGTTTCTGCCGTGCGTCACCGCTTCAGCGCGTCGAGGCCGTGACCCGCAGCACCAGTTTTTCCAGCGTGTACACGTGGTCCTCGGACCGTCCCCGGGAGAAACCGCCCACCATCACGCCCCCCTTGAGCGCGACGTCCACCTCTGCGATGGCGATGACGGCGTCGCGCAGGTCGTCCGGGGTCCAGGCACGCAGGTCTCGGCGTGCGTTGTCGACTATCCACGGCGCCATCCCGAGCTCTTTCGCGACCTCCGGCCCGCGCCCGAGGGCGACAGAGACCTTGGCCATGCCACGCAGCTTCATGGCTATCGCCGCCACCAGCGGGATCGGATCGACGCCGGTGTCGAGTGCGCGGCGCAGCATCAGCAGCGCCCTGCCGCAGTCCCTGGCGACCACTGCGTCCGCGACCTCGAAACCGGATGCCTCCGAACGCCCTCCGTGGTAACGGCGGACGTGCTCGACGTCGATGTCCTTCTCGACGTCGGCAAGAAGCTGGGAGCAGGCGCTCGCCAGCTCACGCAGGTCCGAACCGAGTGCGTCCACCAGCATCTGGGCCGCGCGGGGGGAGATCCGCCGATGGGCGGCTGCGAACTCGCCACCCACAAAGGTCACCAGGTCGGTGTCCTTCTTCACTGCCGGGCACTCGACCCAGAGCGCACCGTCGACTGCCTTGGCCGCGTCGAGCAGCTTGCGCCCCTTGGGGCCCCCACCATGCTGGAGCACCAGGATGACGTCGTGCTGAGGATCCTCGAGATAGGACAGGCACTCGATCACCGCGGCGTCCTGCGCCTCTGCCAGGCAGCTGAGCACGACCACCCGGTGCTCCTCGAACAGCGACGGACTGGCCAGCACAGCGAGTGCACCGGCCTCGTACACCGAGCAGTCCAGCCGACTCACCTCGAGCTCGGCGTGCTGCTGCCTCGCGCTCGCCAGCACCCGCTCCACCGCCCGGTCCGCGAGCAGGCCCTCGGGGCCGGTGACGACCACCACTGGCGCTGCTGCTGCCTGCCGCCACGACTGGCCGGCACCGGCGCCGGCCCTCCTCGCTGTCGCCATGCCCCACCTTCCCACGCGCTCAGGACTCCATCGCGCAGAGATCGCATCAGCCGTCGGCACGCGACTCCCTCCGCGGCGGCGGGGTTCACGGGTCACGTGCCCTGCCAGCAACCCAGAGGGCCGACTGAGCTGCCGTCGCTGCCGACCCCGCCTCGGAGGATCCCCCGACGGAGATGTCGCCGGTCTGGTCCGTACGCGCCACCGTGGTGCGCATGCCCACGAGCATGTCCAGTGTCGTCGCTGCAGGGTGGCCGTAGTCGTTGTCCGTGCCCACGCTGACCAGGGCCAGCCGCGGAGCGGCCAGCATGTAGAGCCCGGATACCTGCGTCGCCGACCCGTGGTGGGCCACCGTGATCACGTCGACCGGGACCAGGTCGGGCCGCTGGTCCAGCACCGCCAACACGCTGCGTTGCCCCTGCAGCTCCGCATCACCGGTGGCCAGCACCACCAGTGCCCCGGCTCGAAGGTGCAGCACCACGCTCGCCTCGTTCGGGTCCGACTCGGTGGCGACCGCTGAGGAGCTGTCGGCCGGTTCCGCCGGACCCAGCACCTCGTACCGCACCCAGCCAGCCGATCCGACCTGACCGCTGCGTCCACGCTCCGGCCGGATACCGGCCTCCGCCAGGGCTGCGAGGGCTGTCTCGGCACCCGAGGCCGGCTCCTCGAGCGGGCTCACCAGTGCGGCGCGGACGAGTCGGCCGCGCAACGCCCCGCTGAGGCCGTCCACGTGATCCGCATGGAAGTGGGTCAGGACGAGGAGGTCGATGCGCCGGATCCCGAGCCGCGTCAGGCACCGGTCGACCGAGGTGGGGTCCGGCCCCACGTCGACCACGACGGCTGCGTCCGGCCCGGACCGCAGCACCACAGCCTGCCCCTGCCCCACGTCGCAGGCCGCCACCTGCCAGCCCGTCCCGGGCCAGCCGCCCGGTACCCAGCGCGTCAGCACGCCGGGCGGTGCGAGCGCGACGACCGCCAGCAGCACCAGCACACCGGCCGCTGCGATCCACCCGGTCGCCGCTGCCCGGCCGCCGCCCCCGCGGCTCCACCAGCTCGATCCGTGCGTCCCCGCGGGGCGCGCGCGCCGCACCGTGAACCGGTGCAGGAGCGCGGCAGCGGCGATCGCCAGCAGGGCGCTCGTGGCAGCGAGCAGCAGGGCCCCCGGGGGGCCGGCGGGCCAGGGGACCGCCGCGAAGGGGAGGTCGGCGGCCGCCCGGGCGACCAGTGCGATCCACCGCACCGACCAACCCGCCACCCACGCCACCGCGGCCGCCCCTTGCGGCCACACCGGCGCCAGCACCACCGCCACCACGCCGAGCACCGTGGCAGGTGCCACCGCGGGCGCCACCAGCACGTTCGCCGCCACGGCCACCAGGGGAACCCGGGGGTCGATCAGGACGGTCACCGGCCCACATACCGCCTGCGCCGCAAGTGGCACCGCCAGCGCCACCGCGACCGGACGCGGTAGCACAGGGGACATGGCCTGCGCCCACGGTCGAGCCAGCAGCAAGAGTCCTGCGGTAGCCAGCACCGACAGCGCGAAACCCAGCGCCCTGGCCATCCAGGGGTCCACCGCGCACAGCACCACCACGGCCACGCACAGGGCCGGTGCCCCACCGCCTCTGCGTGAGGCTCCCAGCCCGAGCAGTCCCACCAGACCCATCACAGCGGCCCGCAGGACGCTGGGCTCCGGACGTGCCAGCACCACGAAGCCCACCGCAGCAATCGCCGCCGCCAGCAACCGGGTACGTCGACCGGTCCCGGCGGCGGTCAGCGCGAGCAGCACCGCGCCGGACAGGATCGTGAAGTTCGCCCCGCTGACGGCGGAGAGGTGCGTCAGACCCGTGGAGCGCATGTCTGCCTCCAGGTCGGCCGGCAAGCTCGAGGTGTCGCCCACGACCAGCGCCGGCAACAGCCCTCGAGCATCTGGCGGGAGCCGGGAGCACGCCTGCCGCAGCCCTTCTCGCAGGAAGGCCGCAGAGGCCAGCACCGGGCCGGGATCCCCGGTGACCTGCGGTGCGCCGGTCGCAAGCAGCAGCGCAACGACGTCGTCGCCCGGCTCGGAGGCGATCAGTCGCCCGCGGGAGCTCAGCCGCTGACCCGGCTCCACGCCCGACCAGAGGGGTCCGCCGAGCACAGCGAGAGGCGTACGCACCGGCCCGGAACGCCCGCGGCCAGTCATCGTGTCGGCCTCGATGCGCACCAACCACCGTTCCCCGTCCTGACGCCCCGGCTTCGGCCTGACCAGGCGCGGATCGCTCTTGACCACCGCGTCCACCGTGACCGTGGCCCCTTGGCTCACCAGAGGCCCTGCCACCCCGGCCGTGCGGAGCTGTGCCTGGAGCCCTGCCGAGGTCAACGCGATCGCGGCCACCACCGCAGCCAGCGACAACGTGGCGACGGTACGGTCGAGCAGCGCCCAGGACGACCGTCGAGACACGAAGCCTGCCCCCAGCAGCAACCGGGTGAGCAGGAGGCATGCGGTGACCACGGCGCACCCGGCTGCCCACCGGAAGGTCGTCGGTGGCTGTGCCACCACGGCCCAGCCGCACCCGCCCCAGGCCGCCGCAGCCGCCGGCGCCAGTCGCAGGTCGGTCCGGCGGAGCTCGACCGGGCTGTCGTCCGCAGCGACCGGCACGTCCACAGAACCCGGAAGCGTCCGACCGCTGGGACGGGCGGCCGGGGGGACCGCGGCCGCACCGATCACAGCCGCACCGATCACACCCGCACCTCGGCACGCAGCTTCGCCATCAGCTTCTCACCGATCCCCGTGATCTCCCCCAGCTCGTCGATGTTGCTGAAACGGCCGTGGTCCGCGCGCCAGTCGAGGATGCGTTGCGCCAGGACCGGGCCTATCCCTGGCAACGTGTCCAGGGCTGCGAGGTCGGCGGTGTTCAGGTCGAGCGGTAGGGCGTCCGACCCCTGACCACCGACTGCTTCTACCCCGCTCGGACCCGCCGCGCCCCCGGCGCCCGACGCAGGTGGGAGCACCGGCCCCGGCGCCGGCGCGAGGACCTCCCCCGGCCGCGGCACCACCAGCTGCTCACCGTCCACGAGAGCCCGGGCGAGGTTGACCCGCGCCAGGTCGGCCGTCGCCGTCGCACCTCCGGCGGCCTCCAGCGCGTCACCGACCCGGGACCCGGACGGAACCCGCACGACCCCGGGCAGCTCTACCTGGCCGACGACGTGGACGACCAGCTCGGCCGTCTCGACGACAACGGGTGGGGCGACAGCGGTGCCACCGGACTGTGCAGCGCCCCCCTGCGCTCCGCCCGTAGCTGGGGCTGGTGCGGCGCCCAGCGCTTCAGCAGCACCCGGTAGATCAGCTGCACCCCGCGCTGCAGCGCCACCCTCTGCTGCGACGCCCCCGCCCCCGCCCCCGTCCGCGTCCGTGGCCGCCGGCCCCCCGGCGGCCGGTGCGAGGGCACGTTCGGGGACCGGCGATCCCGGTGCCTCGACCGCCGCACGAGCGGCCACCGCGGCTCCCAGCAGCAGCAGGGCCAGCACGGCCCCCAGCACGGCACGCCAGGAGACCGCCCACCGAGCCTCACGAACGGTGGACGGCAGCACACCAGCCACCCCCCGACGCCGCACCAGCGCGGACCCCGCGGCCCGATGCCTACCGGTGGGCGGCTCGAGGGCCGAAACTGGAACGAACGGCTGTGGCTCCGCCGGGACCCAGCCGCGCTGCTCGTGCTGATCGGCGAGCACGGTCGAGTCGATCGGCTCTGCGGCGCGTTCGAGAAGGTCCTCGAGCCGACGTGGAGCCGCCGAGCCAGGATCTCGGCGCATGGGCCAGGAGGTCTGCATGGCACCCACTGTCGACTCACCTGGCCGTCGGCTCCCAGCCCGATCACGACTCTGTGGACAGCGAGGGCGGCCATGGCGTGCCTGTGGACAGCCAACACGGACACGCAGGTGTGAGCGGAAGCGCGCCGTCAGACCGGCGAGACCACCACTCCCACTGTTCCGGGACCCACATGTGCACCGACGACGGCCCCGACCTCGGTGACTCGCAGCTCACGATGGGCCGGCAGTCGCTCGGCCAGCCGCTCCACCAGCTCACGGGCTCGTTGCTCGTTCGAGAGGTGGTGCACTGTGACATCCACCTCCGTGCTGCCGTCCGAGGCGCCCGGAACCGCTGCCACGGCCAGCTCGGTCAGGCGAGCCAGTGCCTTGGATGAGGTGCGGACCCGTTCCAGCGGCTGCACCCGCCCCTGAGCGAGATGCAGCAGCGGCTTCACCGCAAGGGCGGACCCGAGCAGGGCCTGGGCCGCTCCGATACGACCGCCGCGCCGCAGGTGTTCGAGGGTGTCGACGTAGAAGAAGACCTTGGTGACCAGGGCCTGCGCGCGTGCGGCCGCCGCCACCGCCTCACCAGCGAGCCCGGCCTGCGCCGCCCTGGCCGCCGCCAGGGCGCTGTAGCCCAGGCCCATAGCCAGCAGGCCCGAGTCGACCACGTGCACCGGGACGCCGGCGCTGCGGGCAGCCAGCCGGGCACCTGCGCAGGTGCCCGAGACCTCGCCGGACAGATGCACCGCGACGACCTCCTGTGCCCCCGCGTCGACCAGCCGTCCGAAGCCCGCCAGCAGCGCAGCGGGCGAGGGCCGCGAGGTGGTCACCGGCGTCCACCGCCGCAGCGCAGAGGCCAGGTCAGCGCTGGTCACCTCCGTCTCGGGGTGCGCGCTGCCGCCGATCACCACGTCCAGCGCGATCACCTCCAGGCCGTGCTGCGCCACCACCGCGGCGTCCAGGTAGGACGTGGAGTCGGTGAGCACGCCGACGGTGCGGGCGCCGGTCACTGCCTCACACCGGCACCACGTTGACGAGCCTGGGTGCCCGGACGATGACCGTGCGCAGGTCACGTCCCTGCAGCGCGGCGACGACGGCGGGCTCCGCCAGGGCCAAGACACGCAGTTCGTCCTCGCCGATGCCGGGGGGGACGGCCAGCCGGGCACGGACCTTGCCCTTGACCTGGACCACGCAGACGACGCTCGCCTGGACGAGCAGGTTCGCATCGACGGTAGGCCATCCGGCGAGCGCCACGCTCGGCTGGTGCCCGAGCCTGGCCCACATGTCCTCGGCCGCGTAGGGCGCGAACAGGCTGAGCACGATGGCCACCGCCTCGACAGCCTCCCGCACGGCCGGGTCCGCCCCGCCGCTAGGCAGCCCGGAGATCGCCTTACGGCTGGCGTTCACCAGCTCCATCAGCCGGGCGACGACCACGTTGAACTTCATGCCCTCCACCAGGGCTGCGCAGTCACTCAGCATCCGGTGGGTGTGTCTGCGCAGCTCCACATCGCCCTCGGCCGGGTCGGCGCCCGGAGACGAAGTGACGTCGCCGCTCAGCCGCCAAGCGCGGGCGAGGAACCGCTCCGAGCCGGCCGGAGACACGTCAGCCCAGTCGATGTCGTCCTCCGGCGGCCCGGCAAAGGACATCGAGAGCCGGATGGCGTCCACCCCGTGGCGGTCCAGCTGCTCGGACAGCTTCACGAGGTTTCCGCGCGACTTGCTCATGGCGGCACCGTTCATGCCCACCATGCCCTGCCCCAGCAGCCGGGTGAACGGCTCGGAGAAGGTGAGCATGCCCATGTCACGCAGGGCCTTGGTCAGGAAGCGCGAGTACAGCAGGTGCAGGATCGCGTGCGAGATGCCCCCGATGTACTGATCCACCGGTGCCCACCTGGCCACCTCGTCGGTGTCGAATGCGACGTCGTCTCGGTTCGGGGAGCAGAAGCGCAGGAAGTACCAGGACGAGTCCACGAAGGTGTCCATCGTGTCGGTGTCACGCTGGGCGGCGGCACCGCAGGAGGGGCAGTCGACGGCGAGCCACTCGGTGGCCCCGCCCAACGGCGAGGTGCCCTTGGGGGACATGTCCAGTCCCTGCGAAGGCGGCAGCTCCACCGGCAGCTGGTCGAGCGGTACGGGTACCTCGCCGCAGGAGGGGCAGTGGATGATGGGAAAGGGTGTGCCCCAGAACCTCTGGCGTGAGATCAGCCAGTCGCGCAGCCGAAAGTTCGTGACGGCGGCTCCCAGACCCTGGCTGGACAGCTGGGCGGTGATCGCCTCGATGGCCTGCGCCTTGGGCATGCCGTCCAGCGGACCCGAGCTGACCAGGCTTCCCTCGCCCGTGGTCGCCGTCCCCGATTCTGCTGGGTCGGGCAGCGGCTGCCCCTCCTCGTCCCGCACGTCCACGACGGTGCGGACCGTCAGCCCGAACGTGCGCGCGAAATCCAGATCGCGCTGGTCGTGCGCAGGGACGGCCATGATGGCGCCGTGCCCATAGTCGGCGAGCACGTAGTCGCTGGCCCAGACGGGAATCCGCGCGCCGTTGACCGGGTTGACGGCGTAGGTCTCCAGGAAGACGCCTGTCTTCGGCCGGTCGGCGGTCATCCGATCGATGTCGCTGGACCCGCGCACCTGCTCGAGGTACGTCGCGAACTCGTCCCGCACCTGCTGCGGCGCTGCAACGGCCAGGTCTGCTGCCAGGTCGGAGTCGGCCGCCACCACGAAGAACGTCGCGCCGTACAGCGTGTCCGGGCGCGTGGTGTAGACCGTCACCGGTTCCTCCCGGCCCTCGATCTGGAACTGGACGTCTGCGCCGGTGGAGCGCCCGATCCAGTTGCGCTGCATCGTGATCACCTTGTCGGGCCAGGTGCCCGCCAGCGTGTTCAGGTCGTCCAGCAGCTGGTCGGCGTACTCGGTCACCTTGAAGTACCACTGCGTCAGCTTCTTCTTGACCACGGGAGTGTCGCAGCGCTCGCACAGGCCGCCGACGACCTGCTCGTTCGCCAGCACGGTCTGGTCCTTGGGGCACCAGTTCACCCGAGAAGGCTTGCGGTAGGCCAGTCCCCGTTCGAACAGCTGCAGGAAGATCCACTGGTTCCAGCGGTAGTACTGCGGGTCACACGTGACCAGGACGCGGTCCCAGTCGAAGGAGCAGGCGTACCGGCGCATCGAGGCCTTCTGCTGCTCGATGTTCTCGTACGTCCACGCACGCGGGTCGAGACCGCGCTTGATCGCTGCGTTCTCGGC
>JAABUN010000838.1_pt1 | contig 75644 bp, 73 predicted proteins | sample 5559311 | NCBI WGS metagenome assembly JAABUN01 (sample SAMN10711877, study PRJNA513370) | rock metagenome | isolation source: Antarctica rocks | place: Antarctica: Victoria Land, Siegfried Peak sud | reverse complement strand
TGCCACGATTACTTACACATGAGCAAAAGGCACAGCCTAATTGAATCGGGAGCCGTGTAAGGCGAAAGTTTTACGCACGGATCTAACAGAGAGGTGCGCGGGGTAATACCCGCCATCGACTCTACCTAGGAGTTGTATTAGCGGCGGCTTATGGTGGTGGAGTTCAAAGTCAATGGCAGTTAATAAGAGCGATCGCAATTAATCCTAGTTTATGGAGTTTTGTTGTGGCGTTACTATTTCGACAAGTGCCATTACCGACGCTTGCAGAGACAACTTTACAGGCTTTGGGTTGGGTAATTGTTGCTTTGTCGCTAGTATTAATTGGTATGCGTTTGCGTCAGCTAAATTCTTGGCATAGCTTACCAAAAGCCTCTATTAGTTTAAGTATCAAAATGCTAGTAGTGCCTTTACTTTTAGGAAGCATCTTATCTTTGTTTGGGCTAACAGGTGCTGCAAAATTAGCGATCGTTTTACAGATGGCAATGCCTCCTGCTTTTGCGACAATAGTAATTGCCGAAGTTTACAATCTCGACCGCGATTTAAGTGTTACGGCTTTAGCTGTGGGTTCTGGGGGATTATTGATAACTCTGCCAATTTGGTTATGGCTATTTAGTTAGGGATGTTGAGATTGAAGCGATCGCGGGTAGCAGTTAAAATCTGGTTAGATTATTAAATATGATGGGTGTGTAGAAAAAAATGTCAACTCTCCTCTATTAGCTGAAGAATCAGAATTATTTATTGAAAATATTTTTTCAGCTATTTCTTCTCATAATTTACCCACACAGGTCAACTTCAGCCAAACTGGCATTATCGAAGTTAGCACCAGTCAAATCGCAGTCTTCAAAGGTGGATTGCCACAGATTAGCTTGATCCCAGATAGTATTGCTAAAGTTGCAGCGAACGAAGACACATTCTACACCATTGTTAATCCCAGTGAAGTCAGAACTACTGAAGTCAGTGTTTTCCCAACTACATTTGCCCCAGACAGTATATCGGAAATTAGCTTCTCTCAAAATAGCACCACTAAGATCAACACTGAGGGCAGAACCCTCCAGATTAATACCACTGAGGTCAACACCTCTGAACAAACTTTTACGCGACGAGCTATAGATAGAAACATAAGTAAAATCTCGCTCTCCATTAGTATATTTTCTCAACAATTCGTCAACAGTAATTATTTGTCTTTTGACTTTCATTCTTTAACACCTAATTTTGCTAACAGCGCGTTTATAAATTCTTTATATGCTGCACTCTGTAGAACCAATTATCAATAAAAGCTATGGTTTATAACTTGCCACACTTGCAGATCCCCCTAAATCCCCCTTAAAAAGGGGGACTTTAATATTTTCCCCACTTTTTAAGGGGGGCTAGGGGGGATCTCAACTATTGGCTACTAATCGAAAAACTTGTCAAACATTTTCTTACGCGCCTGCGTTCAAACTTAACTGCGCCAGATTGATTTGTTCGTATTGTTCAAAAGGTTGATGAATCCAAGGATTATCGGTTAAATAGTCTACATAATAATCTGGGACAACTTCAGAACAAGCTTTGTACCAAAGTACGCCTGTGCGAATTTCTTGAATTTGCGAACTGTAATTCTGCTTTAACCAAGGAATTGTTTGCTTAATTGTTACGCCTGAATCGACTAAATCATCTACTAACAAAATGTGAGAACCCAAATCGCTGCTAGTCATGGTCAAGTGTTGGGCAACGGTCAAACTTCCTCTTGTTTGCTTACCTTCTCCGGTATAAGACGAAGTAGCCAAAATTCCCAAAGGTAGCTTGTAAATCCGAGAAAGAATATCGCCGACTCTTAAACCCCCTTTAGCAAGACAGATAATTTGGTCAAACTGCCAGTTTGATTGATAGATTTTGACTGCCAATTGCTCGATTTTTTGGTGGTATTCTGACCAAGAAACATAAATATCTGGCATAAAAGTGGCAATTGTGAGCTAATACTTAGTTGCAAAGCTAATATTTTAATCTTTCTAGCCGTGCTATGAGCAATTCTTCCCCAGATGCAGATTATCTAGGAATTCCTGAAGCCAAAAAACTCAACCTCTCCACAAAACTAGCTTATGGTGCGGGGGATTTGGGTCCTGCTATTACCGCCAACATTACCGTATTTTTTCTGCTGATTTTTTTCACAAACGTTGCTGGTATTCCTGTAGGACTCGCCGGAAGCATTTTACTTATTGGCAAAGTTTGGGATGCTGTCAACGATCCAATTGTGGGCGTGCTTACCGATAAAACAAAATCTCGTCGTTGGGGTCGTCGCCTCCCTTGGCTGCTTTATGGCGCAATTCCTTTTGGAGTTTTCTTTTTCTTGCAGTGGATTGTACCGCCCTTTGCCAGTGATCGCACTACGCAAGTTTCGGGCTTATTTTGGTACTATGTAGCGATCGCACTACTGTCTCAAGTATTCTACACTGTGGTTAATTTGCCTTACACGGCAATGACTCCCGAACTGACTCAAGACTACGACGAACGTACTAGCCTCAATAGCTTTCGCTTTGGATTTTCGATTGGGGGTAGCGTTTTATCATTAATTTTGGCGCAAATTATCTTTGCAAGTGTTAGCGATCGCGCTTCACAATATGTAGTTCTAGCGGCGGTATGCACAGTTATTTCGGTGCTGTCATTATATTGGTGTGTTTTTGGGACGCGCGATCGGGTTTTAGCTTTTGAAGCAAAACGTACTGAATTACCCCAGCCCCCATCTATCCCCATTGGCGAACAACTAAGAATTGCTTTTACTAACGTTCCTTTTTTATTTGTAATTGGGATATATCTTTGTTCTTGGTTAGCGGTGCAGCTAACCGCCAGCATTCTTCCTTACTTTATAGTTAATTGGATGGGTTTACCCGAATCGAGCGTACCGACAGTACTTATCGGGGTTCAAGGTACGGCTTTAGCAATGCTATTTGTGTGGACAAATTTAAGTAAGCGGTTTGGTAAAAAAGCTGTTTACTTTATGGGGATGAGTTTATGGATTATTGCTCAAATCGGCTTGTTTTCTATTCAACCCAATCAAATAGCTTTGTTGTATTTTTTAGCAATTATGGCAGGGGTAGGAGTTTCTACCGCTTATTTGATTCCTTGGTCGATGATTCCCGATGTAATTGAATTAGATGAACTCCAAACTGGACAACGCCGGGAAGGAATTTTTTATGCTTTTATGGTTTTTCTCCAAAAGCTAGGTTTAGCTTTGGGACTATTTTTAGTCAGCCAAGCCTTAGAAAAGTCTGGATTTAAAGAGGCTGTTGTTGGGCAAAGTTTACCAATTCAACCCGATTTAGCATTACAAGCTATCCGGTTTGCGGTGGGCCCTTTACCAATGTTATTTTTAATTTGTGGTTTAGTATTGGCGTATTTTTACCCAATTACCCGCGAGAAACACGCGGAAACTTTGCTAAAACTCAAAGAGAAGCAAAATAGTAGATGATGGTAACAGTAGCTAATTTTGAATTTTGGGAAAATCGTTATATAGAAGGTACGACAGGCTGGGATTTGGGACAAGCAGCGCCGCCTTTTGTCAGCTTGCTTGATTCCGCCGCAGCGCCAAAAATAGGGAAAATAGCAGTTTTAGGCTCTGGAAGCGGCTATGACGCTTTGTTATTTGCCCAAAAGGGATTTGAAGTAACAGGGTTTGATTTTGCTCCTAGCGCGATCGCATCTGCCACAGAGTTAGCCCAAACTAGGGGTATTGCTGCCCAATTTTTGCAACGCAATATTTTTGATTTACCTACCGAATTTCCTAACTATTTTGACTATGTACTAGAACATACTTGCTTTTGTGCCATTGAGCCAACACTTCGCCCAGCTTATGTAAAGTTAGTAAAATCTCTCTTGAAACCTTTTGGAGAGCTTATCGCTTTATTTTGGGCGCATAACCAGCCGGGTGGCCCACCTTTTGGCACAACAACGGCGGAAATTCGCCAGTATTTTGAGCCAAATTTTAAAATTAATCGCCTTAACCTCGCAAATAACTCTGTACCGCAACGTCAAGGACAAGAGTATTTGGGTAGATTTCAAGCTAATAACTAAATACCTTTCCCTTGGTCTATACGCTAGGCAAGTAAAAAATGATAATGCTAGATTAACTACAGATAAGAAAAGGCAATTTTAACTACATGGCTGAACTAAGCCTACAAGAAATTTCCGCGCAATTAGACAGCCAAGATTCACGCGACCGCATGATTGCCCTTGCTTCCTTGCGTCGTTTCCCCTCGGCGGATGCGGTACCCTTAATTAAAAAAGTATTAAATGACGAGATACTGCAAATTCGCTCAATGGCTGTATTCGCTCTAGGGGTCAAACAAACTGATGAATGTTACCCAATTTTAGTAAAATTACTCGAAACTGATCCAGATTATGGCATTCGGGCAGATGCGGCGGGGGCGTTGGGATATTTAGGCGATATTAGAGCTTTTGAGCCGTTAGTAAGGGCTTTTTATGAAGATACCGAATGGTTAGTTAGGTTTAGTGCGGCGGTGTCTTTGGGCAATCTTAAAGATGTCCGCGCTCACGACTTGCTAGTACGGGCTTTGGATAGTGAAGAAGTAGTTTTACAACAAGCAGCGATCGCAGCTTTAGGTGAAATTAGAGACTTAGAATCAATCGATCATATCCTCCGTTTTGCTCCTTCCCCTGATTGGCTCACTCGTCAGCGTTTAGCTGAAGCTTTAGGCAATCTTCCTAGCCCTAAAAGTATTTCTGCCTTAAAATACTTAGAAAAAGATAGCCATCCTCATGTTGCCCAAGCTGCTACTATTTCACTTGGTCGCTTAAGTAATTGATGAAGATGAGGGAAAACTATAGCCTATTTTTCTACCTTCTACCATAAGTTTTCCCATCAAGCTATTTTAAAAGATGAGTCTGTAATTATTGCTAATATCTTTCCTTTAACTTATGGATATTCAAGAATTTTTTGAACTGAGCGCAGGTAAATGGTTTTCGCACCGTACAAGTCACCATCTGGCTTTCAAGCAATCTGAAGACGGTAAATCAGATATTACGATTGAAACGCTGGCGAAAGATAATCCCGAAGTTATCAAACTTTGTCAGCAATATGAAATAGATCCATTAGTAGCACAATGTGGCGCTAGAGTCAACTGGAATGGGACGATGGAATGGGATGAAGAAAAACATACTGGTTCTACCGTATTGGTTACTGTGCCAGATCCAGATAATCCCAGTCAAGGTAAATTGCTACGAGAAATGGGTTATGCAGAAAAAGCACCAGTAGCAGGTAGCTATGTTATGGGTAGTGATGGCGCATTAACGCTGATTACCGAGTATGAAACCATGTCCTCCGAAGAGCGGTTGTGGTTTCCCAGTCCCAATTTAAGAATGCGAGTTAGTGTCTTGAAGCGCTACGGTGGCTTTAGCATGGCTTCCTTTACTTCAGAAATTCGCATGGGTGGACTAAAACCAACCTCTGAAACGACAAGCAAAGCAGCAGTACCCAGCGAATAAAACTGTTGGCTACGCAATCGAATGTTTAGCCTTAAGCTTGAAGTCTACTTTATTCTGTTAAAACAGACTTAAGCTATTAGCATTGCACTGAAGGGCAATGCTATATTTATTTTGGTGCTATCCGTGCGATCGCTTTTAATTTATCGTACAACTCGTTAGTATCTGTAGGGTGCGGACTAAATTGCTCGATCGGTGAATTGTTCAGCTTTAGCTGCTTGTCAAGACGACTACTCTGTCCTGTCAATAGCTCAATTTTAGTAATATCCAATCTTTGAGCGGAAGGATTTTTTTGCGTGATCGCGCGATCGCATTCTAGAGTTGGACGATCGAGTTTTCGCCATACATTAGAAAAATCACCACAAACTAGGCGCTCAAATTCATGATTAAAACGAAAATAAGCCTGTCCTCTGCGCTGCCAAATTGCTAAAATTTGCTCAACTGAAAGTGCTTTATAACGCCCTTGATACAGCGCTTCAATCGCCGCTAAATAGATCCAGCGATCAGGATAATCATTTAACCAACGCTCCATAAGTACACTTGCACTACAGCCACCCAAATCAAAACTGTAATGAGTTAACAATTTCATTGCTAAGTCTGTAGGCGTTTCCAAAGTTTCTGTCAGCATCGCACTTGCAGTATCAAGCAAATATCTTTCGCCTATAGCCTATCGTTAAACTACTTATATTTGGTACAACCAATACCAAAATTTTTCTAATCGCGTTAACTATATACTCAGGAGAATTATAAATATTCCTTTTGTAACTTGACCTTGGAATCATGATTGAAGTCGAGCATTTAAGTAAAAACTACGGCTCTACCCCAGGAATTCAAGACATTAGCTTTAATGTTGAGCCAGGGGAAATTATGGGCTTTTTGGGCCCCAACGGAGCCGGGAAAACCACAACAATGCGGATATTAGCAGGTTATTTACCAGCTACCACGGGAACCGCGCGAATTGCTGGCTACGATGTGCATGAAAATTCCTTATTAGTTAGGCAGCGCATTGGCTACTTGCCCGAAACACCGCCCTTGTACCCAGAAATGACCGTAGAAGGGTTTTTGTACTTTGTAGCTAGGGTAAAAGGAGTATCCGCAGGAAACCGCCCCCTGGCAGTGAAAGCGGCTATAGAGCGCTGCAACCTGCAAGAAAAGAGCAAAGTATTAATTCGTAAGCTATCTAAAGGATTTCGGCAAAGGGTAGGAATTGCTCAAGCGATCGTCCACGATCCACCAGTAATTATTTTAGATGAACCTACTGTAGGGCTAGATCCTCGGCAAATTATTGACGTGCGAAACTTAATAAAAAGCCTTGCTGGTAGTCATACAATTATTCTCTCCACGCACATACTTCCCGAAGTCAGCATGACTTGCAATCGCGTGACAATTATTAATCACGGCAAAGTAGTTGTTACTAATACCCCAGACGGCCTAGAAGCGAGTTTAGCTGGAGGTGTGGGGTACGAAATAGAAATTGAAGGCGAAGCGAGTTTAGCTGTCAAGCAACTACAATTTTTGCTAGACGTGCGCCTTGTAGAGACTGCATCTCTACAAGCTGGTAATACTGCAATTCGCCCGGTATTGAAAGTATTATCAGAACCAGGAACCGAGCCAGGGCGCGATATTGTCCAAGTATTGGTAAATATGGGCATTGGCGTGTATGAAATGCGGCGCACTCGTGCAACTTTAGAAGATGTATTTTTAGTCACGACCGAAGACAACTTGGAACCTAGTCCAATCGCCCCTGAAGATGAACTACAAGAGGAGACATAGATGAGTATTATTCTCAGCAATATTATTGCTATTTACCGCAGAGAATTGCAGAGTTATTTTACATCGCCTTTAGCTTATGCGATTGCAGGTATCTTTTGGCTGCTATCAGGATACTTTTTTGTCGCAATTTTACTTGGAGAGCAAGGCATTCTCCAACAAGTCGCCGCCGCCGAATTGCAGGCTGGGCAAACTGGGCAAACTCTACCACCTATAGATGTAGCTTACGAATTTTTGCGATCGTTTTTAAGTGTGATGAGTTCTTTAGCCTTATTTATTCTGCCCATCTTATCAATGGGGTTGTACGCCGAAGAACGTAAGCGCGGTACTTTAGAGTTGCTTGCAACGTCACCCATAACCAATTGGGCGGTGGCGGTGGGTAAATTGCTTGGAGTAGTAACGTTTTTTACGGTACTGATACTGCCCTTATTTGCTTACGAAGCGATCGCCTTTAGTGCTGCTAGTCCTTCTGTTCCTCCGGCTATACCGTTACTCGCCCATTTGGCATTAATTTTATTAGCGGCGGCGGTATTGTCTTTAGGAATGTTTATTTCCTCCCTAACTGACAGTACAATCTTGGCAGCAATCATGACCTTTGGCTTGATTATGTTTTTGTGGATTATTGAAGCAGTCTCCAAAAGTATTGGCGGCTTTTTGGGAGCGGCTTTAGGTCATCTTTCCTTGCTCAAACATTACACCAACTTAGTGCAAGGTATTTTTGATACAAGCAGCTTAATCTTATTTGCTAGTTACATTGTTTTAGGTGTATTTCTGACTGCTCAATCGATTGATGCTTTGCGCTTTCAAAGATCATAAAACCTATGAATATCTTTAAAAAATATCGCCAATATCTAGTTTGGGTGGCTCCAGTCCTGGCTCTTGTGGGTATAACTGCTGGACTTGTATCTAATAGTTGGGGCGCAATTCCATCGGTATTACTAATTGCGGCAATTGTCAGTAGCAGCTTGTGGCTAATATTTCTATCCTCGCCCAGTAGGCTAAGTAAACGCGATCGCCGGAGGGATGACCCCCCGGCGCGCATTTCGCGCTCTACCCAGTCAGGAACGAATGCCCTGATTGCGACGCTATCTGTATTAGTAATTTTAGGGCTAATTAATTTCTTGGCTGTCCGTTATCCCACACGAGTAGATTTGACCGAAACCGGGCTATATACTCTTGCTCCCCAATCGCGCCAATTGGTTAGAAGTTTACAACAACCCGTTAAAGTATGGGTATTTGATCGTGATCCAAAGCCTGAAGATCGAGCCTTATTAGAAAACTACCGCCAGCAAGGAGAAAATTTTAGCTATGAATATGTAGATCCGCAAATTCAGCTAGGACTTGCAAATAAGTTTGGTGTCCAAAATCCCGGTGAAATCTATTTAGAAGCTGGACAACAACGGAAGTTGCTGCAAGGGGTAAATAACGAGCAGCGTTTATCAGAAACCCGATTGACAAACGCTTTGCAACAAATAACTAGCAACTTTACTGCCAAAGTCTATTTTGTTCAAGGTCATGGCGAACAGGTACTTACAGGCGAACAAAATAGTCTGTCCCAAGCTTTGAGTGTATTAACAGAAAAAAACTACACTACCCAAGCGCTCAATCTAGCACAGACAAGTATTCCCGAAGATGCAACGGTAGTGGTATTAGCTGGCGCTAGACGGAGTTTATTACCATCTGAAGCTACTGCTTTGAACGATTACCTCAATCGAGGCGGTAGTTTATTTCTAGCGGTTGATCCAACGATTAATCTGGGAATTGATAGTTTGCTCAAAAATTGGGGCGTAACTTTAGATAACCGTCTAGCCGTAAATCCTGCTGGTGCAGCCGTAGGGCTAGGCCCCGCCGTAATATTAGTTGATAACTATGGGCAACATCCCATTACTAAAGATTTTGGCAACGGGATATCGTTGTATCGCGGTGCTAGACCAATTGAAACAACGATAGTCGAGGGAGTGCAGCCAACTCCTTTATTACTTACAAGCCCTCAAAGCTGGGCAGAGAGCGATTTAAAAGATGAAAACCTGCAATTCGATCCAGAGCGCGATCGCCAAGGCCCGTTAACTTTGGGTGTTGCTCTTAGCCGCCAAACCACAACGGCAAAATCTAGTCCCACTCCTAACAATAACAATCCCTCCGAGTCGCGTTTGGTTGTAATTGGCAATTCTGACTTCATCACCAATAGTCAATTTCAACAGCAGTTAAATGGAGATATATTTATCAACTCTGTTGGCTGGCTAAGTAAGCAAGACGCATCGCAACAACTTTCTGTCCGTCCTAAAGAAGCAAAAAATCGCCGCATTAATTTACAAGCAGTGCAAGCTAATATTTTAAGCTTGACTGCCCTTTGTTTCGTGCCGCTTATTGGTTTTGCTAGTGCAGTTGTCCTGTGGTGGCTGCGTAGATAATACTTTTTTAACTCCCCATTCATCATGAAGTTACCGAAAACAACTTTTATTTTGCTCTTGTTGGCACTAGGATTAGGAGGTTTTGTTTACTTCTATGAAATTCAAGGTGCGACACAAAGGCAAGAAGCTCAGACTAAAGCAGAGCAAATTTTTATCCTTACAGAAGACCAAGTACAGTCTTTTACTGTCAAAACTCAAGCTCAAACTTTAGCATTTGAGCAACTCAACAATTCTGGTATATCTAGCTGGCAAATGAAAGTACCTAACGACACTCCAGCTAGTGGCGCATCTGTTGCTTACTTGCTAAATTTGCTGGTAGGAAAGAGTACTCGCACATTTTCCGTCGCTACTACTCAACTATCGGAATATGGATTAAGTCAACCTCAAGCAACGATCGCAATTACACTGAAAAATGCTGAAACTCATCAGTTGATCTTGGGCAAACCTGACTTTAATCGTAGCTTTTTGTATGCTTTAGCCGATCCTCCGGCTAAATCTACAGGCAACATCAATGTACTATTAGTATCGCCAGACTTTGAAAATGCCGTTAATCGTCAACTATCAGAATGGAAAAGCTCAGATATTAATGCTCAACCCAAGGAGTAATGCGACTTCCAGTGCTTTTATAACAATGTAGAAACAGCTAGTCTTAATGTCGTCAACTTAGATTTTGAGCAACAAATCTTCGGATACTGAGCATTAATTTACACTCCCTTGTGCCAAGATGGGCTGCTACTGAGAATTTTGTAACTTTGTGTTTTTGGCAAGCCGAGAATTTGGACAAAAAGCAACCACTTTATTATTAGGCAAATTGAAGATAAAATTACGCTATTAGTTATTAACTATATAAATAATATTGAAACCTAATCATTAAATTTACTAGCAATTATAGTAATTGAAAGTTTTATATATAACTCTAACTTCTTTGCCTATTTTTACCTTTATTAAGGCAATTCATCTTCATATAGTATTTTTAAGCACATAATTTAGCTCAGTAATAAGCATATATTTTGGATAGTAATTAGCCTTAAACAGGGTAGGAAAATTTCTAAATCCTAGCTCTAGTTGTAGCTAAAGTAAAACTAGGTGCGAGCATAAGAGTGTGACGAAAATCTTAGGATTATGGCTGTGGATAGCTGTGTTAGCCAGTATTTTAGCAAGTGAAAATATTGCCTTAGCTGGAGAATACCTAACAGATCCACAAATAAACAATAGTTTCCTAGAGCCAAGTGAAACTATACCAAAATTCGCTCAGACAAACATTCCAGAAGATTTGGCTCAAGTGACTTCTGTCTCCGAGTTGTCAGACGTATAGCCTACAGATTGGGCATTTCAGACACTACAAGCATTAGTAGAACGCTACGGTTGCATAGCAGGTTATCCTGATAGCACGTACCGAGGAAACCGCGCTTTAACAAGATATGAGTTTGCTGCGGGTTTGAATGCTTGCTTAAATAGAATTAATGAATTAATCACTTCATCAACTACTAACTTAGTTAAAAAAGAGGACTTAGTTAGTTTGCAACAATTACAACGACAATTTGCTACAGAAATTGCTACATTGCGAGGTAGAGTTGATGCCTTAGAAGTGCAAGCAGCAGAACTAGAATCAAACCAATTTTCCACTACAACTAAAATTAATGGTGAAGTAATTACTTACGTTGGCGACGCTTTTGGTAATAACGCCGACTCAGTTAATAATCCCACTCTTGGTTATCGTCTCCGACTAGACTTTAACACCAGCTTTACAGGTGAAGATCGTTTACGCACTCGGATGCAAGTTACTAATTTAAGATTATTTGACACTGGCGCAACCTTTGGCGGTAGTCCTGATGTAGCAATTGGTGGTGTTTCTAATGAAACTCGTTTTACACCAAGTAGCGTTACTCAAAATGGTGAAATTAGACTCAGCCAGCTAGAATACCGCTTTGGGATTGGCGAAAAGCTAAAGATTTATTTAGAAGCCAACACAATCGATCCCTCCTATGTCACCGACACAATTAGTCCTTTTATCGATACGGCTACGGGAGCAATTTCCAATTTTGGTCAAGTAAACCCTGTATATTTCCCTTTGGGTAATCAAGCAGGTATTGCAGCCAACTACAGCCTTACCAAATCCCTCAATTTAGATGTAGGCTATTTTGGTGAAGATTCCTCCGTAGGCGCACCCAATAACCCTGGAAGCGATTCTGGTCTATTTAATGGCGGCTACAGCGCGTTTGGTCAATTGGTGTATGCGGAAACTCGTTTAAAACTTAGCTTGCTTTACCTCAACTCCTACTCGCCTTGTAACGGGGTTGATACTTTAGCCGGAAGTAATGCAGCCAAAGTTATTGGATCGGGGCCTGTGATTGGGAATGGATACGGCGTACAAGCCAATTACCGAATTAGTAGCGGCTTTGAATTAGGAGGTTGGGCGGGTTATACCGCAGCGCGATCGCTCGGTGTTAAGGGCGATGCCAGTATATTTAACTATGCCGTAACTTTATCTTTCCCCGACTTGGGCAGAAAAGGCAACTTAGGTGGCGTTGTTGTCGGGATGCAACCAAGACTGACAGATACTAGCAACGACGAGCTTGCAAGTGCTATTGGCTTACCCGTTGAAAATGGAGTGCAAAGCAGAAGCGATCGCAATAGTGGATTGCATATTGAAGCCTTTTATAGATATCAGTTAAACGACAATATTTCTGTTACTCCTGGTTTCTTTTGGCTAACCGCACCTAACCATGATTCGCGCAATCCTGATGTAGTTATTGGTGTAATTAGAACATCATTTATTTTCTAAAATTATTATGATTAAAAATAGATTAAATACTTCTTAAGATAGTAGCTATAAATTTTAAATTTACTTTTGATAAACTTATTAGCGGCGGGGCGGGGTATTGCTAACAATGACACGAAAAAAAATAGTAGTTGCATTTATACTTTCTACTATAGTTGCCCTCAGTATTATTAGCGGAAATACCTTTATAGATAAAGTCATAGCTCAATCAAATAGGCAAAAAGTAGTAATGGTTACTTCTGCTGACTATCCACCCTATGAGTTTCGAGATACAACTAAAGGCAATGAAATTATTGGTTTTGATGTAGATATTGCTAAATACATTACAAAAGAGCTTGGCTTAGAATTACAAATTACAGATACAGATTTTAATGGCATAATTCCGGCTTTACAATCAAAACGTGCTGACTTTGCAATGGCTGGAATGACACCTACAGCAGAGCGCAAAAAAAACGTTGACTTTTCTGATAGTTACTACGAAGCAAAGAACACAATTGTTAGTTTAAAAGGCAGTAACTTAAAAACACCAGAAAATTTAACTGGTAAAGAAATCGGCGTACAATTAGGTTCCACTCAAGAAAAAGCAGCCAAAGAATTTAAAAATGTCAAACTTAAGTCTTTAAATAAAACTGCGGAAATCATTCAAGAAATCAAGGCAAAGCGGATAGATGGAGCAATTATTGAAGATACAATTGCTAAAGGTTTCATTAACAATAACCCAGACTTAGAATTTAATACTATTCCCAACGTGGGCGAAGCAGGTAGTGCGATCGCTTTTCCCAAAGGTTCATCGCGAGTGGCTGATTTCAACGGCGTTTTGGCGCAGATGAAACAAAGCGGCGAAATCGAAAATTTAGTCAAAAAATGGTTTGAAAATAATGGTGAACCCGTTGCTACAGCAACTGCAAATACTAGCGATTCCGGCTTTGGTTTTGGAAAAATAGCCTCTAGTATTCCTTACATTATTGATGGTATCCGAGTAACTTTGTTATTCACCCTACTATCAGCGTTTTTAGGCTTTCTTTGGGGTGTAATACTGTCATTATTTAAAATTTCGACTATCAAGCCTTTACAGTGGTTTGGAACAGCTTATACGTCGGTATTTAGAGGTACACCACTATTATTGCAAATTGCCTTAGTTTATTATGCTACGCCGCAATTAACGGGCTACAATATTCCAGCATTACTTGCTGGAGTAATTACTTTTACTCTCAATTCCGGAGCTTACATTTCTGAAACAATTAGAGCGGGAATTCTCGCTGTAGATAAAGGACAAAGAGAAGCTGCTTTGTCTTTAGGTGTTGCTTATAAGCCAATGATGCAAGATATCATTTTGCCGCAAGGATTAAAAAACATTTTGCCAGCTTTGGTAAATGAAAGTATTGCCTTACTAAAAGATTCGGCTTTGGTTTCAACTATTGGTGTAGCTGACTTACTTCGCCGCGCTCAAATTGTGGGAGCAGAAAAATACATTTATTTTGAACCCCTACTATTTGCAGGCATTGTATATTACTTATTAGTTATGGGCTTAACCTGGGGAGGATATGCACTCGAAAGAAGACTTCAACGGAGTAGTTAAGGGTAAATTTAATAACAATTCTAAGTTAGCGATTAAGGTAGAAAACTTGCATAAAGCTTTTGGTAATCTTAAAGTTTTGCAAGGAATCTCCACAGAAATTCACGCGGGGGAAGTTGTCGCCGTTATTGGCCCTTCTGGATCGGGAAAATCAACTTTTTTGCGCTGTATGAATCTACTGGAAGTGCCGACTTCTGGGAAAATTTATATTAATGATGTCGATTTGACTGCACGTAAAACTGACATCATGAAAATTCGCCAAAATGTAGGGATGGTGTTTCAACATTTTCATTTATTTCCTCATATGACAGTCATCAAAAACGTCATGTATGCGCCATTAAATGTTAAGCATCTTTCCCACGAGCAAGCGCAACAAGAAGGCATGGAATTACTCGAAAAAGTAGGTTTGAGCGAAAAAGCCGATGTCTACCCTTCAAAGCTATCAGGAGGACAAAAACAGCGCGTAGCGATCGCTCGATCTTTGGCAGTGAAGCCGGAAGTAATGTTATTTGACGAACCTACTTCCGCTCTCGATCCAGAGATGGTAAAAGAAGTATTGGAAGTCATGAAAGACTTAACAAAAACCGGGATCACAATGGCGATCGTTACCCATGAAATGGGATTTGCAAGAGAAGTAAGCGATCGCATATTATTTCTAGATAAAGGGCAATTAGCAGAAGATGCTACCCCCAATGAGTTTTTTAATAACCCACAATGCGATCGGGCTAAACAGTTTCTCGAAAAGATGTTGTAATTGCTAATACAGTTAATTACTTATACTGCCATCAGGCATAGTAGCACCAGCAAAATTGGCATTTGTTAGTGTAGTGCTGCTTAATTCTGCCCTGACTAAATTGGCGTTACTGAAATTGGCATTAGTAAAATTGGCTCTAGCTACAAAAGCATCAATTAAATAAGCATCGCTCAAATTAGTATTACTTAAGTTTGCTCTACTTAGATCGATTCTATTTAGACTAGCTTTGCTTAAATTTGCTCCAGTCAAATTAGCCCTATTTAACTTACCATCAGGAATTGCGGCATCACTAAGATTAGCATCACTTAAATTAGCTTCGAGCATCGATACTCGTTCGCATCGGGCATTACTCAAGTTTGCGCCACAAAGTGTTGCTCCGTCTAAATTAACATCATTGAGCAAGGCATAACTTAAATTAGCTTCACTCAAGTCAGCGCCGCTAAGATTAGCACCGCGTAGATTAACTTCATTAAGATTGGCATGGCGCAAATCAACCCGCGACAAATTTGCACCAGCTAAGTTTGCACCACGCACATCGGCTTTAAAGAGGGTAGCGCCGCATAAATTGGCGATATAGTTATTTTTTTCCTGACGGAAATTTGCCCCGCGCAAGCATACTCCTGTCAAATTAGCTCCACTCAAATTGACATTACGCAAATCTGCATCCAGCAAATTCGCATCTAATAAGTTTGCCAAACTCATGTCAGCGCTACGCAAGTCTGCACCTTGTAAAACTGCTCCGTGTAAATCCGCATCATGCAATTTAGCAGCCCGTAAATCGGCTTGAGTAAGATTCGCCCCGCCTAGCTTCGCGCTGATTAAATTAGCTTTGCATAGCTGCGCCCGGTTGAGATAAGCAAAAATTAAGTTTGCACCGTGTAAGTCAGAATCAATTAGGATGATACTAATTAAATCGGCAGCATATAGATTAGCGCCTCTCAAATTAGCACCGCTGAAATCTATTTCTCCGGCTGCATAACGCTCAAGAAGTTCATCAACATTCATAGTCCTGCACCTTTTTGACCTACTTATTATTCCCAAATTCTTTAAGGATGCAGTAGTAAATTAAAATTTTTACCTGTAGTTGAATTATCCCCCTAAGGGCAATGCCTAGGATTTCGATCCAGACATAGCTGGATAAAAAGGTTTTAAAGACTGACTGATAACTCTTGCTGCTTTAAGATTTTCATCAAATTCTGGCAGAATACTAGCCGTAATTTCTAGCTTACGGACAAGTTCGGTGAAGGTCGGGCAAATATCTACTAAGTTTTGGAGTAACTCGTCAAGTTGTTTGGACTTGAGACTTGCCCAGTCTTGACTATTAAAATTAAATCCTTCATTTAGTGCCGCAAATAATAATATTTTTGCTCTTAATGGGTTGATATTTACGATAATTTCTAGTCTAATTTTGTAGGTATCGTAAGTCCTAATAGTTTCCCCGTGATTATATACTTCTTGAGGCATCAACTCCTCGTGTAACTCAGCTAAAAAAGCTTGAGTTACATCTTCTTCAACAAAATATAGTTGTTCTAGCTGACTAATAAGTGTATCTGCTACTAATAAATACTGTTTAGGCTTAGTAGTTGTTTTAGCCATGCCATAAATATACTTTTCTAAACTTACAAAAGTAGGTTTTTTGTCAACTAATTCTTGAACTAAGCTCTGCCAGTCTGCATTGTCTATTTTTGTTTGCTCGTTTTCCCAAACTTGCTTGCACGCATAAAATAGTAATTTTTTAAGACGTGAAGAATTGTCATGTAGTTCTATATTTTTAACAATTTGAGATGGTAAATCTAAATTTTCCACAATATCAAAGCATCGCTTATCGCCTCGATTGTATTTGCGGTTACTTGATATTAGGTGTAGGAAGTGTAAAGATTTGGACTTTGAATGCGATCGCGCGATGAAAAAAGCCCGTGCAGCTTTTAGCAACACGGGTCAAATTAAAAATCAGGATAAATTTTTTGATTCAATTAACGGATTTCTACGTGCTATATGGCTTCGCGAACATCTAAGTTAAACAGCATTTGTAACGATTGCATACAACGCCGCCTAGCTTCAATATCTTGTTCTGCTCTTAATTGCACCATTGGATCGTGAAGAATTTTATTGACAATTCCTCGTGCTAAAGCTTCAACAACTTCTTGGTGCTTCTCCGCAAACTCCGAACCTAGACGAGACAATGCTTTCTCCAATTCTTGTTCGCGGATAGCTTCCGCTTTATCCCACAAGCACCTAATCGTCGAAACAGTTTCTAAACTCCGCCACCAACTATCAAAAATTACTACTTCTTCCTCCAGCAACTTCTCCGCCGCCATTGCCATCTTGCGACGGCTGGCGTGATTTTGGGCGACTACAGCCTTCAAATCATCCACGTTGAACGCTTGGACGTTTTCAACCTCTTTCGCGTCTCCATGCACGTTACGCGGTACGGAAATATCAAATAACATCAACGGACGACTAGGATCTAAAGCCGCTTCTAGTTTGGCGCGATCTAGCAATGGTTCCGTCGCATTGGTACTTGTAAACACCAAGTCTGACATGGCGATTTCTGTCATCATTTCGGAAATTGGTTGAATCTGTAACGTAACTTGACTAAATTGCTTGGCTAGTTCTTCCGCGCGTTGACGCGATCGATTCAAAATTGTAATCTCTACTGCACCTTTTGCTAACAAATGCTGCACCAATAGCCGTGACATTTTCCCCGCACCGATAATCGTCACTCGACAAGCAGCCAAGTTTTCGACCTTCATCTGTGCTAGTTCCACCGCCGCCGAACTGATAGAGACAGCACCCGTACCAATATTGGTTTCAGTCCGAACGCGCTTACCCGCCGTAATTGCTTGTTTAAATAGCTTATTAAAAATAGATTTGATGCCGTTGTACTGTTGCCCTAATTTGTGGGTTTGTTTGATTTGAGAAAGAATTTGCCCTTCTCCCAATACCAAGCTATCTAACCCCGCCGCTACTCGCATCAAATGCATAACAGCGTCTTGATGAAGCAGGACAAATAAATGTTGTCGCAACGCCAATATTGGCAATTTGCTGTGTTCCGACAAAAACTGATTGACTTCCCTAATGCCTTGCTCGGTCTCACGAGTAACGATATATATCTCTAGACGATTGCAAGTGCTAAGTATCGCTACTTCCTCAATATGAGCATAACTACACAGGTGCGCCATAACGCTTTCCATCTGTGGTTCTGGAATACTTAACTTTTCGCGAATTTCCACCGGGGCTGTCTTATGACTAAGCCCCACGACAGCAATGTTCATGTCTCCTCCAAATATCGGCTAGGAAGATAGAAAAATATTTCCTCTCTCCTACCTAGCCTTTTACCTCTTACCGTAGTTGCAGCGACTTGACTTCATCAAATAGATGAATCGTATCGACAAAGCGTGCTGTTTGAGATTGGTTGGAAATGACTAAGCTTTGAGTTCTAGCGCCGCCACCAAAAAAGCGAACACCTTCCATCAAAGTACCGGGAGTAATACCGCAAGCAGCAAACAAAATAGTATTGCCTGAAGCTAATTCATCAGAGTTGTACACCCGATCGGCATCATGAATATTCATTTCCTTTAATCGAGCTAGGTTGCCTTCCCTGCTTTCACCAATCAAACCTGTTTGGACTACTTCTGGATCGTAGATCAATTGACCCTGGAAGTGTCCGCCCAAACAACGCATTGCGGCGGCGGAAATTACTCCTTCTGGTGCGGCACCAATACCCATGAGCGCGTGAATATTAGTCCCAGCAAAGGCGCAGCAGATAGCGGCAGAAACGTCACCATCGCTAATTAGCCTAACTCTAGCTCCTGCGGTGCGAATTTCTTGAATTAAATCTTTATGACGGGGCCGATCCATCACTACTACTACTAATTCCTCGATCGCACGGTTCAAACACTCAGAGAGAACTTTGAGGTTATGAGTGGCAGATTTATTAATATCTACATGACCTCTAGCTGCTGGGGGTGCAGCTAGCTTTTTCATATAAAAATCTGGCGCGGCAAACAAACCACCTTTTTCGGCAATAGCCAAAACCGCCATTGAACCATTTTGACCATAGGCAACTAAGTTAGTACCTTCGCAGGGGTCAACGGCAATATCAATTTCAATTAGTTCATCGGGGTTGCAATATGTTTTGGCATCTTCGCGGGTACAAATACCTACTTCTTCACCGATGTACAACATAGGAGCTTCATCGCGTTCGCCTTCACCGATGACAATGCGACCCCGCATATAAATTTTGTTCATCCGTTCGCGCATGGCTTCTACAGCCACTTGGTCGGCCATATTTTTCTCACCTTTACCCATCCATCGAGCGCTAGCGATCGCTGCTTGCTCTACTACCTCGATAATCTCTAGCCCTAATGTATTTTCCACGAAGTCCGTCCTCTAAACTGCTGATGAAGTTTGGCGATTTCAGTTCTCAAGTCTACCAAAGCGCGGATACCACTAATAAGAAGTATTAGCTCAAGGTGTGTTAAGTTTTGCTGCTGACACAATTTGCACGAGGAAAAAGGCGATCGCACTTCTACCTAGAGTATGGAGCTATTTTAAAATTTAGATGTACATATTTTTAATTCTCAAAAACAATGTTAGATTTTCTTAATCCTGTCCTCAACCGCCATCCAGAACGCATCAAAGCTAATGTAGAAATCTACACTTGGCAGACTTGCCCTTACTGCATCCGGGCAAAATTGTTGCTGTGGTGGAAGGGTGTAAATTTTACTGAGTACAAAATTGATGGCGATGAAGTAGCTAGAACAAAAATGAAGGAGCGTGCCAACGGCAAGCGCAGCGTCCCGCAGATATTTATTAACAATCAACATCTTGGCGGCTGCGACGACCTTTATAAGCTAAATAAACAAGGTCAATTAGATCCAATACTTGCTCAAAGTATCTAAAAAAGGTGAATAGTGAAATTGCCCCGCCTTACGAGCAGCATAGACATTGGATGCAACGCGCGATCGCCCTTGCCCAACTTGCAGGCAATGCTGGAGAAGTTCCTGTAGGGGCGATCGTCGTCGATCGCCATGACAATTTGATTGCCCAAGCGCAAAACTATCGAGAGCGCCACAATGACCCCACAGCCCACGCCGAAGTTATTGCTTTGCGTTTGGCTGGTCAATACTTGCAAACTTGGCATCTCAACAATTGCACGCTTTATGTCACCCTAGAGCCTTGCCCGATGTGTGCGGGTGCTATTATCCAAGCACGGATTAAACTGCTAGTTTATGGCGCAGATGATCCCAAAACTGGCGCTATTCGTACTGTGAGCAATATTCCTGATAGCCCTTGCTCTTACCATCGGCTGGCGGTGTTAGGTGGCATTCTCGAATCTCCTTGTCGCCAGCAATTGCAGGCATGGTTTGCTCAAAGAAGAATTAAGAAATGAGGTATAAAACCTTTTGGGCGTAACATGACGCTAGTGAAAGTGTCCTCATCAATAAAGACAATTACTGCTAGAAAATTTACGTTTGAATTAATCTAGTTTAAGCCAGCAGCTATCATGATGACGCAAATGGAACCCCAATCTCTAAATACTCCCAATCTTAGCACCGAAGAAGAAGTAGCTCTTTCTAGGCCGATTAGTTCCAGCGTTTCGCCTTGGTTAGCACCATTAGCGTATTTTTTAGGGTGTCGGATTGTTCTACCATTGTATTTTGGTAAGATTGCGATTTCTGGACAAGAAAATTTGCCGACTACAGGGCCCGTTATCCTTGCTCCTACTCATCGTTCTCGTTGGGACGCGGTAGTTATGCCAGGAGTAACTGGTCGCACTGTAACCGGGCGAGATTTAACTTTTATGGTATCAGCCAACGAAGCATCAGGACTTCAAGGTTGGTTTGTCCGTCGCTTGGGTGGTTTTCCTGTCAATACTGACCGTCCATCAATTCGCACTTTGCGTCATGGAGTTGAGGTACTCTTGCAACAAGAGATGCTAGTAATTTTTCCTGAAGGTAATATTTTCCGTGATGGTTCAGTTCATCCACTCAAACCAGGACTTGCTCGTTTGGCAGTTAGCGCTCAAACAACTCATCCCGGCTTAGGAGTACAAGTTGTTCCAATTGGAATTAAATACAGCCAAGGCTATCCTCAGTGGGGTTGTGATGTCTGTATTCGCATCGGTTCTCCCCTAAAAGTGGCAGATTATAACTTAGGTTCGGTTAAGCAAAGTGCTAAACAACTAACGATTGATTTAGAAAATGCGCTCAAAGCTTTGATTTAAAAAAGTTGTAACAATTTGCCGCTAGTAATAAAGCCTAATTGGATTTAGGGAACTAATAAAACATCAATCAAGTCTACGTCACAGAAACTTTGATGGGTAAAGCAAATTTGGTAAAAGCACCAATGAGAGTTAAGATACCCAAAGTTTTCATTGGTTCGATGTTCTCTCTGTACCCAGTTACGCCATGATATCTGCTGGAACTATTCGCTTTTTGCCTCGCTATACCTATTTAACTTTTTTATCATCGGTATTAGTCTTAATTATGCTATTGCCAGCTAACGCTCAAAGTGTGACACAGCCAAACAACTCTAATCAAGCCCAACCCCTTGCTCCGACAAGCCCAAATGTTCTTAGTCCCGATGCTCAAAATAACAGCGTGTTGAGTGTCCAAGGAGGACAGCGTTTGATGAGCGAAGCAGGTAGTGCGGTTTCTGCTCAAAACTATACTTTAGCTACCAAGAAGCTCCAAGATGCCCGTCAGGTTTTTAATCAAGTATCGAATTTTTATCAAGAACTAGCTACTAGCTTTTCTGGTATTGATAATCGACTTGCAGACAGCCAACGCAAAAAAGCTTTAGACACTGCCCAAATGCGCGATGATGCAACTTATCAACTAGCATTAGTGCATCGGGCGCAAAATCAGCCGGAACTAGCCGTACCCTTATTAGTACAAATTATTCGCAGTCAAAACCCAACACGAGACTTGGGCAAAAAAGCGTATCAGCAGTTATTTGAGTTGGGATTTGTCGATGCTCCTTATCCAACTAGGGGCGCTAGTAGTAGTCCAACAAGCGATCGCCCTGCAAATTCATCAAAGAAGTAGTTAAATTAGAAGGTAAGTGAGCAGCGATATATTAAGGAACTGGAATGATTAGCCCGCAGCAAGTTGAGGAAATGATTAAGGAGCTTCTCCCCGATGCTCAAGTACAAGTACAAGACTTGAAAGGCAGTGGTGATCACTATCAAGTTACTGTTGTTTCATCCCAATTTGTGGGTAAAGGACTCGTGCAACAACACCAATTAATTTATCAGGCGTTGAACCAGGCAATGTCTTCTGAAGCTATTCATGCTTTGGCAATAAAAACTTCTATTCCTCAAGCTTAATAACTGATAGCTGAGGATACAATTTCCACTTTTAACTACATCAGCTAATAGGCAGCATAACAAAACTATGACTCCAGAATTACAAACAAAAATTGATAATTTGGTCAAGCAAAACAAAATTGTGGTATTCATGAAGGGTTCCAAATTAATGCCCCAATGCGGATTCTCTAATAATGTTGTCCAAATATTGAGTACGCTAGGAGTACCATTTGAAACGGTTGATATTCTTGCAGACAATGAAATACGGCAGGGAATTAAAGAGTATTCCAACTGGCCAACAATTCCTCAAGTTTATGTAAATGGTGAATTTCTTGGCGGCTCAGACATTTTAATTGAGATGTACCAAAAAGGCGAGTTGCAGGAGATGGTAGAAGTTGCTTTAGCTTCTTAAAGGCTACTCCTAAATGTTAAAAATCCCCTGAAGACTTTAGATAGCCTTGGGGATTTTTTAATAAGTTAAGAGTTTATAATAAATTTTGCTCAAACACACACTTAATAATAATCTGACTCAGCTTCGGTTTGGGGTAGAGGGGCTTCAAAGTTAAACGGATCGTAAAGAAAGCGCGTTGCTTCTTCTTCTAGACGATGAATTAAGTAAGGCTCAATTACTTGACTTTGGCGCAAAGCTGCCAAGTAGCCATCTAGAAAAAGGCGCAAGTCGTCAGAGCGATAGCCTTTTTGCCACAATTCAACTAGGGCATCGGTTAATCTTTGGTAGAAGCGGATAGTTTGAGTATCTTGAAGCATAATTTAAGATTGAACAAGTGAATATTAATTGATTCACGATCAAAAGTAAAAATTTGATCGTTTTTGCATTAATTTTTTTAGATTATTGAGAATTAATAGAGGAAATTAATTCAATTAACTATCGAATTGCCTACGGATACAACCAAACAACAAAAGTACAATTATTAACCGGGTTAAGTAAAACTAAAACGATCGCAATTTGTATAAGTCTATTGTAATCAAATAAACCTGGTTATAGAATATATCTATCGGGTTAGTCTTAGCTCAAATCAGCGATAGCCATAATAAAGATTTTTAATAACGCTGTCTCTTATTCACTTTTTTGAAGTTTTCAGTGCAGCAATAGCTAGGAGTAGCGATAGTTACAAAACGTGCTTACTCGCTTTGTTATTAATTGAAAAGTGACGCAAAGGGATGTTAAAAGTGGGTCTGGTTGCAATTGAAATTGTCGAAGGTAATCCGCATCTGCGATCGCTATTGAGTTGGCACTTGCAACAAATTGGCTACCGAATGTACCAAGCCGCTAATCTAGTTCAAGGTAGGGAAGTATTTTTAACTCAGCAACCAACTCTAGTAATTCTAGATTCTGATTTACCCGATGGTGATGGTGTAGAATTTTGCCGTTGGTTGCAGTTGCAGCAACAACCATTAATTTTGATGCTATCAGCGCGCAATACAGAATCCGACATAGTTGCAGGGTTGCAAGCAGGAGCCGATGACTACTTGACTAAACCCTTTGGGATGCAAGAATTTATGGCAAGAGTCGAAGCAATGCTACGGCGCAAACGGACTCCCGTAGCTCCAGCTTATCTAGAGTATGGTACTTTGCAAATCGATTTGGTTCAGCGTCGCGTCCGCTTTCAAGGCGAATTTATCGATTTAACGCCTCAAGAATTTAGCTTACTGTATGTACTAGCTCAAGCTGGTGGCGAAGCCCTAAGTCGTTCTGAATTGCTCCGCCGTGCTTGGCCCGATGCTATTGATAACCCGCGTACTATTGACACTCACGTTTTATCTTTACGCAAAAAAATCGAAATTGATGCAAGAGCGCCCAGTTTAGTTCAAACTGTGCGTAATGTTGGCTACAGGTTCAGTATGGAAATAATTGATAAGGGAATTTCTTCTGCCTATGAAATAAAGTATCAGCCCACAACAACTACTCAACTGAAAAATTTGCAACCTACCACTTTGAGAAATCAGCGCTAAATGTTGTATCTAGGAGAGCTTGGCAGTTCAAAATATAGATTGCCCTTACTATTTACGTCAATATATGCGATCGCCAATTAATGTAGCCGTGGTAGGTACGGGATTTGGTCAAAAAGTTCATATTCCCGGCTTGCAAGCACACCCACGTACTCAAGTTGTAGCAGTTTGTAACCGAGACGAGGCAAAAGCTCAATCAATCGCCCAAACTCACAACATTCCTCACCCTTGCACTACTCTTGAGGAAGTTGTTGCTCTTAGTAAAGTCCAAGCCGTCAGTATATCTACACCGCCATTTTTGCACTACGAGATGGCAAGAACTGTACTGCAAGCAGGAAAGCATTTATTGCTGGAAAAACCGATAACATTATCTGCTTTTGAAGCACGGGAACTATACAAAATCGCCTCGAAGCAAAATGTTATTGCTACCTTAGATTTTGAATTTCGGTTTGTACCTGCGTGGCAGTATTTAGCCGAACTACTAGCTGTAGGCTATGTAGGGCAACAGCGCTTAGTGAAGATAGATTGGTTAGTTCCTAGTCGCGCCGACGCTACCAAGCCTTGGAATTGGTATGCGTGTAAAGATTTAGGCGGGGGTGCTTTGGGTGCTTTGGGTTCCCATACTTTTGATTATATTAGTTGGCTGTTTGGTGATGTAAAACGATTGTGCGCCCACCTAAGCACCGCCGTGAACTTACGCCCCGATCCCGACAGTGGGAAAATGAAATCTGTAGATGCTGATGATAGCTGTATGCTGGTGCTAGAACTAGCAGATGGCACTCCTTGCCAAGTATGTATTAGCGCCTGTACTTATCAAGGGCGGGGGCATTGGGTTGAAATATATGGCGATCGCGGTACGCTAGTATTGGGCAGCAATAATCAAAAAGATTATGTGCATGGTTTTCATCTGTGGGCAAGCCTTGCCGGAGAACCTTTAACCGAACTTGAAGTTCCCCAGCGTTTAGCTTTTGCACAAACCTATACGGATGGACGAATTGCGCCTTTTATTCGCTTAGTAGATAATTGGGTGCAAGGAATTGATCGCGGTGTTGCTTCAACGCCCTCGTTAAAAGAAGGTGTTTACAGCCAGTTATTGATGGACTACGCCCATCAATCCCACCAAACACGCCGTTGGGTAGATGTGCCGCAATTGGATGATTTTCTTGGCTATATTAACCCATAGTTTCTCTAACAGTTTTGATCTCCTCTAGAGGTATATCTTGCTTTTCGCCAGCAAAATCATTATCTGGAGTGAGAAACAGCATACAATGGCACTCTTTGCGCTCTCGCATGGGTACGCAAGGGCAATTCCAAAATGTGGCGTGTACTTCTGCTTCTTTATCTTCATAATGGCGACAAGGGCATAAAGGTGCGCCCAAATCGTCTTTGTGTTTGGCAAGTCCTTCAATAACTACTGCCGTTACCGAAGATTCTGCACAAAAGTAAGTTCCCGTGCGTTTGGCGTAAGTTTGGGAAAACTGCCACATCGCTTCTAAATTTTTATCAGTAGATAGTTTTGAGTTTGCTTGGGAATCCATAGTAAACGAGCTTGGGTTAGATAGGAGTTGCTATTTTTGCATTTTAGCGGAGATGCGATCGCAAACTGGTCAAATTAAGGGTTTTTGTAACTGTAGTTGCAACGATTGCTCCGCTTGAACTGGCAGCCCCGGTAACCTTCGATTTTCTAAGCTGAGAGGAGATTGAGAACTATTTTGCCACAGCACCCAGCGACTACCAGGGGGGAGAGTATTCAGCGTTTGAGGGTTTTCACTCAGCCAAATTAAGGGATGGGGCGGCAAATTGCTATTCATAGCGTCTTCTGGGGCGGTTGTTGCTGCCAAAGCTTCTAAAACCAGGCGATCGCCTTTAATTAATCCAGTATTAGCTGTCCACAATTTTACCTTTAACTGGTGCATGACTGCATAAAAATACAATGAAGCTGCCGCCGTGACAGCTTGCTCAAAATTATCGCTCTGCCAATTTCCCCCACTATCTAAGCAAATAACTATTTCTTGTCCACCCGTAATTACTTCTAATTCCCGTACTCTAAGATCGCCATAGCGGGCGCTTGTCCGCCAGTGAATCAGACGCATAGGATCGCCCAGGCGGTAAGGGCGCAGACTACGAGTGATGCCAGAATTTGATGATTGGAAACGCTTTTGACTATCTACTTGCAGCTTATCTTCAAGCCCAATTTCATCTATCAAGGGGCAGTGAGTTAGGGGAAATACCAGAGGATAAACAATCGCAGTAGCCGCAGATGTGCGATCGCGGCGACACCAAAATAAGCCCAAAGGTGCAGCCGTCCGAAGCAGCACTGTTTGCCACTGGTACACGCCCCGGCGCGTAGTTGGCAACTTGTAAACCCAACGGTAGCTGCTTTCTGGAGCAATTACTTCTATAGCTATTTTTACAGGTTGTCCGAGGACAAAAGGTAAAATATCTTGAGCTTGTAATAGAGTCTTTGGTTGAGACGTTTGATTGGCAATTTCTAATTCAATAATTAAGTCATCGCCCGCACTTATTGGTTGAATGGACTGACGGCGGACAGAAATTCCCTTAAGAGTGCGCGTCGGTAAGACAATGGCTATCGCTAAAATGGCAAAACTCAAGCCACTAATTACATACAGCCAACCTGCCATAGTATTAATTGCCGCACCAAAAAAACATATTGCCACGCCTGCCAATACGAAGCCACTGTAATCTGGTTTAACGGCGTGAGTTTCTAGCCAGTTAGTGCAACGGTTGGCAATACTCATGTTCAATTAGTAATTACTACTTAGAGATATTAATAATAAAGGTGGGCAAGGCCCACCTTCACAGACTATCAGCTAGTTTAGAATTTATCTTCTAACTAGCTTTTTAGTTACCTTCCGCAGACGAATAGACTTAGGGGTTACTTCCACTAATTCTTCGGGGCCAATGTACTCTAAAGCTCTTTCTAGGCTCATATCCAAAGGTGTTTGCAATTGTACCAATTCATCACCACCCGCCGCGCGATGGTTTGTTAGTTGTTTAGTTTTGCAGATATTTAGCTCTAAGTCTTGGGGGCGATTGTGTTCGCCAACAATCATCCCTTTGTAGACTTTTGTGCTGGGGTGAATGAAAAATATGCCTCGATCTTCAGCATTTTTCATTGCATAGAAAGTAGACACTCCTTCTTCAAAGGAAATCAACACGCCGTTGCGCCGAGCTTCAATATCACCAGACAAGGGACGATAATCTAAAAAGCTGTGGTTCATAATTCCATCACCGCGAGTTAGGCGCATAAATTCACCCCTAAAACCAACCAACCCACGAGCGGGAATTACAAATTCTAGTTGAGTGCGTCCGTTACCCCCTACTTGCATATCCTGCATTTCGCCTTTACGCTGTCCGAGGCGTTCGATGCAGCTACCTACACCTTCTTCTGGTACGTCTAGCACCAAACATTCGTAAGGTTCGCAAGGTTGTCCGTTGACTTCGCGGTAAATAACTTGTGGCTGAGATACTTGAAACTCGTAACCTTCGCGGCGCATAGTTTCAATTAAAATCCCTAAGTGCAGTTCGCCTCTACCGCAGACAAGAAACTTATCTGGGGAATCGGTTTCTTCTACGCGCAGAGCAACGTTTGTTTCCAATTCTCTAAATAAGCGATCGCGTACTTGTCTTGACGTAACTAATTTACCTTCTTGGCCAGCAAAGGGCGAATCGTTAACAGAAAACGTCATCTGTAACGTTGGCTCATCTACTTTAATTAGCGGTAAAGCTAAGGGTTCGTTGGGACAAGTGATTGTTTCGCCAATATTAGCCTCGGCAAAACCAGCTACCGCCACAATATTGCCTGCAGAAGCTTCTTCTAGATCGATCCGCTTTAATCCCTCAAAGCCCATCAATTTACTGATTTTACCTTTAACAATCGCCCCAGATTCAACAATTAATGCTGCTTGCTGTCCAGAGCGAATTATTCCATTGTGAATTTTGCCAATCACAATTCGTCCTAGATAGTCGGAGTAATCTAGAGTTGTTACTTGCAACTGCAAAGGCTTATTTGCATCGCCGACGGGTGGCGGTACGTGGCGCAAAATCGCATTAAATAGCGGTTGCATATCCACGGATTCCTGTTCTAAATCGTCCTTGGCGTAGCCTGCGAGTCCCGACGCAAATAAGTAGGGAAACTCACACTGATCGTCATCTGCGCCTAGTTCCAAGAATAAATCTAATACTTTATCAACGGCGCTGTGGGGGTTTGCTTGAGGTCTATCGATTTTGTTAACGACTACAATCGGGCGCAATCCTTTTTCTAGGGCTTTTTTCAGTACAAAACGAGTTTGAGGCATGGGACCTTCATTGGCATCTACAATCAAGATGCAACCATCTACCATACCTAATACGCGCTCGACTTCTCCGCCAAAATCAGCGTGTCCGGGAGTGTCAATAATATTAACTAAAGTGTCTTTATAGCGAACTGCGGTGTTTTTAGAAAGAATTGTAATGCCCCGCTCTCTTTCTAAAGCATTAGAGTCCATGACGCAATCGGGGACTTCTTCCCCTTCTCGAAATATGCCAGACTGTCGTAGTAAAGCATCGACGAGGGTAGTTTTGCCGTGGTCAACGTGAGCGATAATGGCAACGTTGCGAATGAGGAGCGTCATAAGTAAGGACTAAGAACTGAGTTTTTATAAGGGCTGGCGTTCTTTAAACAGAGTTCTTACCAAAACTATTTATCTGTAAAGAATCCTTAATGATTGTAGCTTGTTTACTCGCAAAATAGCTTTTTTACTTAGCGACCTCTCCCTAATTTACTTTACCTGACTGATAAATCTTCTAATTTTGCTGGAGCAGCGTTGTAGATTGAGGCTAATCGGTATAGTGCAATCGCACACTTTAAGCAAACTCTTACAGTAAAGACTTCAAGGGTAAAGTAAAGCTGGGTACAACATCTCCACCACTTAAAACTGCTGTAGCTGGGTACTGGGTAATTGATAAATCACTATGATAAACAAATGCTTGCTGGTTTTGACGATCAATTAACCAGCCAAGTTTGACCCCATTAGCAATGTATTCCTGCATCTTGGCTTGAAGTCGAGATAAGCTATCAGTTTTGGAGCGAATTTCAAGAGCTAAATCGGGAGCTAAATCTAAAAATCGGTCTTCGCCTTCATCCCAGCCTTGGGGTAAACGATCTTTAGCAACAAAAGCAGCATCGGGCGATCGCACTGCACTATTTGTTAATCTAAAACCCGTATTAGAACTAAATGCTTCGCCTAAATCGTGGCTTTCTACCCAAGAAAATAGATAGGCTCCTGCTCTCAATTCTCTATTTCCAGAAATTCCACCAGTTGGGGGCATAGTTACGAGTGTACCATCGGCATTACGTTCAAATCGCAGTTGTGGATTTGCTGAACTCATCAGCATCAGTTCGTCATCGGTAATAACAGATACTGGCTGTAATTTTACTTGTGCAGTGTTCATAACGATGCTGTGGTTAAGACATTTTAATTATATATCTGTCTGCTATGTTGAGTTTATTTAGCAATTGCAACAACTTCAGGATATTTTTTAATGGCAAACGTGCGGCTTGAAGGTATTAAACGAAGATTTAACAATGTCACGGCGATTGAAGACATTACATTTACAGTTCCCGATGGGCAATTTTGGGTATTAGTAGGGCCATCAGGTTGCGGTAAGTCCACAGTTTTGAGGACGATCGCCGGATTAGAATCTGCTACAGAAGGAAATTTATATATCGGCGATACTTTGGTTAATAATATCCCGGCAAGAGCGCGAGATGTAGCAATGGTTTTTCAAAACTACGCTTTATATCCACACATGACGGTAGCTGAAAATATTGGCTTTGGCTTGCAGATGCGAAAAATCGATCTTAAAACTATTCGAGAACGAGTGACAGGAGTAGCAAAAAGTCTTGCTTTAGAACATTTGCTTGAGCGTAAACCAAAACAGCTTTCGGGCGGACAACAACAAAGAGTAGCATTAGGGAGAGCGATCGCTCGTCAGCCCCAAGTATTTTTATTAGATGAACCTTTATCTAACTTAGATGCTCAGTTAAGAGACGATACGAGGGTTGAACTAAAGCAATTGCACCAACAGTTAGGGATTACAACTATTTATGTTACCCACGATCAAACCGAGGCGATGACATTGGGCGATCGCATTGTGGTACTAAATGGCGGCAAAATTCAGCAAATTGGCGATCCTCAAAGTATTTATGCCAAACCTGCTAATCGAATGGTGGCAACTTTTTTAGGCAATCCACCGATGAATATTATTCCAGCAATTTATACAAATAATAGTTTTAAAGTTGGCAGTCAATTTTTGGCTTGTCCTGTAGATATTGTGGAGAAATTACACCCCGTTGAAGGACAAAGTTTCGATTTGGGGATTCGTCCAGAAAGTATTTATATAGATGAAGCAGTTAAAAAAAATGTATTAGTTGTTGAAGTGATGGTAGTGGAACCTTTGGGGAGAGAAACATTAATTCGTTCGGAAATACTTGGTTTGGGAGTGCAGGTAAATGTGCAGGGGGGAAGAGATGTGCGATCGTATCCGGGCGAAGTCTTATCTTTAGAATTGGACTCTAACCAATTATTTGTATTTGATACAACTACTGGTAAAACTCTGTATCCCCCCTAGCTGACTTACACTTCTGCAAAAGCTGGCGGGTAAATAATTTTTCCTTTTTGAGTATCCTGATAGCTATTTAGTGTTTTAACCATAAAAAAGTCTTCTGGTACTGGAAAGGGAGACTCAATACCGTAGCGAACCGATGGCTTAAAGCCAAAGCGATTATAAAACTGAGGATGTCCCAAAACGATCGCCATAGATTCTCCCATTGCGTCTGCTCTTGCTAAACCCTCTCGTACTAAAGCGCTACCGATACCCTGGTTTTGAAACTGCGATCGCACAGCTAAAGGCGCTAAACCAAGAACTTTATAAGTCACTTCATTTACTAAATCTATATAGCTAAATAAAATGTGACCGACAATAACGCCATCAACTTCAGCAACTAGGGAAAGATTAGAAATATAGCGATCGCTATTGCGAATCTCCTGCACTAGGCGAACTTCATTATCTTGCTCAAAGGCTTGCAGAAGTACCTCAGCAATCCCTTGGTAGTCCGATGGCTGTTTAGAGCGGATTTTCATCTAAACTTTGTTAAACCATTTGTTTTTGATGTAGTTGAGCGTGTAACTGATTGGGGGCAAAAGCTCCATGTTCGGTAATGATAGCGGTAATTAAGTCGGCGGGAGTAACATCAAAGGCTGGGTTGTAAAACTCTGCGCCTTCGGGAGTGATAATTGTTTCCCCTACTTGATAAATTTCTACAGGATCGCGTTCTTCAATAGGGATTTCGCTACCTGGCGCTAATTGAAAATCAATTGTAGACATAGGTGCAGCAACAAAGAAGGGTACATTGTGAGCTTTTGCAATTAAAGCAAGACTATAAGTACCAATTTTATTTGCCGTGTCTCCATTCGCCGTAATGCGATCGGCTCCTACTACAACAGCATCAATCATTTTACGCTGCATACAGTGCGCTGCCATCCCATCGGTTATGACTGTTACGGGAATACCTTCCGTTACACACTCCCAGGCGGTGAGTTTTGCCCCTTGAAGACGAGGACGGGTTTCGTCAGCATATAATCTTGTTAAACGTCCTTCACGCCAGGCAGAACGCACTACACCCAAGGCTGTACCGTAACCAGCCGTTGCCAAAGCTCCGGCGTTACAGTGAGTAAGCAGGCGTAGTTTGTCTGGGTTTAGGGGTAAAGCCTCTAAACCGTAATCGCCGATTTTTTGACAAGTCTGCAAGTCTTCCGAATTAATTATCTGAGCAGTTTTGAGGAGAATTTCTTTAATTTGGTCTACCGAGCCAATGCTTTCGTAGGCTGTTCTCAGCATTCGCGCGATCGCCCAAAATAAGTTTACTGCTGTCGGACGAGTGGAGCGCAATAGCTGACCTACTTCTTCTAACTGCGTCAAAAAATAATCTCGCTCTTGCGTTTTAATCTCGCGCGCTCCCAAATACATTCCATAAGCGGCGGCTACTCCAATCGCTGGCGCACCTCGGACAATCATACTTTTAATTGCCTGTGCCATATCTTCCGAGCGATGAATTTCTACTAGGGAGTACTCGTTAGGTAAGCGCGTTTGATCGATTAGCCACACCGCATCATCAGACCATACAACTGGATACACTTGTGTATTTTGAGACATCATAAGTAAAAATAGTTACTTAATTTTAAACGGATTAATTGATATGCTTAAAAAATATTAGGCATAATTATTTGATATTGCAAGCCAACTTTAACAGCTTTCGTTCCAACTCGTTTACCTCACGCCAAGGATAGTCAATATCTACCTAAGTAAGCTTATTTTTAGAGTCAAAACTTTCTGCATACAATTCATGTATTTTCTCCGTTTGACAATCTCCCTCTACACGAAGATACTCCGCATCAGGAGAAATAACTTCAAAGACAACTAGATTTCTACGGTGATTGACATTATTAGTATTTATGTAGTGTAAATCTAAAGCTAGCTGTGTATTTTCTAATTCTGGCGAATACATTGTTCCTGGAACTGGTGTCCAAGCAAATTTTCTATTAACTTCGACTATCTCTTTAGCTACGACAGGTGTTGCAACCGATACAAGAGCAACACAACCTATCGCTAATTGCTTTTTTGGTGAGATTTTCAACATTTACATAAATTGAGAAAGGTGGGAATTTTCCCACCCTACACTTATATTATGATTTTAGAACGGATGGTTGCTTGCTAAAGAAAGCATTTAATATCTGTTCTGCCATTTGGGGAGTTGTTAAACCTAATGCTGCCTTAGATTCCTGTGGTTCGGCATGATCGACTAATATATCGGGTACGCCTAACCGCTTCACTGGAACAACTACATCCGCATCTAGCAATGCTTCCGCTACCGCCGTACCAAAGCCGCCGATTAAACAGCCTTCTTCTAAGGTAACTACGCGCCCAATTTGTTTAGCCAATGGTAAAATCAATTCAGTATCCAAAGGTTTAGCAAATCTAGCATTTACTACTGTTGCTTGTATGCCATGTTCGCTCAAAATTTCAGCTACCTGCATCGCTGGATAAACCATTGAGCCAAAACCAACTAGCAAAACATCATCTCCATGACGCAGAAGTTCGCCCCTACCTATGGGTAGAGCTTCCCAGCCTTCTTCCATCAACGGTACGCCGTAGCCGTTACCTCTGGGATAACGCATCGCAATGGGCCCGTCTGTATGTTCTACTCCAGTAACAATCATCTGCTGAAGCTCCGCTTCATCTTTAGGAGCCATTAACACCATATTAGGCAAGCAACGCAAGTAAGCAATATCGTACATTCCTTGGTGAGTGGGACCATCCGCACCGACAATTCCGGCTCTATCTAAGCAGAAAAATACAGGCAAGTTTTGAATGCAAACATCATGAATTATTTGGTCGTAGCCACGTTGTAAAAAAGTAGAGTATATGGCTACCACCGGGCGCATTCCTTCGCAAGCTAAACCCGCCGCTAAGGTGACGGCGTGTTGTTCGGCAATACCTACATCAATGTACTGATTAGGTAATTTGGCTTGCAATTTATCTAACCCCGTACCTGTTGCCATTGCGGCGGTAATACCGATAATTTTAGGGTTATTTTCCGCTAGTTTGACTAAGGCGTGAGCAAATACTTTTGAGTAGCCGGGGGGTTTAGGTTTGCCACTGGGGTTTGCTTTGCCACTGGTAAGATTAAACGGCGATTGGGCGTGGTAGCCTACTTGGTCTTGCTCGGCGATCGCATAACCTTTACCTTTAACTGTAGCTACATGAACGATTACAGGCCCCGTGTGTTGGTGTGCTTGCTCGAATGTAGCTATTAGTTCTGCTAAATTGTGACCGTCTACAGGCCCCATATAAGTAAAGCCAAGTTCTTCAAATACTGCGCCCACTTTTGGCACGGCTAGGCGCTTCATGCCTTCTCTAAGTCGTCCCAGTTCTGGAGAGAGGGAATCGCCGACAAAAGGTAGTTGCTTAACTTGTTCTTTGAGGTTGTCAGAAATAAACTGCACCGGAGGACTGAGGCGCATTTTGTTTAGGTGACGAGAAATTGCCCCAACGTTGGGTGAAATTGACATTTCATTGTCATTTAACACTACAAGCAAATTAGTTTTGGGCAAATGTCCCGCATGGTTAATTGCTTCTAATGCCATACCGCCAGTTAATGCGCCGTCGCCGATTACAGCAACAGTTTTAAATTTTTCGCCCTTCGCATCTCGCGCTAATGCCATACCTAGAGCGGCGGAGATGCTTGTAGAGGCGTGTCCTGCCCCAAAATGGTCAAACTTGCTCTCACAGCGTTTGAGGTATCCTGCAACGCCGTTTTTTTGCCGGAGAGTGTCAAAGCGATTGTAGCGTCCGGTAATTAGTTTATGTGGATAGGCTTGATGACCCACATCCCAAATGACTTTATCGTAATCTAGATCTAATGTCTGGTAAAGCGCCAGCGTCAGTTCTACTACACCCAAACCCGGACCGAGATGTCCACCGCTTGTTGCTACAGTTTGCAGATGTTTTTCTCTAATTTCACTAGCGATTTGCTGCAATTGGCGGATGGATAAACCGTGCAACTGGTTTGGATGAGTGATTTCACTCAGGTGCATATGGGGGGTACTCTCGCTCATTGTTATCTATATGCGATCGCGCATTGAAACTTCATCCGCAAAGAATTTGGATAAGGTCTCACTTGGCGATTGTATTTCCATCTTTCACTCTAGACCTTTTTTAATCTGACCAGCAACTAAGAGCCGCCCAAGGAAATAGTTAGCTAGGTCGCCTCTGATTATAATGACTGCTTTTGCCCGAATATGAGACGCTCTTTACAAAAATTTTATCAGTGTACCTAGCCGTGACTTTGGCGTATTTTATTTGCCCTAATTGCAATAGCCTATTGAACAAATCCGTCCTAATCCCTTAAAGTAGTGGTAAAATAGTAAACTCATTAAATAACTCCAGTAAAATTAACCCTCAACATGGTCAAACTGCGATTGAAGCGCTTTGGTAAAAAGCGCGAAGCAAGTTACCGAATAGTAGCAATAAATAGCCGCGATCGCCGCGATGGTCGTCCCCTAGAAGAATTAGGCTTTTATAATCCCCGCACCGATGAAGTAAGATTAGACATTCCGGGAATTATTCGCAGGCTAGGGCAAGGCGCTCAACCGTCGGAAACCGTGCGTAGTATCTTACGCAAAGCTAATGTATTTGAACAAATCAGTGCCACAACTCCTCAACAATCACCAATCGACAATAATGCCTGACTATACTGGCTTGGTGCGATTTCTCATTGAGCCATTTTTAGAATCAGCCAACTCTTTGAGTATCGATTGCGAAACCTCAGAAAATGCCGCTAGATTTTGGATTCGCGTCGCCTTTGAAGAAGACAAAGGGCGGGTTTTTGGTCGTGGTGGACGCAATATTCAAGTAATTAAAACAGTATTAGCGGCGGCGGCGGCTTGTGCTGGACATTCGGCACACTTAGATATTTACGGTAGCGGAGCGTCTAATTCCTTCGATGGAGAGGAAACGGAGCGGGAAATTTCCACAAAATCTAGAGAGCCACAGCGCGAAACTCGCGCCGGTGAGGATTCCCTCCGGCATTCGCGCGAAAGCTCCCCCAAACCTGCAATTAAGCTTCGTCCCCGCTTAAATTTGGACAGTGAATAAATAACGACTTGTTTGCGGTTGGTTGAAAACATCAAGAGCTATTGGCACGTTAGCTAATAGCTTTTAAGCTTAGGGCTAGTAAATTAACTTCCTCTATAATAATAAAAATATTTATGGCAGAAGCATCGACGATTCAACTGCCGAGCATTGAAAGTGCGATCGCATTATCTGGAGAACGTGAAGAAAATCTCAAAGCTATAGCACGGCAAACTGGGGCGTTGCTGGTACTGCACGGGCAAGAATTGTATATTTCGGGAACCGAGCAGCAAGTTGAGTTGAGTCATAAATTAGTACGCAGTCTTGAGTACTTGTGGGTTAAAGGTAGAAGTATTTCTCAAGCTGATATCTCGACCGCTAGGCAAGCTTTGGATACCCAGCGCCAAGACGAACTACAGGACTTGCAACGAGATATTGTTGCTAAAACCCGCAAAGGTGAGGAAATCCGTGCCAAAACTTTTCGGCAAAGGCAATATATCCGCGCTCTAAATCATAACGATCTAATTTTTTGCTCTGGGCCGGCGGGTACAGGCAAAACCTTTCTAGCTGTAGTGGTTGCCGTTAAAGCACTTCTAGCCAACCAGTATGAACGCATAATTTTAACTCGTCCGGCGGTAGAGGCGGGAGAAAAACTTGGCTTTTTGCCGGGAGACTTGCAACAAAAAGTTAACCCCTATCTCCGTCCGCTCTATGATGCGATTAATGAATTTATTGATCCAGAAAAAGTACCAAGTTTGATGGAGCGTGGTGTCATTGAGGTGGCACCTTTAGCTTATATGCGCGGTCGTACTTTAAACAATGCTTTTGTGATTGTGGACGAAGCTCAAAATACTACACCCGCACAGATGAAAATGGTGTTGACTCGTTTAGGCTATCGTTCGCGGATGGTAATTACCGGAGATATGACGCAGACGGATTTGCCTCTAAATCAACAGTCAGGATTAGCAGTGTCTTTAAAAATCTTGCAAAATGTCGAAGGTATTGCTTTTTGCGAATTTTCCCAAAAAGATGTCGTCCGTCATCCTTTGGTACAAAGAATTGTCGCTGCTTATGAACATTACGAGAAATAATTATGACTACTTTAAAAGAATTTTTGGAACAGTGTGAAACGCTCTCTACTTTACGGCTAATTGTAACTAGCAGTGCGGCGGTGTTGGAAGCGCGAGGTAAAATTCAGAAGCTTTTTTACGCTGAATTGCCCAAAGGTAAGTATGCAAATATGCACACTGAGGGTTTTGAATTTCATTTGAATATGGATGAGATTATGCAAGTGAAGTTTGAGACAGGTGAAGCGAAGCGGGGGAATTTTACGACTTATGCAGTTCGGCTATTGGATAAGGAAGGAAAATCGGCGCTTAGTCTGTTTCTGCAATGGGGTAAGCCGGGGGAGTACGAAAGCGGTCAAGTAGAGGCTTGGCAAGCACTTAAGGCGCAGTATGGAGAAGTCTGGCAGCCTGAGCCTGTAGGCGAGTTGTAAAATGAGGCACAGAGGCAATTGAGAGGATTTTGGGCTTGGTGTCTGGTTTTGGTAGTGGTTTTTTGGAGTGGAGTGGCACAGGCGGGTCAGCTAGAAAGTCGCCTTGCTAGTTTTCCACATTGGCAAAAGCTCTCGGTACAGTCTGCTCAAGGGGATCTTGTTTATCCTGATTGGATGGCGGGAACCTGGAATGTAACGAGTACGCTAGTCGATTTGGTTGCGCCTTTGGCTCCTAATGTGGTTACGCCGGGGTTTGAGAGCAATCGCCACAGTCTAAATGTACCTATAAGCTTTACGGTGCGTTTTGTTTGGGAATCTTCGCAAAAGTTAGTTGCAGATCGGGCTTTTAATGGGTTGAATCTAGCACGAGCTTATTTAGGTCGCTCTGTTATTGCTGTGAAGGTCGATCCAACGTCTCCTAATCGCCAAATTACTTTGCTAAAGAGCGATCGCACTCTCATTTCTTTAGTCACTGGACGCGCTACCGAATCCTTGCCAAATAACAAATTTATTACTGCTGAGGTGTTTCAGCAATTGTTTAAAAGTGGTTCTCAACCTTATTTTAATGAAGTTGAAAGTACTACAGCTTATCAATATTTACCTAATTTAGCTATTGAAGCAGATCAAGTTACGGCGGTTTATCTTTCTCCTCAAGAGGCTGACTACTTTAAGGCAAATTCTCAACCTGTAGCTTTGTACCGCTATCGTCTTGAGTTTTCACCCATCGATGTCTCCCTATAGTAAGATATTTGTTTTGACTACTTAGAGTTAATATTTCCCTTGTTTATTTTGCTGCTAAGGACAATAATTTGTGCTACACTTGTAGTATGTAAATGACAAATGCAGCCGCGCTCAAAGTGTCTGCTTGAGAATCATGGCGACATTTAAAGATATCGTTAATTACTACAGACCGTATCATACGATCGCAATATTTAGTATTACGGCAGCTAGTATCTTTGAAATTGTCGATTTAGTTGTACCTTACGCCATCGGACAGATTTTAAACGTGCTGTCGCGCCAGCCATTAGATAAACCAGTACAAAATGCGATCGCGGCTTTCTCCCAATTCACTCAATTACAACAAAGCCCATTACTAAGTATAGGCGCATTATTAGGATTAATCTTTGTTGTCACAGTAATTAGAGCGCCGATTCAAGTTTGGTCTACTTTATGGTTTCATTGGGATATTGCTTTGCGTTCTCGTCAACAGCAAGCGCGAAAAACTATAGAAAAAGTCCTGACTCTCCCCCTAGAATTCTACGATGAAAATAATCCCGGACGGATCGCCGGAAGAATTGCTAGAGGGTTAGAAAATCATACTTGGACTTATCCAGAAATTGCTGGACAACTAATACCCAAGCTGATTCGAGTCTTAGGTATTTTTATCTTTATTTTGTTGATTGAGTGGCGAATTGCAATATTATTTCTAGTCTCATTTATCGTAATTCTTAGCATTAGTCTAAGAGACTTAAAACAGTTGATGGAACAAGAACGGCATCTAGATAAGTATATGGAAAATACTCAAAGCCGGACTTCAGAAATCGTCACTAACATCAAAACAGTTAAGGCATTTGCAACGGAAGCTTTGGAACTCCAACGCCAGCGCCAGCGCCTAAACCGAGAATTTAAGGTAGTGGACTACCGCATTCATTTGGGATACGTCAAGTTATCTACCTGGCAAAAAACAATTATCCAGTTTTGCGTGTTTGTAATGCTAGGTTTAACTTTGGCTGCTACTTTCCGAGGTGAAATTTCTCTTGGGCATTTTGTTACTACTTTAACTATCTCTAATATGGCTTATGCAGAGATGGAACCAATCAACAACTTAGCAGAAGTTTTTGCCCGTCGTTATGCTTCAATGCTGCGATTTCATGAATTTATGCAGCAGCCAATTGGGGTTGATGCGGCTAGTTTAGTTGTACCTTCTGCTAATGATATTCCTTATCGTTTTACTGGCAAATTGGAGTTAGCTAATGTTAGTTTTGGCTACGATGTTGAAAAGCCTGTTTTACAAAACATTAATCTATTAATTGAACCAAATCAAACAGTGGCTTTGGTTGGTCGTTCGGGTTCGGGTAAATCTACGTTGGTCAAGCTGCTATTTCGCTACTTTGAGCCAAATAGCGGTCAAATATTGATTGACGGTCAAGATATTCGCAACTTAGATGTTGCGGGTTATCGCCGGAGACTAGCGATTGTGCATCAGGAAGTAGATGTTTTTAATGGTACGTTGCTTGATAATCTTATTTACGGCGATCGCAATGCTAGTTTTGAACAGGTGCAGGAAGCTTGTAGAATTGCCAGACTTGATGAAGTTGTTGCCCAGTTGACCCAAGGATATTTCACCGTTGTTGGCGAACGCGGTGTGAGGTTATCGGGAGGACAACGGCAAAGATTAGGAATTGCGCGGAGTCTATTAGTTAATCCAGACATCTTAATTTTTGATGAAGCCACATCTAGCTTAGATTATGAGTCTGAGCGCTCAATTCAGTTAGCTATGCGCTCTATTTTGGGTACTCGCACTACAATTATCATTGCTCACCGTCTCAGTACCGTGCGGGAGGCAGATAAGATTGTAGTTTTAGATCGTGGCTTAATTGCTGAAGTCGGGACTCATAAACAGTTGTTGCGCCATCAAGGTATTTATCACCGCTTGCACGCGCTGCAAGAAACTGGAGAACTTTTGACTTAATAATTGCTAGAAGCGGCAAACCTACTAAATATGTTGCCGCTTCTAATTGAAAAGGATTGTACTATTCTAAACTCCTGTGCTATGATTATAAATCGTGGATCACATGGGTCGATGTCCGAGTGGTTAATGGAGACGGACTGTAAATCCGTTGCGAAAGCTACGCTGGTTCAAATCCAGCTCGGCCCATTATTAAAATCTAGATTTGCGATCGCACAACCAAAATTAGTTTGCCCGTGTAGCTCAGTGGTAGAGCACTTCATTGGTAATGAAGAGGTCATGAGTTCGACTCTCATCATGGGCTTAATTTAGTATATAAATAATTTTTAAAAGCTACTTTACTTTTATGGAATATATAGTTTACTGTTGCTACGTAGTAATTATAGCCCTGCTTATTGACTATTTACAGTCTCAGCAGTGGCTAGTAGTAAATAAACTATTAATGTGTCTTTACTTAGACATTAAATCTAAATAGTAATACATCGCCTTCTTGAACAACGTACTCTTTACCTTCACTACGAACTAAGCCTTTTTCTTTCGCTGCAACCATTGATTTAGTTGCAACTAAATCTTTGTAAGCTACAGTTTCCGCACGAATAAAACCCCGCTCAAAATCAGAGTGAATTACCCCAGCGGCTTGGGGTGCAAACATCCCGGCGTTGATAGTCCAAGCGCGAGTTTCTTTTGGGCCAGCGGTAAAATAGGTACGCAATCCTAAAAGCTCATAGGTAGCACGAATTAAAGATTTTAATCCGCCTTCTTCTACACCTAAAGAAGCGAGAAAATCCGCCCGATCTTCTGCTGGTAATTCTACTAATTCCGCTTCTACTTGAGCCGAAACTATGACAACTTGAGCGTTTTCTTGAGCAGCAATTTTCCTTACTTGTTCAACCCATTCATTACCCGTTGCTAGTTCTTCTTCAGACACATTAGCGGCATAAATAATTGGTTTGTTAGTTAGCAATCCTAAATCTTTAATTACTGCCGATTCTTCATCCGTTAAGCTAACTTGACGCACAGGTTTACCTTCATTTAAAGCAGCGCTCACTTTTTCTAATACTGTTAATTCAGCCTGTGCATCTTTACTTGCTCTTGCTTGCTTGCGAGTGCGATCGCTTTTACGTTCAATTTGGTCTAAATCTGCTAAAGCTAATTCTAAGTTGATAATTTCAATGTCTCTAGCTGGATCTACCGAACCCGCAACGTGAATAATATCATCGTTATCAAAACACCGTACTACATGAACAATGGCATCTACTTCGCGGATGTGGGACAAAAATTTATTGCCTAATCCCTCCCCTTGACTTGCACCTTTTACTAACCCAGCAATATCGACAAATTCAATCCGAGTGGGGACAGTTTGCTCTGACTTAGATATCTCCGCTAAAACTTGTAATCGCTCATCTGGCACAGATACAATCCCCACATTGGGTTCGATCGTGCAGAATGGGAAGTTGGCGGCTTCCGCCTTGGCATTGGCAACCAATGCGTTAAATAAGGTAGATTTTCCGACGTTAGGTAATCCAATAATTCCGGCTCTGAGCATGATACTTTTTCTTTCGCTGTACTCTTGTCAGGATATCAAAACTACAAGCTACTATTATTTATTTCGCGCGATCGCACTTGCTTACAAATAAGGTCGAAAACTAAGAAATGCGATCGCACTGCCGTTCTACACTGGGGTAGGAATTGTTTGCTCAATTGGTACGGGTACAGGTTGAGGAATTGGCGCGGGTATGGGTTGGGGAATGGGACTTGGTACGGGTTCAGGACATGGTTGGGGTATAGGTTCGGGGAACGGTGGTTGAGGATTTGGTTCGGGTAAAGGACCAGGATTTGGATAAATCATATTCAACCCAATTAAATTGTGCAACTTTAATTTACGTTAAGTATTTAAGGCAAAATTATCATCCTTCATAGTAATTACATCTTGAGATGAGGTTCATAGAAGGATTAAAGGGCGCGATCGCACCGACTGGGATAGGATCATAGTTCAATTCCCTTGCTAATAATGTGTTAGATCGATATCGTACACCCCTTCTAGACGCGCTTAAAAAGTACGCCAATAGCAATCATGCAGCTTTCTATACGCCAGGACACAAACGGGGACAAGGTATTTCACCTAAATTAACAGATTGCTTTGGTTCAAAAGTATTCAAAGCTGATCTGCCAGAATTGCCAGAATTAGGTAGTTTATTCGATTCCCAAGGTGTAATTCAATCGGCGCAAAATTTAGCCGCAGAAGCATTTGGAGCTTCGCATACTTGGTTTTTGGTCAATGGTTCCACTTGCGGGATTGTGGCGGCAATTTTAGCTACTTGCGGTACGGGGGATAAAATAATTTTGCCGCGCAACGTGCATCAATCAGCGATCGCTGGGTTGATTCTTTCCGGCGCTACTCCCATTTTTGTTAACCCGGAATACGATCCGCTACTAGATATTGCTCACAGCATCACTGTAAAAGGCGTAGAAGCGGCTTTAAAGCAACATTCTGATGTCAAAGCGGTTATGATGGTGTACCCAACTTATTTCGGCGTTTGTGGGGATATAAAAGAAGTCGCCCATCTTACCCATAAGTACAATATTCCGCTATTAGTAGACGAAGCTCATGGAGCGCATTTTGCTTTTCATCCTGACTTTCCTACTCCCGCATTACAAGCAGGTGCAGATTTAAGCACTCAATCGATTCACAAAACCCTAGGAGCGCTGACTCAAGCCTCTATGCTGCACCTCAAAGCGGGAAGTAGAATTAATCAAGCTCGATTAACTAAATCTTTAGAGTTAGTCCAATCTACTAGCCCTAGTAGTCTACTTTTAGCTTCTTTAGATGCTGCGCGTCAGCAGATGGCTGTAGAAGGAAAGCAATTAATGTCGCGCACCTTGCAACTAGCAGAAAGTGCAAGAAATCAAATTAGCCAAATTCCTGGCTTATCGGTTTTAGAACTAACACTTCCTACACCTGGATTTGTGTCTTTAGACAAAACCCGGTTAACGGTAAATGTGTCTGGCTTAGGACTAACAGGATTTGCAGCAGATGAAATTTTAGTTGATTATGGTGTAATTGCTGAATTGCCTTCCCTGCAAAATCTGACATTTATTATTAGTTTGGGGAATACCGAAGCAGATATAGAGCAGTTAGTACAAGCTTTGAAGAATCTGGCTACCAAGCACCTACAGACTGTTGATATTGAAAAAAATACTCGCATTTACAACTATGTGCAGCCAAAGTTAGCACTTACGCCACGTCAAGCTTTCTATTCACCTATAGAAATCCTACCCATAGAGCAAACGTGCGATCGCATTTGCGCGGAATTAGTCTGTCCTTATCCCCCAGGAATCCCGGTTTTAATCCCTGGAGAAATAGTTACTACTGAAGCAATTGCTTATCTGCAAGAAATTCAAAACTTGGGTGGATATATTAGCGGATGCGCCGATCCTAGTCTGAGTACCTTAAAAGTAATATTAGACCAAAGCTAAAAGGTCTTCATCAATTAGGACACTCTCATTTGATAAATGTGCGATCGCGCGATCGATTATTTCTAATCCCTGAGTTACGGTATTAATTACACTTAGCTGTCCTCGCAAATCTGCCGCACCGCTAAAACCTTTGGCGTACCAAGTCATGTGTTTACGGGCTTGACGGACACCGCGATCGCCTTTATATTCCCACAAAGCTTGCAAGTGTTCTCTAGCACATTCTAAGCGCTGCACGGGTGTAGGAGCCGCCAACAACTCTCCAGTTTTGAGAAAATGGTCAACTTCTCCAACCAAAAAAGGATAGCCCAAAGTTCCCCGCGAACACATCACTCCATCGGCTCCAGTTTCTTCAAGACACCTTACCGCCGCTTCGACAGTGAAAATATCGCCATTCCCAATTACAGGAATAGAAAGTATCTCTTTAACTTTGGCAATCCATTCCCATTTTGCCGAACCATTATAGCCTTGAGCGCGGGTACGACCGTGAACTGTAATCATTTGCGCCCCCGCATCTTCCATGCGTTTAGCAAAGTCTAAAATTGTGATTTCTTTATCACTCCAGCCAATGCGAGTTTTGACAGTAACCGGAACATCTACAGCTTTGACTACCGAGCGTACTATTTCCTCTGCTATTTCTGGCTGACGCAATAAGGAAGAACCGCCGCCATTTTTAGTAATTTTATTGACTGGGCAACCCATATTAATATCTACGGTATCAGCCCCTTCTGCTACTGCCATTTGCGCCGCTTCTGCCAAAAAATCGGGACGACAGTCAAATAACTGAATGCTAATTGGTCGTTCGCTGGGGTCAATCTCCATGATTTTCGGCAACTCTTTGACGTAGTGCAACCCCGTAGCGTTCACCATTTCGGTATACATCATCGAATCTGGAGCATAGCGGCGAACTAAACGCCGAAATACCAAATCGGTCACGCCCGATAAGGGCGACTGGAGGACGCGGCTTTTTACTTCTACTGAGCCGATTTTGAGCGGGGTGGAAAGCCGAGATTGAAGCAGTGGAGACAAACTAACCATAAAAACATAGCGACTTATTAGATTTCTACTTTAACGATAATTATTGCTGCAACCACACGGATACCGATCCTCCTTGACAAGGAAATTGCCCCCAGCCATCGCTATTGGTGTAAATAAGGTTTTGAAAGTGGTTTGTACAATCGTAAAAAGCCGCATTGGGTCGAAACATATTCATCCACTTGTAGCCCGCCTCACCATTGCTAAGGACTACAGACATCGCGCCTGGATGCTCTTGGTTTCCCAACCGCGTCCACCCAATTGTATTTGGATGGTCGAAATAATCCTGCTGTTCACCAAAACCATAAGCTTGACGAGCAAACAAAAATTTATCAATTAAAAAGCGATGGGAGTAAAGAATTACTGGAACATTCCCTCTACAGTTTGGATACTCTGCTCCATAGTAGTCAGCATAAAAGATACAAGGGTAGCCTTCATCCCGCAACAAAATTAGCGCGTAAGCTAGAGGCTTGAACCAAGGCTCGACTGTAGACTCTAGAGATTGACAAGGTTGGGTATCGTGGTTTTCGACAAAAGTAACCGCTTTAGGCGATCGCTCTTTAACTAGCGTTCCATCAAAAATTGTTCGCAGATCGAAATTACTACCGGATTGGCTTGCTTGATAAAATTTGTAGTGGAGAGGAACATCAAATAGCGATAGTGTACCTGCGCTTGCATCAATATAACCAAGCAAATCGTTAATGTTTCCTGACCAATATTCTCCCATACTGAAAAGTTCTTGTTCGCCAAAATGTACTCGTAGATGGTTAAGCCAATCGCGGAAAAAGTTTGAGCGAATATGTTTTACAGCATCAATCCGAAAACCATCTACCCCTGTAGTATCAACAAACCATCGTCCCCAATACTTCAACTCCTCGCGCACAGATTCGTTGTTTGAATCTAAGTCATTAGCCAATAAGTAATCATAATTTCCATATTCGTTATGAACTTCTGTCTCAAAGCCTTTATCTTTAAGGCGATAAAGCTTATTGGAATTGTTTGTAGTGGCATTGTAAGAAAGCGCGTCAAAGCACCACCAAAACCACTTCATACTAGAGTAAGTATCTCCGCGACCAGGGAAGGTGAACTTTGTATAGGCGGTAATTTTATACCAGTCGCTAATTGTGCGGTTGCGATCGCTCCATTCTACCTCTTGCGCCCATATTTCCTCAACTTCGTCACCACCGTCTTTGTGGTTAAAAACTACATCTGCGTAAACCTGAATATTTTGTGCTTGTAACGCCTTAATTGCTGCTAAAAGTTGCTCTTTTGTACCGTACTTTGTCCGAATAGAATTTTTTTGGTCAAATTCTCCTAAATCAAATAAGTCGTATACACCATATCCTACATCCCATTTTCCGCCCTGCCCTTTATAAGCTGGAGGCAACCAAATGGCTGTAAAACCCTTGTGGGCTAGTTCTGGAGCTTTGCTTTCGAGTTCCTGCCAAAGAGTGCCATCTGGTGGGTTGTACCAGTGAAAAAACTGCATAATTACACCATTCATTGGATTTACTCCTTAATAATTGGGCTTTTCTATTTTTGATAGCTGACAATTCACGGCATTTTCAAAGTCTGGGGATATTAATAGCACGTTTACCTTGCCCGCAAACTTAGCAGGATGCTCGATTAAAGTCAGGTTTGCCCAATATCAAATGATGAGTTTCGGTATTTTTTAGTGGAATTGCGATCGCTGCTTGAGATTAACTTTATCTGTATCTGAATATTTTGAGTAGTAGCGAAGGGAAATGCGATCGCATTGCCAAATCAAACAAGCGGGTTTAGAAGGACAAAACCCGCCTGCATAAATTTTCAACTACAGCGATTTATGCCAAGCCTCAAAGAAATCTGGATAAGTCATATTTTGGGCGCAATGCCAAATTACCCGATAGCAAGCCTCGTAGCGATAAGAACTATCTTGCTTTGATTTACTAAGGTAATTTTTTAAAGCTACAACTACTTGCGGCATTTGGTTAATAGGCAAAATTTCCTGTAACTTATCGGCGGCATCTAATTGTTGATTATTACGACACGATTGCTCATACTCTGGATCATAAATTTCTGTATTGTCCAATTCATCAACAGTTTGAATGAACTCAATCAAGGTAGAGAGAGCTTTTTGATTACCTGGCTCGATTTTGCCTAAACTACGAGCTACATCAAGCAAAAGATAATTATCTTCAGTGGAATCAATGAGTTTAGTTAAAGCTGCGATCGCATCTCGATTTCCAACTGTAATTCCAACTGTAAAACGTTCTAAACTTCCCACAGCTATCATGAGATAAAACCTATTTTCAGTATTGTTTAGCAAATTCACCATTGCAGCGATCGCTTGTTGGTTGCTTAAATCGATTTTTGTCAAACTTAGAGTTGCACTATAAGAAATAGATTCTAAGTAGTTTGGAGCGAATGGAGATTGACCTAAATATTGCACTAACTCAAACAAAGATTTTATGGCAATTTGATTATTAGGATCTATATTCAGTAGCCCATCTACTGCTTGCAAACGGTAGTTGAGATAATCGTTACTTTGGACTATCTGTAATAGGGTAGAAATCGCCAGTTCATTATCAGGCTCGAATTTCACTAAACTAGCAGCAGCACAACAAACGGATTCATCGGCTGTTTTCATTCTTTCAGTGAGAGCAGAAACCGCATCTACATTTTCTGGATCTATTTCCCATAAATAATTAGCAGCCTGCTTCAAATCAAAACTATCAGCAGTGTTGGCAATTATTTGAACTAAAGTAGCGATCGCATTTGCATTTCCTTTATCAATTTGCCACAAAGCTTTAGCTGCACTAAACCACAAGCGATCGCCTTGAGCTATTTGTATAAACTCAGTAAGAGCAGCAATCGCGGGTTGACTACCTGGGGCAATTTTTTCTAAATTCCTAACAGCATTTAAGCAGATATATTTATCTACTGTTGTCTGCATTAGGTCAATCATATGATTAATTGCTGCTTCGTTCCCTATGGCGATTTTCTCTAAGTTATCGATAGCACAGTGGTTAGCAATTATATTAGATATCGTCGGCGTTAGCTCAATTAGAGCATTGATTGCTGTTTCATTTCCTGTAGCAATTTCTTTCAAAGCCTCAATGGCATATCTAATCGTATGCCAGCGAATATCATAATCAGACCATTCATCTGTATTCGCTGAAACTAGCTTGGCTAGAGTAGGAATTACTGCCGGATTATCTGGATCTATCTGCATCAAACTACAAGTTACATCCCAAACAGTAGATTCATTTTGAGTGAATTGAAGTAGTAAAACTAAAGCTGCGATCGCACTTTTATTCTCTAGATCGAGTTTTCCTAGTTTTTCGGCGGCTATATGGAGAATATGTTGGCTTTGCGTAGTATGAACTATATGCACAAAAGCAGAAATTACTCTTTGTCTGTCTGTGGTTTCCACCGTTAATCTAGCAGCTTCAACTAAGGGCTGAGGCACTATTTGCCAATCTTGCTTATCTTGGCGAAAATAGGCATAGCTCCATTTGAGGAGTTGTAATGCGATCGCATCTCCTCTAGAACAATCTTTAAAATAGTTAAGTGCTTCGGCGGCTAGTAAGTAAGCGCGATAATGGTAAAAATCGCCGCAATCATCTTTAAATTCTACTAAAGCCTGAATAAAGTCTTCTTTTTGGTCTTTCCCTACATCTTCTCGACTAAACCACTGCAAAATCTCGGCTTTGGATTGCTCCTCGAAGATGCGGTAAGCGCTAGTTGCTAAATTATCGTCAACGCAGTTAAAGAAATAGTACCAATCATTCATTTCCTCCTACCCATTTAAAATCTGGGACGAAAGGGACATCAAAAAAGGTTGCTCCATTAGGCATCATAAAATGTATGGTAATCGATTTTACCTAAAAAATTACGGGGTAGAGACTTTGCACTGCAACGTCTCTACTACAAAATGATGTTGCAGCAACATTTCTATAAAATGATGTTATTGTCCTAAATATGCTTCTAATACTTGGGAATTGGTTTGAATCTCTGCTGGGGTTCCCACTACAAGGTTTTTGCCTTCGGCTAGTACCCAAACGCGATCGCACAAAGACATAATTACATCCATGTTGTGTTCGATAATCAAAAAAGTCATACCTTCAGAATTCCATAACTTAATGCGATCGCATATTTGATTAATTAGCGTCGGATTTACCCCGGCGGCGGGTTCATCTAATAGTATTAACTTGGGATTAGTCATCAAAGCCCGCGCCATCTCTAACAGCTTGCGCTGTCCTCCGGATAGCGCCCCGGCATACTCGTTTGCCATGTGCGCCAACCCTACCGATTCTAACAACGCGATCGCTTGTTCTCTTAATTGCCTTTCTTCGGCGGCTACAAGCTTAGGTTGCAGCAAAACAAGCCAAAAATTTTCTCCTGTCTGTTTTTGCGCCGCTAGTAACATATTTTCCATTACCGACAGCCGAGACAAAGTACGAGCAACTTGAAACGTGCGTACCATCCCCTGTTGAGCGATTTGATAAGGTTGCAAGTGCTGGATCTGTTCGCCATCAAAAACTACCGTACCGCGATCAGGACGAATAAAGTTAGAAAGTAAGTTGAAAAGAGTAGTTTTTCCCGCACCATTTGGGCCAATTAGCCCGGTAATGCTGCCTTTTTCTACTTCTATCTCTGCGTTGTTTACTGCCTTAATGCCGCCGAAGCTTTTAGCAATGCCTGTAGCTGTAAGTAATGGTAGTAGCTGTTGTTTTTCTGGCAAACAATTTTCTAAAGCAGAGTTAAACTCGTTATTTCCCAAGAGTCAATTCCTCCTTTTTGCCCAAAATGCCTTGAGGTCGCCAAATCATCATGATCATCAATAGAAAACCAATTACCATGATGCGGAATGCACCTAAACGAGCTTCATCAAGGGGAATAATTTTAGGTAAAACACTCCTGGTTACTTCTTGGTAAGTAAAGAAAATGATCGCACCGAGCAACGTACCTACATTATTACTAGCTCCACCCAAAATAACTATAATCCAAGCATTGAAAGTAGTTATCGGTTCAAAACTATTTGGGTAAATGGTTGTTAATTGCCAGGCAAAGAAAGCTCCTGCAATACCTGCGATCGCACCTCCCAGCATAAAAGCTTGCAACTTGTACCAAAAGACGTTTTTACCCAGTGCTTGGGGTACTTGCTCATCTTCGCGGATAGATTTGAGGACTCGACCCCAAGGACTTCGCACCAATGATTCTAGTAGCCAAAATACCACTGTTAGCACTACTAGCAACGCTACCATTAGCCCAGATTTTTCATACCTGCTGTAATCTGATAGCGCCGTTAGCCCTGTCAGATAAATTGTCATCACAAACGCTACAGCTATGATGCCTAAAATTGCCCGCAAAGCAAAGGAATAGTGGGTACTTTTCTGATGCCGTCCTTTAATCCATTGCCACATTCGCCATAAACATAAGCCAGTAACTAAAGTTAATATTCCCATAGTTGCCAACTTAAATAATGGAGTAGGGATAATATTTGTTAGGGGTAGTGGATAACTTTGCAGCCCTTGCACTCCATCAACTAAACCGCTAGGCGTGGGCAATTGTTGATTGTTGACAAATAATCTCACCAATTCCGATACGCCAATTGTGACGATTGATAAATAATCTTCTCGTAACCGTAGCGTTGATAGCCCAATTAATAGCCCCAACAATGCTGCTACGAGACTGCCAATTAAGGCAGAAATAATTAGCGGTACGCCATACAAACTCAACAACACCGCAGTGTACGCCCCCACAGTCATAAATGCTACGTGACCAAAATTAATTAGCCCAGTAAAACCCCACTGCAAATTTAGACCCAAGCTAAATAAGGCAAAAATCCCTGTAGATATGGTCAAAAAAACTAAATACCCTACCATTGCACCAAACTTAAGAAATATAATCGCGCTTTGCCAACAATACGCAAGGCGATTAGATTGTACCGTAGTGCGAGGATTGGTTAGTAGCCTTTGCAACTGTTTTCAATAGCAAGCCCAATAAGAGAATCTACTGATACTTTTTCTACGTTTTACCTACTAACACATCTTCTTCCGCTTCAATATAAACTGATGTGGTGTAAAAACATAAGAAGTTGAGAACTCCTATGGATGCTGCGGCACTTTGGCAACGCTATCAAAACTTGCTTTATTACAATCAGGAACTGGGATTTTATTTAGATGTCAGTCGGATGAGGTTTGATGATGCTTTTGTAGAAGCACTGCAACCGAAGTTTGAGCAAGCATTTGCAGCTATGGCAGAATTGGAAAAAGGAGGAATCGCCAACCCTGATGAAAACCGGATGGTAGGTCACTACTGGTTGCGCGCTCCCAATTTAGCCCCTACCCCAGAAATAAAACAAGATATTATCCAAACCGTAGATAAGATTGAGGATTTTACTAAAAATATTTTAAATGGAAGTATCCATCCGCCCCAAGCTGCTCGTTTTACGGATATTCTTTCAATTGGCATTGGTGGATCTGCCCTTGGCCCTCAATTTGTTGCAGAAGCTTTAGCCCCCGATTTTCCCTCGCTAGCAATTCATTTTATTGATAATATTGACCCCGCAGGTATAGATCGCATCCTGACGCGGTTGAGGAATCGCCTAGCTAGTACCTTAGTACTCGTAATTTCAAAGTCTGGAGGAACGCCCGAACCGCGTAACGGCATGATTGAAGTAAAAAAAGCTTACGCTGGTCATAACTTAGACTTTAGTAAATATGCGATCGCAATTACAAGCAAGGGTAGCAATTTAGATAATCTGGCAAAATCCGAAAACTGGCTGGCAACTTTTCCCATGTACGATTGGGTCGGCGGAAGAACTTCGCAATTGTCGGCGGTAGGGCTTCTCCCGGCGGCATTGCAAGGCATCGATATCCGCGCCATGCTTACCGGAGCAAAAGAAATGGATACTTTAACCCGCGTACCCGAAATTAAGACTAATCCCGCCGCTTTACTCGCCTTGTCTTGGTACTTTGCCGGGAATGGACGTGGTGAAAAAGACATGGTTGTGTTGCCCTACAAGGATAGCTTGCTGTTATTTAGTCGCTATTTGCAGCAGTTGGTAATGGAATCTTTGGGCAAGCAAAAAGATTTGGACAATCAAACGGTCAATCAAGGCATCGCCGTCTATGGCAATAAGGGTTCAACCGACCAACACGCTTACGTCCAGCAGTTGCGTGAAGGTGTTGCTAACTTTTTTATGACCTTTATTGAAGTTTTAGAAGATCGTTTAGGCGCTTCGGCGGAAGTAGAATCTGGTGTTACTTCTGGCGACTATCTATCGGGCTTGCTGCAAGGCACTAGGCTAGCACTGTATGAAAATCAGCGCGATTCAATTACCGTAACTATTCCCCAAGTTAATCCTCGCACTGTAGGCGCTTTAATTGCTTTATACGAACGTGCGGTAGGACTTTACGGCTTTTTAATTAATGTCAATGCCTATCATCAGCCTGGTGTAGAAGCTGGAAAAAAGGCGGCGGCGCAAGTTTTAGACTTGCAAAGAAAAATCTGTCAAGTTATAGAAAAAGAAAATGCGCCTATATCTCTAGTTCAGCTTGCCCAAAAAGCTGGAGAAATAGACCAAGTTGAGGCAATTTATAAAATCTTGCGTCATCTCCATACCAATCAACGCACTATTGTTTTGCAGGGCGATTTGGGAGAACCAAGCAGTTTAAAAGTATCTGCCCTTTGATACATTTTTCTGGCGATATCATAGATTGGTCAATTATTGTTGCTTGTGCAACATATTTTTAAACTTTACCGCCTTAAATTGAAGTATCTATCCAGTTGATAGGAGGCGGATATGAGTTTAGCTAGGGGGATTGAACTTCGTCCATTGACTTCTACAAAGGGGGGTATGACTAGCTTTTATACTCCCCAAACTAGCGACCAAACTATTTTGGTACAAATTGGCCCCCACACCATTGAGGATCTATTTGTACACAAGGCACAAACAGATCAGTTGTTAGTAGTTAAGGGGTGCTTGGTACTTGTGACTTTGATTAATCGGTGCTACGAGTATGTAGCTTTAAGTGATTGCGCTCCTGTAGTAGCAATTATCCCGCCAGGAGTGTTGCACGGCGCAATTAATCTCAACGAGGAGCCTTGTGTAATAGTAAATGCTGTATTGCGTCACGGTGCGCCCAGTGTGCGAGATTACATTCCGCGATCGCGTCCTATGCCTTATGACCTCGCCGCTGTTCAAGCGGTATTAAGAGAATTTGAGGCAAATACTACCCCAGCAATAGTAAGTTCTCCTGTACCTTAAACTGGTGGATCTAAACACCTAGATTTTCTCGAATCTGCTGGATGCTTACTATTGTCGGCTGGGTAGCATCGACTTGAATACCATCTTTTGGCTCTTCCAGAATGTCAAACTGACTTTGTAAGAGTGTTTGAGCCATAAAATGATTTTGACGCTGTTGCAACCGCTTTTGCAGTAGCTCCAAAGAACTTTTGATATACACCAATCTCATCCGTTCGGGATCTTGCCACAGAATTTGCCTGTAGGACGACTTTAAAGCGGAACACGCTAAGACAACATTTCTATCCTCTGATAGCCATTGAGCGATCGCACTTTGCAACTGATGCAGCCACGGCATACGATCTTTGTCATTTAAAGGAATACCATGACTCATTTTCTCAACATTGGCTACAGAGTGGAAAGCATCAGCATCGCTAAATTCCCAATCTAACGATGCTGCTAGCAATTTACCAATGGTAGATTTGCCCGAACCCGAAACTCCCATCACAACAACAATCATGGGCGCAAACTGGGAATTATTAATAAACTTAGCCGTTTTTACTAGATATATTAGTTTCCTAGCGTAGTTCCACTTGGTGATGTGTTGGAGGGGCTGCCATTAGGACTACCATATATTGAGTTAGAGTTTATATTTCCATTCGGATTACTATAGATGGGATTGCTGCTAGAAGTTCCATTAGAATTACCATAAATTGGGCTGCTAGGACTTGTGCTATTAGAACCCCCGCTAGGACGACTGAAATTGGGGTTAGAGCTAAAACCTGAATTACTCCTAGAATTATTTAAAGCACTACCAAGACGGCTAAAACTTCCATCAGGGCTATTTGAACTACTAGGGGTGCTAGGAGATACTCTGGGACTTGCTGTATAAGTTCCAGTTCTAGTATCGAAAGTTGGCGTATTGCTGCTACTAGGAAGTGGGCTATCAATAGGAGCAGTGCTAGAACTTTCTTGGGGTGTCACCGGGCTATCGTTAGGAGAAGTAACGCTAGCACTTCCGGGAGGTGTTACTGGACTAAGTGGGCTGCTAGCAGCGCTGGGGGTAGTAAAACTCTGAGTAGGGGAAGTAGCTCTAGGTACGACTGGACTGGTGGGAGCAATATTTGGACTAGGAATAGCAGGAACGAATGCTCCACCAGGTGTAGTAGTTAGGTTAGGACGCAAAGGAGTGGTAACTACATTAGGACTAGGAGAACTTAAGTTATTGTTTAGTGCCGCACTGCCATTACCTGCACTTAAATTACTATTAGGTGTAACACTGCCATTACCTGCACTTAAATTACTATTAGGTGTAACACTTCCACTACCTGCACTTAAATTACTATTGGGTGTAACACTTCCACTACCCGCACTTAAATTACTATTGGGTGTAGCACTTCCACTACCAACATTTAAGCCATTCTGAGGACTTGTTGCTACACCATTACTAGGACTTGTTGTAGTAATACCCGAACTGATAGTACCTGGTGTAAGAGTGGCATCAAGATTACCTGTATTGTTGGGTAAAGCAGTTGTGGGATTTGATGAACTGGCGGTATTAGGTAAACTGTTATTGGGTAATTGTCTAACAGTAGTAGTACGGGTAGGTTGGCGTTGCGAGAGTGCAATTGTACTAATTACAGCACTAGCTCCAACAATTCCAGCTAAAACAGCCACTTTTTGACGTGGACTGAGATTGTTGATTGTGTAAGTTAAGTTTTGTAAATTCATTTTTGCGTCTCTTTAGATTACGTTGGTTATAAACTAAGGCGGTTTGTGCTTGTATCCACCTATCGGAGGGAAGACAAAGAATAAAGATATTTAGTTGAAATGTATTTTCTCCCCTCTGTTGCTGTAGATTTAACTTAAAAATTCTCGTGGGTCAGTTACATAACCTGTGAGAGCCGATGCAGCGGCGGTGTAAGGTGAAGCTAGATAAATTTGGGCATTTTTTTCACCCATACGACCGGGAAAGTTGCGATTGGTAGTAGATACACAAACCTCGGCGCTGTTCATTCTTCCAAAAGTGTCTTTGGGACCACCAAGACAAGCTGCACAGGAGGGAGCCGCAGGTTCAATACAACCAGATTCGATAAAAATCTCTGACAGGGTTTGTCCTGCGTATTTTTGAGTAAATAAGTCCTCATATACTTTCTGGGTTGCGGGGACTAGGTAAGTTGGTACTTTGACTTTTTGACCTTTAAGAATACGAGCCGCATTAATAAAGTCTGTTGTTTTCCCACCCGTACAAGAACCAATATAAACTCGATCGATTTTGACATCGGAGCATTCACGAGCCTTAGCGCGGTTGTCGGGAGAGTGGGGTTTGGCAACTACAGGTTCTAATTGGGAAACATCGTAAGAGTAGCTGCTATGAAACTTAGCATCACTATCAGTATAAAATGACTCAAAAGGCTTATTGGTACGCGATCGCAAATAATCATAAGTAGTTTCATCGGCAGCGATTGTACCATTTTTTCCCCCTGCCTCAATCGCCATATTACATAAGGTCATACGTTCTTCCATTGTCAGGTTCTGCACGGTTTCCCCGGCAAATTCCATCGTCCTGTAAGTTGCTCCAGCAACGCCAATATCCCCAATTATTTGCAAAATCAGGTCTTTTGCTAGTAAATAATCCGGCATTGTTCCATTTAATACAAATTGCATTGTGGAGGGTACTTTAATTAGAAGTTTGCCCGTACCCATAATAAACCCGGCATCGGTGTTACCAATTCCTGTTGCAAATTGACCGAAAGCACCAGCGTTACAAGTATGAGAATCTGTACCAAATAAGACTTCTCCAGGACGGGTATGTCCTTCTTGAGCTAAGGCTATATGACAAACACCTTTATAGTCTGGGTTAGCTTTGAAGTCGGCTCGATCGGTAATATCGTAAAAATATTTTATACCTTGTTCGCTAGCAAAGTCTCGTAAAATATCGACATTGCGATTGGCGCGCTCGTCTGCTGTAAAAATATAGTGGTCAGGAATCAAGACTATTTTTTCGCTGTCCCATACTTTAGCATCAGCCCCAAATTCGCGCTTGAATACGCCGATAGTTCCGGGACCGCAAATGTCATGAGTCATTAATAAGTCAACATCTACCCAGATATTTTGTCCCGGCTCTACAACAGCTTGGCAAGAAGCTTTAGCCAAAATTTTCTCAGTTAAGGTCATTCCCATAATGCTTTTTGTACCCTTTCGTAAAATCTAGATTTTTCAGCTTTTGACTGTAGGTTCTATACAACCAACTTAAATATTGACAGAAATCGCAATATGCTATTCTATCAATTTACTTTATGTAGCTGAGTACCGAACGTTGCCAAAGCAGTAATTAATTTCTTTTAAATTGGTTACGGTAGCGTTTCCTAAACTTAAATGTATAAAAAGCTCTTAGTTACTTTTTATACTTAAATCCTGACTTGCTTTTTATAAAATACATTTACTACCTAATACTAGCGATCGCAATTTCGTGTGACTTGCAGCTAAAAGATGACTAGATAGCTTATGCAGAGGAATTTCTATTGCGTTACAACTGCAACCGATTCTTTCCTAGCTGTGAACTGGCTGTGATCAAGGGCGTTGCTGATTAGATGTATGAATTTTGACAACGTCTCGTTGCATTAGTTTTGAAATCACGCAGAATCATTTTCACGCCCTGAATTGGGCAACGTTTGATAAAGTTCGCTTTATATACTTTGTTAAAAGCTTTATATTAAATTCAGTAATTTCTACAGACATAGAAGCTGAACACATAAATTATATTAGGTTTATGCTCTTTATAAGAATCTAACTTTATAAGTAAATCATAATTAAATCTTGAATATTCAAAATATATAAAACTAATTTTAATTAACTTTAGAAACAACAAAGCATAAAGTTTATGAAACAGTCAAATCTCAAGTTTTCATCGGCATTACTTAATACCCTCCTTAAGAAAAATTACCAATCAAAACTACGGGGATTTACTCTACTATTAATTGTTGTAGCTTTAGGTAGCTTGTTAAGCACAGTAAATTCAATTTGCTCATCTTTAATACTAAAAAATATTAAACTTGCTGAAGAAAAAAATACTTATCAAAGCGTTCAAGAAGTTTTGCAGAAACACACTAAAATTGCAGACGAGCTTTATTACGTAAATATTGGATGGTCTGAGTGGGACACCACTTACAATTTTACTCAAAATTATCAAGAAGCTTATATTAAAGAAAATTTAACTCAAGAATTATTCCCGAATAGGAGATTTGATTTAGCCGCTATCTTTAATAAAAGTGGGAAAAATATCTTTGCTAAAGAATGGGACAACACATCGCATAAAACACTACCAGTTCCTACCCTATTAGAAAAACAAATTTATCCAGAAAACATCCTCGTACAGTATCCAAATACTGGCAAAAGTGTATCAGGAATTATAAGTTTACCTAAAGGAATAATGCTGATTAGTTCATTACCATTATTAAACACCAAAGGTCAAGGACCAATCCGTGGAGGTTTTATACTTGGGCGTTATGTACAAAAGTCAGAAATTGTTAAGCGGATATCTGACAATAACTTATTAACCGTGTCCATAAGCGTACACTCAATTAACGAGCCACAAATGCCACCAGACTTTGAGGAGGCGCGTTTGGCTTTATTAAGCAGAAAGTCGATTGTAGTGCGAAATCTTAACGAACAAACAATTGCTGGATATACTTGGCTAAAAGATATCTATGGTAAACCAGCTTTATTAGTGCGCGTAGAAAAGGATAGAGAAATTTATTTGCAAGGCAAAAGCAGCTTAAAATACTTGACCATTTCTCTAATAGTTATAGGGCTAGTATTTGGCATCACTGCCCAGTTGTTTTTGCAGCAGTTAATTACTTTTCAGCTAAAACGCAAAGAAAGCGAAGCACGCTATCGTATTGTTGTAGGGCAAGCCTCAGAAAGTATATTTTTAGTAGATGCAGAAACTAAACATTTTTTAGAAGCGAATGCCGCTTTTGAAAAGTTACTCGGTTACAGTATCAAAGAAATACTTAGCTTAAGTATCAACGATATAGTTGTAGGAGATAGCGAAAGCCGCGATCAATATTTATCTTACCTATCAGCAAAAGCAGAACATTTTACTTGTGAAAAGCAATATCGCTCTCGCAATGGTTATTTTGTTGATGTTGAGGTAAATGTTAACTTGATTTCTTACGCTGGAAAACAGGTTTTTTGTCATGTAGTTAGAGATATTACCAATCGCAAACAAGCGGATGCAGCTTTACGAGAAAGTGAACAGCGTTTGGCTTGGCAGGCTAACCACGATGCTTTAACTGGATTAGCTAATAGAAGAAAATTTGAACAGCATCTAGAACAAGCTTTGAATAGTGCCAAAGTTACTAACTCTCAGCATTCATTGTGTTATTTAGACTTAGATCGGTTTAAGATTGTTAACGATACTTGCGGTCATATAGCAGGAGACGAACTGCTACGTCAAGTTACGGCATTATTGCAAAGTCAAGTACGTTCAGTGGATATTTTGGCTCGTTTGGGTGGTGATGAGTTTGGCTTATTACTCAATCAATGCACTCTAGAGCAATCTTTAGCTATTGCCAATGCACTGCGCGAGAGTATCCAAGCATTTCGATTTGTGTGGGAGGAAAAAACTTTTAGAATTGGTGTCAGCATCGGTTTAGTTGCAATCGATGCCAATAGCCAAAGCCTTGTCAATACTTTAAGTTCCGCCGATATCGCTTGCTACGCTGCTAAAAATCAAGGGCGCGATCGCGTTCAGATTTATCAATCAAGCGATCGCAATTCAGCACAGCATGATGATATGCAATGGATAGAGCAGATAAATAAAGCTTTAGAGGAAAATTGTTTTTGTCTTTATTACCAATCAATCGCACCTACAAACGCTCAAACCCTGCACTTTTACGAACACTACGAAGTATTACTGAGGCTGCGGGATGAAACAGGCAAAATAATTCCGCCAATGGCATTTATTCCGGTTGCGGAGCGCTACAATTTGATGCAATCAATTGATCGCTGGGTAATTAGTACTCTGTTTGCTACTCAAGGGCAGCATTATCGACAAACTTACGAATATTGTCAAAAAATAGGCGGTTCCTGTTCCTATGCGATCAACCTTTCGGGTGCAAGTATCAATGATGATCGCTTTATTAACTTTCTCCATCAGCAAATAGAACTATATCAGATTCCGCCGCAGGTACTTTGTTTTGAAATTACTGAAACTGTAGCTATTACTAATTTGACTAAAGCTGTAGAGTTAATGAATGAGTTTAAACGACTTGGTTGTTCTTTTGCTTTAGATGATTTTGGTACGGGGATGTCGTCGTTTGGTTATCTTAAAAAATTGCCTGTAGATTATCTAAAAATTGATGGTAGTTTTGTTAAAGATATTCTCACCGATCCAACGGATTTGGCAATGACCGAGGCAATTAATCAAGTTGGTCATGCTATGGGGATTAAAACGATCGCTGAGTTTGTAGAAAATGATGCGATCTTAGAAAAAATCCGCAAGTTAGGGGTAGATTATGCTCAAGGCTATGGCATCGCCAAACCTCGCCCGCTAGTAATGCCACAATTAAACCAGCAGAAATTAATGCCCTGTTCCTCCTCTGATGAATCGCTCAATCTCAACTATATAAGTTGTTAATCTATTGGGCGTTGCTAAGTTCAAGGCGTGAAAATGATGAATGCGTGATTTCAAAACCAATGTAAAGACATTGCATTACAACGTCTCGTTGCCAAAATTCATACATCTAATCAGCAACGCCATCTATTGCATTAACGATCTGCTTGAAAGAGAATCACTCACCTGAGCTAAACCCAGATAACGTATACCCTCTGGCGCAATTTCAAAGCGACAAGGTAAAATTTCTAAACCAAGGGAGTTTGCGCTAGCGAGCAATTGCCCATAAACTGGGTCTGCACTATTGCCGGGTGCAAATTGCGTACAATCGCCGCGATTGATAAAATACAACATCACCGCACGAGCATTCGGTAGCAAGGCTGTAAGTTCTCTCAAGTGCTTTTGTCCGCGCGTAGTTTCGGTATCAGGAAATAATGCTAGTTGTTTCTGCGCCCAAGTTGTGCTTTTAACTTCTAGATAGATTGGGCGTTCTGTATCGCTACTTAATAAAAAATCTACCCGACTTTTCTTGTCTTGTCCATAAGCAACCTCAAACTGAATCTGCTGGTAGTTGCTTAATTCGGGAAACAAATATTTTTCTAGTGCCAATTTAACTATGCGATTGGGCATCATTGTATTGATTCCTACCCAAGTTGGTTGGTTATCAAATACTTGAATCATCTCCCACGTGTAAGGTAGCTTGCGCTTAGGATTGGTACTGTAAGATACTTGGACGGCACTACCGGAGGTACTAATTCCACTCATTGAGCCTGTATTTGGGCAATGGGCTGTAATCACTTCCCCCGTCCCTAGCTCAATGTCTGCAAAAAATCGCTTATATCGTTTAAGTAAAATACCTGAGTAAAGCGGCGGATACTTGTACAACCAATTGTCCATTTGTCAATCCCTAAAAGGGATGAATTTTCTCTACATTTTATCGCTTTAGGGCAATGCGATCGCACGCTCATTAGCAAATTCTGTACAGTGAGCAGATTTTTTTTGCTCAATTTCTAGCCATATTCCTCAGTAAAAAGCAAAATTAATGTTTATAAGATCACATTGTTACATTTATTTATGATTATGATTAAAAACTTTTTTTTACCAAGTCTTTCAAATTATTAAGCACAAAGCAGTGTTATTAAAACTACTTTAAAAATCTGCTTTTCTTACATTAGCCGAAAAATCATTGTTTTCCTGATTCGTACAAAAGTAGAACCTATCTACGTTTGAGCAAATTTTAAAAATAGAGCTAGTAACTTTTATAGCTTTATAACTAATTAATTAATTACTTTTTATTAAAGATACTTTTGTTACATGAGTTACTCACAGTAGGTTTGTGAAGCATATTTAGCAGCAAGTGTAAAGTTATATGAATTTCTTTCTTTTATAAGGTAAAGTTTATTTTGCAAGTTTTAGATGTGGTGCAGAAAATGATCGAAGGTAAAAAACAGCATAAATTAACGCTGTTAGCATTTTGTTTCAAGGGAAAAAAGCTTAGTTTCCATTCCAAAAATTTGATTAGCTTAGGGTTAAACCTATTATTGCTAATTTCAACAGTGCGATCGGTACAAGCAGTACAAGAAAAAGCACGTCCTGCAGATGAATTTGTAGATTCAATTGGTGTAAATACTCACTTGTACTACGATTCATCAACTTATTACCGAGATTACAACTCCCTAATCAAACCTAAATTGCAGCAATTAGGAGTACGCCATATTCGTGATGGTGCTACGCGCAACCTCAATGGCTACATGAATAGGCTTCAAGAACTAGAGACATTTGGTATTCGCTCCACTTTAATCTGCGATCCGCGTAGCATTACGCCCCAAGCGGCAGTAAGTTTAATTAAGGAACTCGGTACAAATGTAGTAGAGGCTGTACAAGGTCCAAATGAGTACAACTTAAGCGGTGATGGCAACTGGGCTAACAACTTGCGTAATTATCAACAGCAATTGTACGGGGCTGTCAAGGGAGACTCAGCGACGCGGAATGTATCAGTATACGGTCCATCACTCTCAGGAGGAGGAGCCTATAGTGAGATCGGCGATCTCAGTGCTTATGTTGACTACGGCACTATGAACAACTACTTTTCTGGGCGACATCCGGGAAATGGTGGCTGGGGAAGTGACGGCTACGGTAGCCTTGATTGGAACGTGCGCGTCGCTAAACAAGCAAGTGTTTCTAAGCAAATTATCACTACAGAGACAGGCTATCACAGCGTTGTAAGCACGAACGATGGGCATAGAGGCGTACCGGAAGATGTTTCTGGGAAGTACACTCCCCGCTTATTCCTCGAACAGTTTAATTACGGTATTCCCCGGACTTTTGCTTACGAGCTAATCAACACTTACAACGATTTTAATTCTTTGTATAACAACTTTGGTCTACTGCGTAGTGACGGTTCGGAAAAGCCCGCATTTGTAGCCCTGAAAAACTTGATTGGCTTATTAAAGGATTCAGGTGCTAATTTTACGCCCGGATCTTTAGATTATGTCTTGGGTGGTAATACCGATGATATCCATCACACCTTGTTGCAGAAACAAGACGGAAGATTCTATTTGATTTTATGGCAAGAGGTTTCTAGCTTTAATGTTGATAGCAAGCAGGCAATTAATGTTGCAAGTAAAAAAGTGAACTTGACATTAAATACCCAAATCGCCAAGGCAACTATCTATGTTCCCAATGATTCAGCTAATTCAACTCAAACCCAAACCTACCCAAAACAATTAGATATCGATGTTAGCGATCGCCCAGTCGTGATCGAACTAGCGAAATAAAGCAACTTAGGCACACTAAAGTAAGTGTGCCTTGTGCAAATCATTTCTAAGGTGGGTAACGCCAATCGTTTTGACCCTAATCAATGTATTTTTGAACAGCTATTACTAATTGTTCTGCCCAATGCTGAGTCAAATTTGCGTCGGCGGCTTCTACCATTACCCGAATCACGGGTTCTGTTCCAGAAGCGCGAACAAGAATTCGCCCTCGATTTCCCATTGCTTTTTCAGCAATGGAAATCGCATTTTGCAGGCGATCGCAACTAGCCCAACCTAGACGGCGATCGCGATTTTCTACCCGCACATTTATTAATAACTGTGGATAGGTGGTAAAGCTTTGAGCAGCTAATTGCGATAAACTTGTGCCGCACTGCTTAACTAAAGCCGCCAAATGCAACCCTGTAGATATACCATCGCCAGTAACGCCGTAATGGGGGCAAAGAATATGCCCGGATTGTTCGCCCCCCAGCATTGCGCCCGTAGTTTGCATTTGGGCGTGTACATAGCGATCGCCTACGCTAGTACGAAGTAATTTTCCGCCTTGTCTTTCCCAAGCCCGTTCAAACCCAAGGTTAGCCATGACTGTAGACACTATCAAGTTTTCGGGTAATTGTTGCGTAGCTTGCAAGCTTTTACCCCATAAGTAAAGGATGTAATCGCCATTAATCGGATTACCGCGATCGTCTACAGCTAAAACGCGATCGGCATCGCCATCAAAAGCCAAACCCAAATCGGCATTGTATTCTAAAACCGCAGCTTGCACCGGCGCAAGATGAGTAGAGCCGCAGTCAACATTAATCAAGTCGCCATCGGCTTTGTCATGCAGGCAAATTACTTCTGCTCCCATCTCTCTAAATACGGTTGGTGCTATACCTGCGGCTGCACCCCAAGCCAAATCCAAGACAATTCGCATCCCCTGAAGATCGATGCTATTGGCGAAGGGTTTTTTGATACTTTCTAAATAATCTCTAACTAATTCTGGGCGGTTGTAGTACTGTCCCTTAGTTGCTTCATTAACGGGTAATGTACCTTGTCCCCTTACTCCTGCTTCAATTTGGGCTTGCAAGTTTTCGTCTAACTTTGCACCATCATAGCCAAAAAATTTGATGCCGTTATCTTCTGGTGGATTATGACTTGCAGAGATCATTACTCCACCTATAGCATCACTAATGCCGGTGAGATAAGCGACGCAAGGAGTTGGACATAAGCCTAGATTCCAAACTTCTAATCCAGAAGCTGTTAAACCAGCCGCAACAGCTTCCGCCAGCATATCGCTAGAATTTCTCGAATCTTGCCCTACAATTACTACACCAGGCTCTTGGGAGCTTTGCAATACTAGCCCTGCCCAAAAACCTACTTGCAATGCCAAAGGAGTGTTTAATATATCTCCAACTCGTCCCCGGATGCCATCAGTACCAAATAAAGGGGATTTGGGCAGGACTAAGCTCGGTTTATTCCCTGCAAAAAAATCAAAATCCCAAATTATTGATTGGGAAACCGTACTTTGGATTTCTACCGGAGACGCGACCATAATTTACCTACTCCACACACAACACTCTTATACGGGTAGAGGATAGCACTTTATGTTAATTTTGAAAAAGTTATTGCTATTCAGTCATAAGTATGCAACCTTGTTGGGCGATCGCAATCCAATTAGCTGAGAGTAAATATATTACACTCCCACTTTGATTAGCAATAATTCCATGTTCTCCCACGTTAGCCCTTGCTGGAGGTAATAAGGTGAGTCAGGATTGTAAGGACTGCGGAGGCGATCAATACTGATAATTTTTGCTTCATGGGGTAAGATTGGCACATCTGGATCGAAGACCGTTGGACGCATTAAAGAACTAGAAAAGCCCTTAAAGATAATTAGGCGATCGCTTTCTCCAGCAATTTCTACCTCCACGATTAAGACTTCTTGAGGATTTTTGAGGGCGTACTGCTCCAAACGCTTATGGGCGGCATGAGTCATAAGGCTTTATTTAAGAAAGTGCCGAGCGTCCTTGCTTGCCCAACTTAAAAAATACAAAGTAAATCAAGCAGCCTACATAAAATATTAAACCAACCATGCCCAGAAATCCTAAAAATCCTGGTTGGCTATTAGGATGGAAATATTCTTTAAATAGTAGTGGTGGCTCTAAAAAGGCACGACAGAAGGGCGTTGAAATTGCAGGCGTTGAAATTGCACATTGCAAAAATGGGACAGTTGCGAGCGCACCAATTACACAATAAGCCGACACCGCCCACCGCCAAGCGTTGAAACTCATTGTTAGCGCTCCTGGAGAACGATCGGCAATTTCTTCATTGAGATCAGCCCAAAACCACAGCGATATTGGGATTAAAATTCGTGCCATCAATCCAGAACCAAAACCGACAGGAAAAGCAGCTATGAGCAAGTATACAGAAATTCCCAGGAGGCTAGACACGCGCCAGTAAATAGTCAATAAGCGCATTATTGCTTCGGCTTTTTGCGCCAATGCCCATAGTAATAATATTAGCGGCACAATTACAGCAAATATTACCCCTAGACGGTAGTCTGTCCAGATTAAAGAGCGGAGCCAATTATCAGCAAGCATAAATTAATAAAACAGCATGATTTTTGCAAAAGTGTGATCGCGCCTAAGAGCATCAGTTTCTAGAGTAGCAAAAGTGCGATCGCACTTTTATGTCACATAAAAAAGCAACGAGGTACATCCTATGAGGTTGATATCCTAGTTGCTGATAGGTTAAGTAGAAATGCCTACTTTTTACACTTATTCTTCGTACAGACGACATTCAGCCGCATCAGGATTGTCGTCGCAATATTGCTCCAAAGAATTTTTAGGTTTAACTTGACGCTTGTGGGCTGCTTCCGCTTGCAATTCTTCTACGGCATCCCAAGCTGCGGCACATTCTCCAGAGGTATCACCCTTTACATCGCAGACGGTGCGGGCTTGATCTCTTTCTTCTTCGATTTGTTGGTTGATATTGCTCATAAATTTTGTTGCAAATGTATTCCTGTCTTCAGTATAAGAAACCTTCGTGGTTGGCAGCTTCCTAAAACGATGTAGCAGCAAAGATGTTATTTGCTTACTATTAAAGGCTAACACGCGCGAATGAGCGTTTTCCCCATCAAATACCAATACTACTAACTTCTAGTAGTGTAGGCAACTATACTGTAGTTTTCAGATTGCTGTAGACATTTTAATAAACTTATCAATCCTAAAACTCTAGCTAATAACTGATGCTAATTAGCAAATCAACAACTAATCTTATTTAGGTATGTTGGTGATAACACCACACAGGTCTAACTCATGACAAAAATGCAGTGGGCAAATGCCCTATCAACTCATTCTTCCTTAGAATCTGCGGTTGCTGAAGTAGTAGAACGTGCTACTAATATATTACAAGCCCCTGCCGATTTAGCCATAGTATTTATTTCGGCTGCTTTTACTAGCGACTATCCCCGTTTGCTGCCTTTGCTGCAGGAAAAACTTACAGATATCAAAGTATTGATTGGCTGTGGTGGTGGGGGAATTGTTGGCGTATCCGAGTGGGGACAAATGCAAGAACTAGAAGATGCTCCAGCTTTAAGCCTGAGCCTAGCACACCTGCCTGGAGTTGAGATGCAATCATTTCATCTTGTGCCGGAAGAATTGCCCGATCTCGATAGTCCTCCGCATACTTGGGTAGATTTGATTGGTGTAGAACCCGATCGCAGTCCGCAATTTATTTTATTATCCGATCCATTTTCAAGTAAGATTAACGACTTGTTGCAAGGGCTAGATTTTGCTTATCCAGGTTCGGTAAGTGTGGGCGGACTAGCTAGTGGTGGTTCAACCCCAGGACTTACAGGCTTATTTTGTAACGATCGCCTTTACCGTGAAGGAACAGTTGGCGTGGCGTTGAGTGGCAATATTGTTTTAGAAACAATTGTGGCGCAAGGATGCAGACCTATTGGTAAGCCTTATCAGGTAAGTTCTAGCGATCGCAATATCATCATAGAATTGGACGAAAAACCGCCTCTAGCCCAACTGCGGCAATTAATTGAAAGTTTGAACGAAGAAGACCAACGCCTAGCCCAAACAGCTTTATTTGTGGGCGTGACCCGTGATGAATTTAAGCAAGATTTGGAACAAGGAGACTTCTTAATTCGGAACTTGTTGGGAGTAGATCCTAGCGTAGGCGCGATCGCAATTGGCGATCGTATTCGTCCGGGTCAACGCATTCAATTTCACCTCCGCGATGCCCAAACTTCCGCAGATGACTTAGAATGGCTGCTGCAAAAATACCAGAAGTCTAGCCAAACTGAGCCTAGAGAAGCGGGTGCTTTGATGTTTTCTTGTTTAGGACGAGGCGAGAGTTTGTATGGGAAGCCAAATTTTGACTCAGGACTATTTCAGCGTTATCTCAAGGATATTCCTCTAGGTGGTTTTTTCTGTAGCGGTGAAATTGGCCCGGTTAGTGGCAGTACTTTTTTACATGGCTACACTTCGGTTTTTGGTATTTGTCGTCAACCTTAATTTGAGGAGTTTTTATTGTCACCTGTTCGAGTCCGCCAGCACGTAAATCCGTTGGCAATCAAGTATATAACACCAATATTGCCTCTTAATTGGGAGCAAATCTATACAAATTCAACTCAACCTCTGCACGTAGATATTGGCTGTGGTAGAGGGCAGTTTTTGCTTGATATGGCAAGGTTAGAACCTAATTGGAATTATTTGGGCTTAGAAATTCGCGAAGTTTTGGTAGAAGATGCGACTTCAATTACTCATAAACTAAATCTCACTAACTTGCATTTCTTGTTTTGCAATGTCAATAATTCCCTCGCACCATTACTAAAATCTCTATCTCCAGGTACATTACAGCGAGTAACAATTCAGTTTCCTGATCCTTGGTTCAAAAATCGTCATGCGAAAAGGCGACTCTTGCAGCCGCAGTTAGTAGCAGAATTGGCAACTTATCTAGCTAGTGGTGGCATTGTCTTTCTGCAATCAGATATTGAGGGATTATTATTAGAAATGCGCGATCGCTTTAATAGTCACCCGGATTTTGTTCTGCAAAGCCCAGAACCCCTACAAACAGTCAATCCTTTACCTATAGCAACAGAAAGGGAACAAACGACTTTGGCACGCGGCGAACCTGTTTATCGGGCGATATTTAGCCGCCGTTAAATCCAATTGGGCAGCAATTGCTGTATCCATAATGGTAACAAAGAGTAGTTGAAGTAAGGTAAACGCAGGCGATATTCTGCTAAAGATAAGGGTAAACCTAAATAAATTGGCATCCAGAAGACGAAAGCTAAAACGATTGCCAAGATAGTTGTTAGACCAAGCGCCCGGATAGACGGGCGATAACTTTGCAACCAACGCTCGACAAAAAGTGCGATCGCCAGCCCTGAAAATACTGAAGAACCCATGTAATGATAAATAAACGTACAGCGCGTTACGGGAATCCAAGGCAGCAAATTAGCCAGCCAATTTAGCACTAGATATAAGATAATCCAGTTATCAGTAATTTGGCGATCGCTAGTTTGGAAAAATAGGTTAAATTTCTGTGTAGACCAACTGTTTCGCAATAGCAGCCACACCATATAAAAAATAGCGGCGGTAGACAGCCACCACAAAACCGGGTTGCCCATAGCATGAACATCATAGATTACTCTTCCAGCAGTTGCAGGTAATGCTGGGCTACCATACGTCAAGGGTTCCGTCATACTTGCCGCCGTACGATAAAAGTAGGCTACAGGACGCAACATTAATAGCCAAGTGTACCAATCAGAGCAATAAGGATGCACTTTCGCCCCATCGCCAATTTTTTCGTGATAGGACAAAATTTGTGTTTGCATATCCCAAAAGTTGGGGGTGGGATTTTGCTGCAAATGAGGAATCCAGGCAAGGCTGTAAACTGCAACAGGAATAATCGCTAAGTAAACTAAAATGTGTCCTAAATTAAGCTGACTGAGGTTTTGTAGAGGTGTCGTGTTGTGGCGACTTGTGTAGGAATTTTTGAGCGGATTTACCCATCGAATAACCCAAGCAGCTAGCCAAATTAGATACGCGCCTAGCAAAAACCATAAGCCATTCCACTTAATTGCCGCCGAAGCACCAAACCACACTCCAGCGAGGGCAAGGTACAGGCTGCGCTTGCTCCCATAGCATTTCAATCCTAATAATAAAAATATCTGCCCTAATAGCCCAAAAATTACCAGATAAACGTTATTTAGGGCGTACCGGGACTCTACTAAAAACAAGCCATCGGTAGCGGCAAATAAGGCAGCAATTAAGGCATAACTACGACGATAACTGATTAAATATGCGATCGCAGCTACAACTAAAGGAATAAACGATCCAGTTAAAGCATTGAGCCAACGATAACTCCAAGTAGAACGCACCGAACCTGTAAGATTATTTACGGTATCTTGACCACTGGGAAGATGGCTACCAATCCAAATCCCGATCGCAATAATATACTGACTTAAGGGCGGATGAGCGTTGAAAAACTTGGTATTGGTAAGGTAATCGTTGGCAAATTTGGCATAGTAAACTTCATCAAATACAAAAGTATTAAAGCGCCCTAATCCCCAAAATCGCAGGACTATGGAGAGTAAAAATACGCCAGCTAAACCAATCCAAAACCAAGGAACTGAGTTAGGGCGCTTGTTAGATAAAAGCATAAAACAAGGCTTCTTAGCTCAAAGGGTATGCAAATTAAGATACCTTTTCTGCGTCAGCTACCATCAATAAAGTCTTAAGTACCGAGTCAGGATTGAGGCTAATGGAGTCGATACCTTGTTCAACTAAAAACTTGGCAAATTCTGGGTAATCGCTAGGAGCTTGACCGCAAATACCAATTTTGCGATGATTTTTTTTAGCAGTTGCGATCGCCATTTGTACCATCCGCTTCACCCCAACATTACGTTCGTCAAATAAATGAGCAACCAGCGAGGAATCTCTATCCAAACCTAAAGTTAGTTGCGTTAAGTCATTAGAACCGATGGAAAAACCATCAAATACTTGGCTAAATTCTTCCGCCATAATTACATTACTTGGCAACTCGCACATTACATAAATTTCTAGCCCATTAATGCCTCTTTCCAAGCCATGTTTTGCCATTTCTGCTATTACGCGCTTACCTTCATCAGGGGTACGACAAAAGGGAATCATCGGGATAACATTTGTTAAACCCATTTCATCGCGCACCCGCTTCAAGGCGTGACATTCTAGCGCGTAAGCTTCGCGGTAACGCTCATCATAGTAGCGACTCGCACCCCGCCAGCCAAGCATCGGGTTTTCTTCTTTAGGTTCAAACTGCTTACCACCGAGTAAATTAGCGTATTCATTGGTTTTAAAGTCACTCATCCGCACTACTACAGGATTGGGATAAAATGCCGCCGCGATCGTAGCGACTCCCCGTGCTAATTTATCTATAAAATATTGGGGCTTATAGTCGTACAGTTGAGTTAACTGGGCGATTTTATCTTTAACAGTTTCATCGTCTAACTTGTCGTAGTGAATTAGAGCTAAAGGATGCACTTGGATGTAGTTAGCAATAATAAACTCTAACCGCGCTAATCCTACACCATCGTTGGGGATAGCAGAAAGACCAAAAGCTTCGGCGGGATTTCCCACATTCATTAAAATTTTAGTGCGGGTGCGGGGCAAGTTTTCTAAAGGTACTTCCCGAACTTCAAAGGCTAACAACCCTGCATAAACTCGTCCTTCCTCACCTTCAGCGCAAGAAATAGTTACTTCTTGACCAGGTTTCAAAATCTCTGTAGCATTATTGGAGCCAACGATCGCCGGAATCCCCATTTCTCTAGCAATGATCGCCGCATGGCAAGTCCTACCACCGGAATTCGTCACGATCGCACTTGCTTTTTTCATAATTGGTTCCCAGTCAGGATCGGTGCGATTGGTAACTAACACTTCTCCAGCGCGGAATTGGTCAATTTTGCTAGCATCTACAATGATTCGAGCCACACCTTGACCGATTGCTTCACCCACACTACGACCAATGATTAAAGGCGATCGCGTATTTTTTGAAGTGAAATGATAGCTGCGTAAGATAGTTTGGGATTTTTGTGACTGTACGGTTTCTGGTCTAGCTTGAACGATAAATAATTCCCCCGTAATCCCATCTTTTGCCCATTCCATATCCATCGGGGTATATTGTTGATGAACTTGGGTATAGTGATCTTCAATCAAACACGCCCACTTTGCTAGTTGTAAAATTTCCTCATCTTCTAAAGCGTATTTAGCGCGACTTGCTGCATCTACCAAAACATTTTTAGTAAATTTTGAGCCGTCATCGTAAACCATTTTTAATTCTTTACTGCCTACTCTTTTCTTTAGAATTGGGCGGAATCCTTGTTTTAAAGTCGGCTTGAATACATAGTATTCATCGGGATTAACTGCGCCTTGAACGACATTTTCCCCTAATCCATAAGCCGCCGAAAGCAGCACAGCATTTTTAAAGCCTGTTTCGGTATCAATAGAAAACATTACCCCCGCACAAGCTAAATCGGAACGTACCATTTTTTGTACACCGACAGAAAGAGCGACATCTAAGTGGTCAAAACCTCGATGCTGGCGGTAGGAGATGGCGCGATCGGTAAATAATGAAGCAAAGCAACGATGACAAGCTGCTAGCACGCCAGGAGTAGTATGGACGTTGAGATAAGTTTCCTGCTGTCCTGCAAAACTAGCATCGGGTAAGTCTTCAGCAGTGGCGCTAGAACGCACAGCTACATCAGTGTCCGTACCGTATTTTTGGCACAACTGTAAATAAGATTGGGCGATCGCATCTCTTAGTTCTACAGGAAACTCGGTGTGCATGATTAGCGATCTTGCTTGTTTGCCTATTTCCTGCAATTTATTTACATCATTTACATCTAGACTGGCAAACAAACTTCTTAATTTTATTTCTAATCCAGCTTGCTCCACAAAGTAGCGAAAAGCGTAAGCCGTCGTCGCAAATCCGTTGGGAATTTTTACTCCACTCGGAACTAATTGCTGGAGCAGTTCTCCTAAAGAGGCATTTTTTCCACCTACTAAGGCAATATCTCTAATTCCTACTTGATTAAACCAGAGAATTAGCGATCGCTCTTTAGAGGATGAGACAGACTTTTCTTCTACTGCTCTAGCCATATCTACTCCCTCTTATTCCTAAATTCTGTACAGCTAGGATTAGTTTATCAACTCCCTAATTTCATTAGGTGACTATTTTTTTTTAGTTTTTCTTGTTCTTATTTGTACTTTTAACTAAATTTCTAGTTATTCGATGGATATACTTAATCTTGTAACTAGGTATACTTCAAATTAATGAATATTCTGCTAAAGCAGATTTAATTGTTTTCTGGCTTACATTTAATAATTAAACTTACTTCAATCATAAGCGACTACTAATACATATATTTACAATTTTATTATCATAAAATTTTTACTTTTTTATTAAAGCTACAGCTACTTTACAATAAAGCAAACTCAAATCACCAAAACAAGAAAGGGCCACTACTTAAGAAGTTAAAATCAGCTATCAGTTTATTGTCCAATTACCTACGCGATACAATTAAACTTAGAGTCAGAAATCGAAAAAGTAGCCAGATCAAAATATACGTCTATTTAGGTAAAGAAGATATTTAATGTGATGATATGGGGAGATACTTATACATATTTCTAAGATTTCTGACATTCACGGAAGGTAACATTGCTCTTGGTAAAACAATTAGTAATTGGGATTACCGTAAGCTAGGTATCTAGGTAAAAAAATTTACGAACTTGACAACCTTGTTTTTGCGACAAAGTTGCCTAAAAAGACCGGAAACAAAATACTTGTATACGATTAGGAGAACCAGACATGGACATCAAAAATATGGAGAACATTACTTAAGCTAGAGTTCGATATTTCTTTACCTGTTCCTCAACATGATAATTGGGATTTTATGCCGTTCCAATGTATCCTTCTACTTATTATGAAAGGCAATATTCAAATATTAGAAAGTTACAAAATAGCCCTAGAAAAATTCGACTACTTTTTGCTGGAAGTGTCGATCCTCTCCTTTATTCAAAAACCGAGCCGCAAAGCATTTTAGGAAAGTTTAAAATTCTTCCACGAACTACTGTAATTGAGACAATAACTTCACACTTAGCTAAAGAAATAATACCTCTAGAAAATTGGCATAACATGAAGCTACTACTCAATAGCAGTTACAGGCAAAAATGTATTATTTTGCATAAAAGCAACTTCAAAGTCCCGAATGAAAAATGGTTAGAGGTTGTAGCTAAAAGTGACTTCTTCATTTGCGCTCCAGCTGCACCATAACGGAACTAAAACAAGGTAAGTAAATACACTTACAATAAAGGAGAAAAAACCAAACCCCTTTTGATAGTAAAAGATAACATCTAGTATTCCAAGGACGAATCGAGAAGCAATCAAAAGTATAAATGTGAGCTTTCGGTAGAGTTCATACTGCTTCGTTAATATGTTTGTAGTTCTATTCATAAAATCCTACCTATGTGTATATAGATAGGATGCCCAAAAAATCCCAATTGTATTTAACCCATTAATTCAATTTCATCTGAAGAATGTCAGTAACTAAAGAGTATCTGTATCTATGCCGCTTGCTCTTAACTTAGCAAGGAGAGCTTCTAACTGTTGTTCGGCATTTTCTGCTCTTTGACGTTCTTGTTCGGCTTTTTGGCGTTCTTGTTCGGCTAATTCTTCGGGAGTAAAGTATCTATTGCCTTGCTCGTCGTACCAATATAAAACCTCACGCTCTAAGCCACCACTCCAACTTGTGGCGCGTCCAATTCCTAACCCAATTTCAGGCATCCAAAAAGGTTCACCAGCCTGCAATTGATATTGCTCGTCCACTAATTTATACACTTCAAAAGGTTGGTGTTTGTAGCGCTTCCAGTATTCGGGGTTGTAAACTACATAGTACAAAACTCCTAAGTTGGCATAGGTTGCCATTTTAGAGCTATATTCTCCCCCTGAAGTTTGCGATACAGTTTCTAAAACAAAAATAGGTTGAACGTAATTTTCTTCCCATATTACATAGCTAGAGCGCGGTTCATTTCCCGGCTTGCGACGACTAACTCCTAAACTCAAAAAACCATCGGGGACTACAGGGACAAGATGACTAGCGCCTGTAGTATGATAAACACCCATATCAACGGCGAAAAACCAATCTTGACGCTCTGCCCAAATAAACTCTAATAAAAATAAAAGAAAATTGGGAATAAAATTTTGATTTTCGTTATCCACTGGCGCATCGTCCGAACAGGTCAGTTCCCTGCTACTTGGTAAGTTGAGCTTGGAGTCAGATTTTACCATTGGATAATCCTCTGTTCTTTCTAGCTGTTATTTTAAGTTTAAATTAGCCGCAAGGGCGATCGCTTGTGGTAATATTCGGTGTTCTTGAACTTGAATGCGATCGTGCAAAGTTTCGGCGGTATCGTTGGGTAATATAGGTACGGCAGCTTGGCACAAAATAGTCCCGCTATCTACTTCTTGACATACCAAATGTACCGTACAGCCAGTTATCTTTACTCCCGCAGCTAGAGCTTGTTCTACGGCTTTTACACCTTTAAAACTGGGCAATAAACTAGGATGAATATTGATAATTTTGTTTGGAAAAGCATTAATTAAAACTGGTGTAACTACTCGCATCCAGCCAGCCATAATTACCCAGTTGACATCGTGCTGCTGCAAACACTCAATAATTTCCAAGTCTAATTCTTCCCGGCTACTAAAGTCGCGGTGATTGAGTAAAACGGCTGGTATATTCCACTTAGCAGCGCGTTCTACAACTTTTGCTTGAGGATTGTTGTAGATTAATACTTTAATTTGAGCGTTTAGCTGCCCATTTTTTATAGCTTCTGCTACAGCTTCAAAGTTACTCCCACTACCAGAAGCCAAAACTCCTAGTTTTAAAGCTGGATCTTGAGTTGGGATAGACGAAATACTTGGAGAAACTAAACTAGCAGTAGATTCATCGCAGACTGAAGGCAGCGTCATACAGGAAAAATTTTATAAATGGCGAAACTATATAGTAGGGCGTGGTTGGATAATGAGGAAGTCGCCGCTTGGATATTTCTGACTCCAGCATTGATATTTTTGGGTGTATTTCTTCTTTATCCCATTGCTTATTTGTTTTACCTTAGCTTTACTACTGGTAGTTTTACCTCCTCTGGCATCCAATGGATTGGTTTAAGAAACTACTGGCGTTTGCTGCTTACCCCGGATTTTTGGCAAGTTTTAGTTAATACTGCTTATTTCACCGTTGCAACAGTAATTCCTAGCTTAGTAATACCTTTAGGATTAGCTGTACTATTAAAGCGCTCTATCAGTCTCCGAGGACTATTACGCAGCGCCTATTTTTTGCCTTCAATAACGTCTCTTGTGGCTGCTGGCTTGGGTTTTCGCACTCTATTTCAAACCGAAGGCGCGGTTAATGGACTATTAAATATATTTGGACTTGCGCCGATTCCTTGGCTAGGTAGCACGGTGTGGGCAATGCCTGTATTAATTTTACTGAGTATTTGGAAACAAATAGGTTTTAATATGGTGGTGTTTTTGGCGGGATTGCAAGCAATTCCATCTAGTCACTACGAAGCGGCGGAGTTGGATGGCGCTAACGGTTGGCAACAATTTCGGTATATTACTTTACCTGGATTGCGCCCGACAATCTTCTTTGCGGCGATTACTACGGCAATTTTTACGCTAAGAAGTTTTGAGCAAGTGTATGTAATTACTGGCGGCGGCCCATTAAATTCTACTAACTTGCTAGTGTATTACATTTATCAAGAAGCTTTTGGACAATTTGACTTTGGTTATGCGGCGGCGGCGGCTACAGTATTACTTGCGATCGCACTTATTCTGGTATATCTACAATTGCAGACTTGGGAAGAAGATGCTTAGATAGCTGACGGTTCGTAGTTTGGTAATGATTCTGTAGTTTTCTCTAAGGTTTGCATAGAGTTCAAAGATAGAAATCCAAACCCAACTTTGGAAGTTATATCTAGTATGGTATAAAACATTGTCTCTGTACCTTGACTAATCGCATTAAACCCTGTATTCCCAAGCAGCCAGACAATTGGATAAAGCGTCCACAATACTAAATGAACTGATAGCAATTTACGAAATACTTTTTTTGCTTGAGGATAATTGCGCTCCGCTTGTTTGCGATATTGATTGACTAACAAATAAACCGTAGCTAAGAAAGCAAAGCAGCTAACGACATACCAAATATGCCCTATGGTTCTATCGGCGGATATAGTTGCCACAAAACCCGTAGCAATCATATAAGCATTTGCGCCTAATAGACTTGCAGTAATTGGCAAGCTAGTTTTACCCAAAAAAGTCAAGTCTAGAATTAATAGCGGTGTTGATAAAAACCAAGTAATGTATCGTACCCAAACTGTGGGACGACCTGCAATAACGCTTCTACCTTGACCCAACGCCATTGATACAGCAGTTCTCGATTGAATGAGATAAAGTGAGAGGCATTGTCACCAATATTAATTGCTAAATGGATGAAAGCTTACTCAAATGATTTACGCCAGAAAATTGTGGAGACAAACAGGAGAGATCTG
>JAABUN010000836.1_pt1 | contig 75708 bp, 68 predicted proteins | sample 5559311 | NCBI WGS metagenome assembly JAABUN01 (sample SAMN10711877, study PRJNA513370) | rock metagenome | isolation source: Antarctica rocks | place: Antarctica: Victoria Land, Siegfried Peak sud | reverse complement strand
CAGAGGTTTGAAAAAGGAACGCGAATAAAATTCGCTTGATTGTTTTTTTCCGATAAAGAAAAGAAAGCATAATAAATTCTTGCAATGAAATTGCAAGGTTTTGACCTGCGTGTTTCAAAGAATAAAATCATCTGACAGCGTTCTCGAAAAACGTGTTTTTGACCACTCCGATAACCTTTCTCCAAGGCTTGTTTTTCTGCTACACTTAATTCAAGTTTTTTAATTTTTCCCATTTCGGAAAATACTATAGCATTATTTTGTCCGACTACTTATATCTTTTATTTTATAGTTTTCATAATCAACAATATTCTTAATTTTGAAATTCATCCTAAGTTCTAAATCTATAACTTTAAGATTCTGAAACTCATTTTCAGAAATTTGAGTTGGTAAAAACATTGAAAAAGCATAATTTTGATAAGCATTTGAAGCTGTAAAGAATTTTGATTGAAAGGAGCAGAACTTACAGTCTAAACTAACCCGCATTCCCTTTAATTTATCTAATGCAAAATTTTTATTAGGAATTGGTAAATTATTATCTTGATACTTCAAAATATAATTCATCAAACTAAACGACTCTGCACTGGAAGTGCAGAGGTTTGAAAAAGGAACGCGAATAAAATTCGCTTGATTGTTTTTTTCCGATAAAGAAAAGAAAGCATAATAAATTCTTGCAATGAAATTGCAAGGTTTTGACCTGCGTGTTTCAAAGAATAAACAAACCAGACATTGAAAAAATTAAATCGCTAAGTTTGCAAACGATAAAGTTGTTAATTTTATCATGTTTTAATTTATTATAATTTGACCACCAAATCGGAACGTCTCGCCCATCTTCCAACTCAAAAGGTTGTATCACTTCCCAATCAATATTGTGAGAAACCATTGCTGAGAATTTGATAACCTTTTGGTGAAGATTAAATTTTTCACAAGCAAGTTTGAAGTAAAAAGCAAAATCAGGAAAACCAAATAAATGTCTATCTAGCTTTCCTTTTCCATCTCTATTTAATTCATCTTTCAATTCTTCATATTTTGGAGTGAGCGATTTTTTTTCTAAAAATGCAGATTTGTCATTGTCCCAAAGTGTTTTTACTTCCTCTGTTGATACAAAATGTTTGTGAATAACAATTTTCAGTGTATTTTCGATTTCGCTACAAACTCTGAGATGAAGTTCGTGAATTTTGTTTGAATAAACATTCATATTACCGCTTGTAAAAGCGACAAAGCGACTTATTTCTTCGAGTTCTAGCTCAAAAATATTAAAAATACCTTCGTAAATTTTATTTTCAGAGAAATTTTCTATTTCTGCATTTACATCCATAAATTAATGGTGTTCTTTTGCTGTTTCAGGAATATTACCGTGATAAATTTCGCTGCCCGTCGCGGCAAACTCCTTCGACTTTTCCGCCATTCCGACGGCTAACGCTTTTTCTTCCGTTACGCCTTCTCTTGCGGCGTATTCTCTAACTTCCTGTGTGATTTTCATCGAGCAGAAATGCGGTCCGCACATCGAGCAGAAATGCGCGAGCTTTGCGCCTTCCGCCGGAAGCGTTTCGTCGTGATATTCGCGGGCGACTTCAGGGTCTAAAGCCAGATTAAATTGGTCTTCCCAGCGAAATTCAAAACGCGCTTTCGATAAAGCATTGTCTCTAACTTGAGCCGCCGGATGTCCTTTTGCCAAATCAGCCGCGTGCGCCGCGAGTTTGTAAGTTATCACGCCTTCTTTGACATCTTTTTTATTCGGAAGTCCAAGATGTTCCTTTGGTGTAACGTAACAAAGCATCGCGCAGCCGAACCAGCCAATCATCGCCGCGCCGATTCCTGAAGTGATGTGGTCATAACCGGGCGCGATGTCGGTCGTCAAAGGTCCAAGCGTATAAAAAGGCGCTTCGCCGCAAACCGCCAACTGCTTGTCCATATTTTCTTTTATCAAGTGCATCGGCACGTGACCGGGACCTTCAATCATCGTCTGGCAATCCATTTCCCAGGCGATTTTCGTCAGTTCTCCGAGCGTTTCTAATTCCGCGAACTGCGCTTCGTCGTTGGCATCGGCAATCGAGCCGGGGCGCAAGCCGTCGCCCAAAGAAAATGAAACATCATACGCCCGCATAATCTCGCAAATCTCAGAGAAGCGCGTGTAAAGAAAACTTTCTTCGTGATGCGACAAACACCATTTCGCCATAATCGAACCGCCGCGCGACACGATTCCCGTCGTGCGTTTCGCGGTCAGACGAATATACGGCAGACGAACGCCCGCATGAATCGTAAAATAATCAACGCCCTGCTCGGCTTGTTCAATCAAAGTGTCGCGGTAGATTTCCCAAGTCAAATCTTCGGCTTTGCCGTTGATTTTTTCGAGTGCCTGATAAATCGGAACTGTTCCAATCGGCACGGGCGAATTTCGCAAAATCCATTCGCGCGTCGCGTGAATGTTCTTACCCGTTGACAAATCCATCACCGTATCCGCGCCCCAGAGCGTCGCCCAGCGCATTTTTTCGACTTCCTCTTCAATCGAAGACGCAATCGCCGAATTGCCGATATTGGCGTTTATCTTGACCAGAAAATTTCTGCCAATCGCCATCGGTTCGCTTTCTGGATGATTGATGTTGGCGGGAATAATCGCGCGACCGCGAGCGACTTCTTCGCGGACAAATTCTGGCGTGACGAATTTCGGAACGCTCGCGCCGAAAGATTCGCCCGCGTGTTGATGATAAAGCGAATCTCTTTCCGCTTGCGAGCCGTTCGCCAAAGTTTCAAACGCGATTTGCCGACCGAGATTTTCACGAATGGCGACATATTCCATCTCCGGCGTGACGATTCCCTTTCTTGCGTAATGAATCTGCGTTACGCATTTGCCGGATTTGGCTTTGAGCGGCGCGCGTTTCAAACCGGGAAATTCTTCTAGCTTTCCGCTTTCCTTAATTTTCGCAATGTCTTCCGCGCCCTTTGTCAAATAACCGTTGTCCTGCGGCAAAATCTCGCGCCCGACGTATTCTTCGACATCTTCACGCGCCGTAATCCATTCGCGCCGAAGCTGAGGCAAGCCTTCGCGTACGTCGCGGCTCTCGTTCGGGTCAGTCCAAACGCCGCTCGTATCATAAACGCGAACGGGCGGATTCGCTTCGAGTTCATCCTTCATATTTCTGGACGGACTCAAAGCGATTTCCCGAAACGGAACGCGCAGATTGTGTTTGGTTTGATTGATTGCGCTGCCGTTGGTTTCCACATAAATCTTCTGTGAATTCGGCAATTTTACTTCCGTGCTGGTTTTTTCGATAAAATTTTTATCACTCATTGTTTTTCTCCCTTCGTCGGCATTATCCGCATCAGGTTTTTAGGAGTCGTGTTTTTGGAAACACCTCTCAGCCTTAAATAAAGCTCCTCCGAAAACTTTTGCTCTAATGTTTATATTACTAAGTTACGTCAAAATTTCGCAATCAACTTTGAAGAATTTAATCTTCTATAACCTTCTGCTTTTATAACTTGCGTGGCATTGGTTTTGCGTGTCCTGGTTGAATAAGATTTTTATAGTAACGATTTATTACACTTATTAAATTGATAAAATTGATTTAGAGTGCGGATAAATCGAATCTTTAGTTTTAGACAGGAGAAACGAACAATGAAAAAATTTTACTTAACGACGATTTCGGCTCTGGCGGTTTTCGGTTTAGCCGCTTGCGATGGAAGCGCGACTAACACAACGACCACAACCAATATGAATCGCGCCGCGATGAATGCCAATTCAAATGTTGCCGTTGTTGTTAATTCAAACGAGAATCCCACGATGAATACAACAACGAATACAATGTCGAACACCGCTGGCGGAAACGTGTCGAGTTCCGACTCCTCATTTATGTACAAAGCCGCGCAGGGCGGAATGGCGGAAGTCGAACTCGGTAAAATGGCTTCGACCAAAGCGCAGAATGCGGATGTCAAACAGTTTGGACAGCAAATGACGGCTGACCACACGCGTGCTAACAACGAATTAAAAACGCTCGCCGCCGGAAAAAATGTTACGCTTCCGGCTGATGTCGGCGCAATGCACAAAGCGACGATGGATAAACTTTCAAAACTTTCCGGTGCCGAATTTGACAAGGAATACGTCAAAGCGATGGTCGAAGACCACGAAAAAGATGTCGCGGAATTTCAAAAACAAGCCGACAGCGGAACGAACGCAGACGTAAAAGCCTTCGCGACAAAAACTTTGCCGACGCTAAAAATGCATCTTGAAATGATTAAAGCTATGCAAAGCAAAATGAAATAAGCGAAGTTAATTTCGATAGAAATTAAAAACAAAAAACACAACGCGCATAATTGAAATTGGCGTTGTGTTTTTTATTTAGCTTTCAAGTTCGCCCTTTTATTTCACTGAGCGTGATAAAACAATTGAGATGAATAATATAAATTAAGTTCCTTTAAGTTTAGCATCGGTTTTGCGTAAGTAATTTTTTTACAGTAATGTTTTTCTATATCGCGCCGCTTTTGACTTAACAGAAGCAGTTTGCCGTGTAAAGATAATAAAATATTCATTCCGAACAGGAGATTAAAACAATGAAAAAATTTCTTTTTGCGAATGTGATTTTGGGTGTGTCGGCTTTGGGTTTAATCGGCTGCGCTCCGGCTTCGACTAATACGAACAAAGCGGTTTTGAATACAAATACAAACACTGTTGTGACGAATTCAAATATAAACACGACGATCAATTCAAATATGTCGTCGAATATGAATAAAAGCGTATCGAGCAGTGACCAGGAGTTTATGGACAAAGCCTTGCAGGGCGGAATGAAAGAAGTTCAGATGAGCGGGGTAGCGACAACGAAAGCGCAAAACGAGGAGGTCAAGGCGTTTGCTCAAAAAATGATAAATGACCATTCAAGAGCGAACAACGAGTTGAGGGATTTAGCCAAGCAGATAGGCGCAACGCCAATTGGCGGCACGAACAGCGAACAACAGAAAGAGTTAGGCGAATTGTCGAAACTCTCTGACGCGGCGTTTGACAAGGAATATGTCAAAAAAATGGTTGCAGACCACGAAAAGGATGTGGCGGAGTTTCAAAAGCAAGCGAACGGTGGAACTGATGCCAATTTGAAGAAATTCGCCGCGGAAACTTTGCCGACGCTAAAAATGCATCTGGAGATGATTAAAGATATTCAAGGTAAGTAGTCGTTCACAATTATGTATAACTATTTCTATTTAGGCTTCGAGCCATAACCAACATAAGCCTATTTATTCCAGAGTTTAACCAATAATGGGATAGTTAAGTCTAATTGTGAACGACTACTTAAAATGAAATAAAGGAGTATTACAAAATGGCACAGTGTGAAGTTTGCGGTAACGATTATTATTTGGCTTTTGAAGTCATCACGGCTGGAAAACGCCACATTTTTGATTCGTTTGAATGCGCGATCCACCGACTTGCGCCCGTTTGCGCAAACTGCGGGTGCAAGGTAATCGGGCATGGCGTGGAAGCCGACGCAACTTATTTTTGCTGCGCTCATTGCGCCAGACAGAAAGGGGTGGAAGGCGTAGACGACCACGTTTGGGGCAAAGAGCGTGAAACTGCCGAAAAATTCCGGGAGAAAATTGAATAGAAAAAAGTAACACACAGCAAACAATTATTCGGTAATCATTTGCTGTGTTTTTTATTTTAAAATTCTTTAATTTTTCAATCTGTCGACAAATTTCTGTCTGAATTTCGCCACCTTCGGCGCAACGACTGCCGCGCAATACGGCTGATTAGGATTATTGGCAAAATATTCCTGATGATAATTTTCGGCAATGTAAAATTTATCGAATGGTTTAACCTCAGTAACAATCGGATTGTCATAAACCGCTTCGGCTTCGACTTCCTTGATAACTTCTTCGGCAATGGGTTTTTGTTCGTCAGAATGATAAAAAATCGCCGAACGATAAGACGAACCGACATCATTGCCTTGCCGGTTTAAGGTCGTCGGGTCGTGAACGGCGAAGAAAACCTGCAAAATTTCCTTAAAAGAAATTACGTTCGAATCAAATTTTATTTGAATGACTTCGGCGTGTCCGGTCGTTTCCGAACACACCTGTTGGTAAGTCGGATTTTCCGTGTGTCCGCCCGAATAACCCGATTCGACCGATTCGACACCGCGCAAATCGTCGAAAACCGCTTCCACGCACCAAAAGCAACCCGCCGCGAGCGTTGCCGTTTCTAAATTTTTCGTTTCCATAAATTTATTTTACCTCAAAATTCCCTGTTATAAATAATTACAAAAGACGCGAGTTTATTTCAAAAAAAGTTTGTTCGCAACAAAATTACATCTTCGTAAGGTTAGATGTTTCTAACGCGCGATGAAACGCACTGAAAATTATTTTTCTGTCTTCTTAGTCGCTTGCAATGCTTGAGCGTTACGCTTCAAACCGCTTAACTTCGCGCGTTTCATCGCGCTGCGGCGGAATTTTTCGGCGTATTCGTCCGGTGTCAGCGAAAGTATCCGGTCTAAATCAGCGGAGATATTTTCGACACGCGGCTCAAATCTCGCTTCTTCCGTCGGCTTTTGAAAACGATTCCAAGGGCAGACATCTTGGCAAATATCGCAGCCGTAAAGCCAGCCGTTCAAGTTTTCCGTGATTTCCAGAGGAAGTTCCGCGTCGCGCAATTCGATGGTCGCGTATGACAAACACGCTTTTGAGTCGACCAAATATGGCGCGACAATTGCGTTTGTCGGGCAAGCGTCAAGACATTTGGTGCAAGTTCCGCAATGGTCTTCGATTGTTTCGGTTTCGTATTCAAGTTCGAGATTGAGCAAAATCTCGCCTAAGAAAACCCACGAACCGTATTCTTTGGTAATTACGTTTGAGTGTTTGCCGAGCCAGCCTAATCCGGCGCGAATCGCCCACGCTTTGTCCATTATCGGCGCGGTATCTACGCAGATTTTGCCGTCAGCACTTTCATCGAGCATTTTAATAAAAGCTAAAAGTTCACGCAGCTTTTCCTTCAAAACATCGTGATAATCGTCGCCCCAAGCGTAACGCGAAACTTTGCCTTTTGAATCATCCGCTTCATGTTCGTGCGGCGTGTAATAATTCAAGGCGACGACGACGATTGATTTTGCTTCGGGAAAAATGAGATTCGGATTCGAGCGTTTTTCCGGTTCACGCTCAAGCCATCGCATCTCGCCATGAAAATCCATTTCGAGCCATTGCTTGAAAAGTACGCCTTCCTTTTCGAGACTTTCGGCACGGACAATGCCGATTTTGTGAAAACCAATCTCAAAGGCTTTTTGTTTAATTTTTTCGGTAAGAAAAGACACAACTAAAATTATCTCCGATAATCGAAGAAAAATCACTTGAATAACGCATTCTTAGTTATTTAATTGCAGTTTTCGCAAATAAAAAAGCTGATTAGCGTCAAAACTAATCAGCCATTTTAAATAATCTAAACCGAAATTTAGAAATTAAGTTTTGCGCCGAATTGGAATTGGCGAGGATCAAACGAAGCTGTGGGACGGCTAAAATAAGTTCCATTTTTACCCGGTTCGCCAAAGGCGTTGACATCGCTGAAGAAGGGCGATGCCGACGCTTCATTAAAGCGGTTGAACAAATTAAAGCCTTCAGCAATCAAATCCAGTCGGACACGCTCGCCGAATCGAATCGCGCGGGCAATTCGCAAATCGACTGACGCGAACGAATGAGTTCTTCCCGCGTTGCGTCCCAAATTCCCGACTGAAAATCTGCCGTCCGTGATGAGTGGTGTAACGCAGCCGATAGTTCCGGGAATGCACAGTGTTCCGTCAGGATTAACGCTCGGACGGTCGGTTTGCGACGCTTGGTCGTTGTTCGCGTCGAAGTTAGTAATGATGTTGAACGGACGACCTGACGAAAGTTCGATAATCGGCGCAATTGTAAAATCTGCCAGGAATTTCTTAAACAGACTGTCTGATGAACGCCAATTTTGCGGCGAACCCAAAACACCGCTAAAAACGAACCGATGTCGCTGGTCGAACAACGACGGGGCGCGTTCAGCGCGGAAATTTAACGGGTCTTGCGGAATAAGCAGAGTTTGCAAATCCGAAGAATCGTCAATTGATTTGGACAAAGTATAAGATGCCAAAAACGTAAAGTTGTTGGCAAAACGTCTTTTTAATTCGAGATTCAGCGCATTGTAAGTTGAGTTTCCGTCGGAAACCTGCGCGTTGACCGCGCCGAACGGCGAAACTAAGCCGGGCGTTCTGAGCGACCCGGTAAGTTGCGAGTCTAAAACCGCCTTTGTTACCGCTCCGCCTGAAAGAGCTTGCGCCAGGAAATAATTCGGTCCATTTGGACGGAAAAAATTAGCAATAGCCGGAGCGATAACTCTTTGACCGGTGGTAGGATTGACGGAAATTATTCCGGGAATCACATTGACAAATCCGGGGCACGCCGCCGGATTAACGGTCGATACTTCCTGCTGCGAAACCGGCAGTCTTCCGTTGCAGCGTTGGAAATTCTGAATCTGCAAAGCCGTATTCGGCGTATTTAAATCGGTCGGATGCGGTAGATGATGCGCGCCGACGAAAATATACGAAGCCGAAAATGACATGTTGCTCGTCAATTGTCTTTCAAACGTTACATTCGCCTGCGTCGCCGAAGCATATTGAAAATCTTTCGCTACCGGGAGCGTGAACGGCAGAACCGCGCCGAAGCCCGAAAATGTCTGGTCGTTAAAACGCTGTCTGCCGAATTGATACTGCGCTGTCGGAGCCACGCCCGGCGTGTTAAATCCTGCCGGGCAAAGCGGATTTGCCGAAGCGGCTGTGCAAACCGTGCCTTGAAAAACCTGCGCGGCGTTGAGCAAAGCAGTCGGCGCGGGACTTCCCGCTGTCAACACGGCTTGCTGTTGCTGCGCGGCATCGGCAATGTCCGAGTTAAACGCAGCAGCAAGTAATGGATGATCATAAAACAATCCAAGCGCGCCGCGAACAACCGTTTTACCGTCGCCGAAAATGTCGTAAGCGAAACCGAAGCGCGGCGCGATGTTGTTTTTGTCGCGCGGAAATCCTTGCTGAACATTGAGAACGTCTTGCGCGGCGAGAATATCGCTTGCCGAAAGATTTATGCGCGAAAGTGGGTCGTTGAAACCGACCGGAGCAATCGTTTCCGTAAATTCAAAATCGTAACGAATGCCGTAATTAATAGTTAAACGGCGCGTTGCCTTCCATGTGTCTTGAGCAAAAAAGGCGATCGGCGTATTTTTGATTCGGCTTACCGGGTCGCCGAAACCTTGAATATAAGTTGACGGCAAGCCGAGTCCGTAAGACTGCACCGGAGTTAAATCAGGCGCGCCCAATTGACCGAAAGCCGCATTGAGATTGCCCGCCGCGAATGGTCCGAAATTGAAAAGTCCGGCAAAGTTCAATTCAAAAAGCGCGCGCGGGATACGCACGAAATTGATGTCGCCCCCGAATTTCAAACTGTGCGTTCCCAAAATGTAATTAAAGTTGTCGGCTATCTGATAGCGTGTTTCCGTGCGCTCAACCGGCGAGAAAAGCTCGCGCCCGATAAACGCCGTTCCTGCGATGTTAAAGGAAACTGCGTCGCCGTTCTGCGAGCGAAAACTGGTTTCGCGTCTGCCGAAATTAAAACGAAACTCGTTTGCCGCTCTTTCGCCCAAAGTCGAATTGAGTCCCGCCGTAAAAGAGGTGTCTTTGATGTTTGTAATACCGGTGCGCGAAAAATCGTTTTGACCTAAAGATTGATTTTGAGATTCGACCTGAATGCCAGTCAGCCTGCCGGGATTGTAGCCGAAACGAAAAGTCAACTGATTATCCGTGTTGAGATTATGGTCGGTACGCAGCGAGAAAAAGTTCGAGCGGTCAGTAACGGGAAAAACTCTCTGCAAATCGTTGAGCGGGCGAAAAGCGATAAATTGTCCCTGCGCGTTTTGCGTGTTGACCGGAACCGGCGCGCCGGTTAAGAAAAATCTCGAACCGATTAAAAGCGGCGTAGCCGGATTGGGATTACAAAAACTCGTCGGCGGTGTCGGCGGCGCCGGACAAGCGGGCGCGACCAGCGGATTACTTCCAGTTAAAGCCGTATTTCCGCCGCCGGAGGCTAAATAAAGATACTGCACGGCTGCGCCGACGAGCGCGGGATTATTGCTTGCAATCAGATTTTGAGCAAATGTTTGCTGTTGCGGCGTAATGTTTCTAAAAGTTTGTCCGCCGAAAGTAACCGCGCCGGTCAAACCTTGCGCGACATTACTGGTGAAAAATCCGGTTTCGTCGCGTTGACGACGTTCAAAGGAAGCAAAGAAAAAGTTTTTATCTCTGCCCGATGTAACAACCGGTCCGCCTTCGCCAAAATTCAAAAACGGAAGCGGTCCGCCAAGTGTTCCTCCGAATTGAGTGCGCCTGAAATCCGATTTAAACGGCGCGAACGGATTGCGCGCCTGGATGCTTTTGTCGCGGATAAAGCCGAAGAGGTTTCCGGTGTATTCGTTCGTTCCGCGTTTGGTCACGACGTTGATAATGCCGCCCGTGGCGCGTCCGAATTCCGGCGCGTAAGAGTTTGTCGCTACCTGAAATTCCTGCACGGCTTCCTGAGAAACCGTTGTTCGTGCCGCATTTATCGAGTTATCGGTAAAATCCGCGCCGTCAACCTGGACGAGCGTCGAGCGCCCGCGCTGTCCGCCGATGTTTAAGCCGGAGGTTGGAGCCGGTCCAATCGGGCGACCGTTGTCGCGTCCGACCGTTGAGATGGTCAAAGCAAATCCGGTCGCGCTGCGTTCGTTAATCGGGAGATTTTCAATTCTTTGCTGGTCAATCGTGTTGGAAACGGAAGTTCTGGTGGTTTCGACCAGTTCCACCTCTTCTCCCGAAACATTAACTACGACATCCTGAGTTCCGAGTTCGAGTTTAATTTCGAGTTCGGCACTTTGCCCGACGGTTAACCGGACGGGTGAAACAACCGTTCTTTTAAAGGTCGCGGCTTCCACCGAAATTTCGTATTCGCCCGGCGGCAAAGCAAAAATTTGATATGTGCCTTCGTCATTGGTCGTTACGCTTCGGGTAATGCCGGTCGCGGCACTTCGCGCCGTAATGGTCGCGCCCGGCACAACCGCCGCGCTCGGGTCGGTAACGATACCGCGCAAATCGGCTGTGCTGGCTTGCGCCTGGGCAAAAACCGAACCGACACCGAAAAGCAGAACAATTGCCAAAAACAAGAATTTTTCGGTAGCCGCGCAAATGCGCAAAGGAAATGCTTTCATTAGTTTTTATCTCCTAAATTTTTAAAACTTTTTAAGATTCCACCGGTTTTTGTGAAAAGAGTTTTCACGAAATAAATTTTATTTTTTATCAGTGCTATTTGATATAAAATTTTTTACTAATATTTGAAAAGCTCAGACTTTAGCCGACAGGTAACTTTTAGAACTATTTACTGTGAAATTTGTAACTCAAAAATCGTTTTCAGGCAAGCCTCTTGATGCAGGCGAGAAGATTTCAATCCGAGTCAAATCAAGCCCAAAAACGCATTAAACAATAAAACAATACGAAAACGAGCCGTAAAATTATTTGTTCTTTTGTTTAGCGGGATTTGAGTTAATAAAAGTTAAGGGTCTATGGTAGCAAAGCAATTTTGAAATAGAGTTAAACTTCTGCATCCAGAAAATTTAGGCTGACAAAATTCGTTCCCAAATTTCGAGATTGATTTAACCAAAAAGTAATTTTTCAGAATCCCGATTTTCGTTAAAGAAAAGTGCAAATCTTCAATAAGAAAATACGTTTTTTGATTAGCTTAACTACCATAGACCTAAAGTTAATACTAATTTAACTTTATGTCAATAAACATTTAAGCCGCAATCGGTTTTCAAGTAAGGTCGGAGATTTTTTGGCGCGTCGAGCGAGCCAGCCCGAAACGCGCCCGTCGGCTCAAACTTAAAACGCTAATCGCCGCCGCCGCCAGATTCGGGATAAAAGCCGCGCTGCGTAACAGCGAGCAAACGCGCAGCCTTTTTTGAAACTTTCGCTTGTGCGAAACCTTGTAAATTTCCGCTATTTTTTCCGTCGTGGCATTATTTTCCGTAATGACTTTAGCCAAAATCTCCGCGCTCTCAAACGCCATCAACATTCCGCTTCCCGTGAACGGGTCAATAAACGCGCCCGCGTCGCCGACGGCAAAAAGATTCGTTGCGGGATTCAATTCCTTTTGCCCGAAACCGTCAACCGAAACCGCCAGCCAATCTTCGACCGGCACGGCATTTTTCAGCGTTTGATAAGCACGTTTATTTTGAAAGATAACTTCCCGGACAATCTTTTCCGCGTCGGAATTAAATTCTTTGACAATTTCAGCTTTTATCAAAAAACAATGATTCGCAAGCCCGTTTTCGACATAACTCAAACCGCCGTAACCGCCACGAAAAAAGTAAATTTCGCATACGCTTCTCGCCAAATCGACGTTTTTCAAATGCGTCTTAAAACCAACCAGTCGATTTTGGATTTTAGATTTTGGATTTTGGATTGTTTTCCTTTTCTCGTAATTCGTAATTCGTAATTCGTAATCCGTCTTTCCTTGCGTTTTTGCGCTTTTGCGGGAAATTTCCTTCTCGGCTAATTTGCTCAAAACATTTGCGCGTCCGGTTGCGTCAATTGTCAAATCCGCGAAAATCTCCGACGTTTCGCCATTTTTACTTTTTATTTTAACGCCGCAAACTTCATCGTTTTCCGACAAAATGCCGACAGCTTGCGTTTCTTCTAAAACTTCGACACCGATTTCTCTAGCCTTTTCCAAAAGGCAAAAATCCATCGCCGCGCGGCTCAAACTCAACGCGCCTTCTGAATCGCCGCCGAACCATTTGCTCGGAACGCCGACTGATTTTCCGTTCGGCTCGTAAAAAACCGTTTCCAAAATTCGGTCGCCGCCGCTTGCTAGCATTTCATCAAACACACCCAAATCTTGAAAATGCGATAAACATTCGGGCGAAATAAATTCTCCACAAAGTTTGTGACGCGGAAACTTCTCGCGCTCGATTAAAGTTACGCGAAAATTTTCCATAGCAAGCCGAATCGCCAGACTCGCGCCGCTCGGACCCGCGCCGACGATTGCGATTTTGAATTTTGGATTTTGGATTTTGAATTGCACTCATCCATTCTAGCCGCAAAGAAGCGCGAAAGACACACGAAAACCTGTTTTGCGCATCGTGTGATTTTACTGTGGCTGTATTTTCCATTTAATTCGTGTTATTCGTGTTATTCGCAACTCAAATTTTATGAAGATAATTCCGCTCGCAATTCCGACACCTTTTTACGTCGGCGATGTCAATGTTTATCTGGTAAAGGAAGAACCGCTTACATTGATTGACGTTGGACCAAAAACAAAAGAAGCGAGCGATGTTTTGCGCGATAAACTTCGGCAAAACAGCGTTCAAATCGCCGACATCCGGCGCATTGTTCTCACGCACGCGCACGTTGACCATTGCGGTTTGGCAAAGCAAGTGCGCGATGAAGCGAAGAACGCGGAAATTTTTGTTCACGGTTGGGAAAGCGGACATCTTTTCGGAAGTTTAGACGAAGACAAGCAGCGAAATTTAATGAATCGCGCCGGTGTTCCGCCGGAAGTTTTTCGCAAAATACAACATACTTTTAATAATGTCAGTCTTTTAACGGACACGCTTGCCGAAGACGAATTTAGCGAGCTTTACGACGAAATGGAACTCGAATTTGCAAGCGGAATTTTAAAAGTTTTGCACACGCCCGGACACACGCCCGGTTCGTGTTCGTTTTTCCGCGAAGCAAATCGCACATTGATTGCGGGCGACTGCGTTTTAAAACGCATCACACCGAATCCGATTATCTCGCCCGACCCGATTGATAAAAATAAGCGTTTCAAATCTTTAGCCGAATATCTCGTCAGCCTCGCAAAAATAAGAAGTTGCTCGCCGACTTTGATTTATGGCGGACACGGCGAACCGATTGAAGATTTTGAAGAAATTTTCAATCGCTACATTCGCTCGATTGATGAACGGCAAAAACAGATTGTCGAATTAGTTTCAAACGACGGCACGACGGCTTGGGACGCGGCAAACAAACTTTTCCCGCAAGCGATTGACAAGGACGTTCACCAATTTTTAGCAATCTCCGAAGCGGTCGCGCATCTCGATTACGCTGAAACGGAAGGCAAAATCGCGGTTGAATTGAAAGAAGGCGCGGAGTTTTATAAAAAACTATAATTCTAAAAGACAACTTTACGGTTTAACTTTTCTTCTAAACACGGTAAGATAGCTTCTCTCAATTTGGGGGCGACAGGCTTCGACAGGGGCTTGTATAGATCTTTGGATGCACGTCGGGCTTGCTTGTTAGCTCGTTAAAAAACCAAGCAAAACACAAATGCCAACCAAGAATTGGCTCTTGCTGCCTAGTTAATTCTAGCTCAGTCAAGTGTCTCGCCGGAAGTCAGCTTGAAGCGACCGAACGAGGCATAACACAGTTCAAGCTAGCCAGCGTTCACCGCCTGCGAACGCCGTGCGAAATGTCAGTCAGGCTAGTTTTTCGCAAGGTCTTGTCGGTTCACTTACTTGCGAAAAGCGAAATTCAAAGTGAATTCGACTAAGCGTGTAGATTCTCTAGGTCGCAACCTTTGGATGCGGGTTCGATTCCCGCCGCCTCCACCAAAATTCTCGTTGCTTTAAATCTTATGAATACTTATATTCAAATAGTAGGTAAGACTATGTTTCTCAAAAATACAAATGGTTAAAGGAAAAATTATGAAAAGTTTCACTCAAAAAATTCTCTTCGGTCTTGTCGGTAAAATCGGCATTGTATCGTTAATGGCAATCTGCCTGACCCTGTTTAATTCAAATACAAAAGCACAAACACTTCTCGTTAATTATGACTTTGCTTCTGCAATTGCCGGAACGCCTTGCACGGCAACGCCGCTGACAACTGCAACGAACGTAACATCAATATTTACAACCGGCGGTACAGACGGGGAAACTTGTACAATCTCTGAAGGAACTCCCACGAGTCAACGCACGGGATTTGCTTTTGCCGAGAATAAAGACGCTAACTTAGCAGTGAGCCTTAGCAATTCCGATGTCGATGCAGAAAATTATTTTCAATTTCAATTAACGGGTGTCAGCGCGTTTCGCAGTTATCAGCTGAATTTCAACGCAATCCAAAGCGGTCCGATTGATGTTCAGTATAGTTTAGACGGAGTTAATTTTACGAGCTTTACACAACTCCCTCTTCCAATTCATAAATTGTATTTTCCACGCATAATAGTTGATTTAAGTTCGGTGACCGCGATTGATCGACAACCGACAGTTTATTTCAGATTGGTTGGGAAAAGCAGGCATAATCTGAGTTTGCGTTTTGTAATTGATAATTTTCAAGTGCAAGCAACGGCGGCAACTAAGTCGCGCAAACGAGTCAGATTAACATTCTAACAACAGCGAAAATTGATTAAATCAGATTCTGCTTTAGACAAGTGAAAAGCCGCAAGCATCAATATGCGCGGCTTTCCTAATTTTTATGATAAAAAATTTGTGTTATCACTGAAAATTCTAATTAGTTTTAATTTCTTCCGCGCTGAGTTTTTCCAAATGCGCCTCGACTGATTTTTCCGCGAGTTTCCATAGTTCGGGCGAAACGTCCGCATAAACTTTTTTGACAATTTCAATCAACGATTTTGCGCCGCTTTCGATTGCTTCTAAAATTTTTCGCTCTCTTTCCAACCGATGCGCGATGTAGCTTTCGATTTTGTCTTTCGCGCCAAAAATCGCCGCGCCGTGCGAGCCGCATAAAAATTTGAGATTCGGTAGATTTTTCATCGTTTCCAGCGAATTTAAATAATCAATCATATTACCTTCGGGCGGCGCGATAATCACCGAACCCGCGCCGATGACATTATCGCCCGACAGCAGAAAGCCGAATTTTTCATCATAAAAACAGAGATGTCCGCGAGCGTGTCCGGGCGCGTGAAGTGCTTTTAATTCAAAGGTTTTGCCGTCTTCGTCCTGTAATTGAAAAACTTCGTCGTCTTCGATAAATCGGTCAAATTTAATTTTAAATTTAATTTTATTTGTTAAACTTTCCGCCGTTAGTTCGTGCGCCAAAATTGGAACGCGCAAGCCGAATTTTTCCAAAAGATGTTTTTGTAAAACGGTTTCGCCGCCGCAGTGGTCTGGGTGGAGATGCGTCACGATTATTGCTTGGCAGACAAAACCTCTTTCGATAAATGAATCAATAAATTCGTGAAAAGCAATCTGTTGACTCGCCTCTTTGGCAGCCGCGTCTATCACAATAAACTCTTTTTTGCCGACGATAAAACAATTCGTATGCGTCGCGGGCGGAAGCGTTTCGGTTTTTAGCGGAAAACAAACAATGCGCGGATTTAGTTCAATGTAGTTAATTTGTCCGGCAAACTTGTGTGATTTTTCGAGAAGCGTTTGCACGATCGTTTTCAGATTTCCGCTTTTTATTTTTGTGTCCGTTTCTAACTGTGTGATTACAACTTCATCTGTGATTAAGTTTTCTCTGTATTTCTCAGCGGCATATAATTCTTTCAGCGAAATCAAAACCGGCGGCGAGATTAAAACTTCCGACTTTTCCCAAGCGAGTAAAGCATCTTTCGGCTTAATAAATTCTACATTTTGCAATTCTGTAATGGCTGCGTAAGGTGTTTGCTTAGGCGGGCAAACGACGAGAAAAAATCTGGTTTTGAAACGCGCGGGCGAAAATTGCGGAGTCGTCCAAAAGCCCGTGTAAAAAAAATCTTCAGCGTGAATGCGCAAACCCCAATTTGCGAGAATTTCAGCCAGAGAAAATCTACCCGAAATCAAATCGTCGTGTAAGGAAGCCAGTTGACCTCTTGTTAATTTTTCGCCGCCGCGCGCGAGCAGAACGCCGACTTCCTCAAAAGTTTCGCGCGCCGCGCACACGATAAATTTGGCAAGCTCGGCATCCGCGCAGTTTTCGACTTTTATTTCCGCGTCAGACGCTTCGAGTTTTCCGCCCGGAAAAGCGTGCCAGCCGCCGAGAAATTTTAATTCCGTGTTGCGCCGCGCCCATAAAACCTGCGTAAAATCCTGGTTTAATAAAATTACTGTTGCCGCGTCTACCGGAGTTGTTGTTTTTTGATTCACACTAGAATTTTAACTTGAATTTAAAGCGCGGATAAAATCAAGAAAGCTGATTTTGATGGATAAATTCTAAAGAAATCCGCGTTTTTCCGCGTCCTATTTCTTAAATTAATTTAAGTCAAACAGCAAAAACTCTCCCTTTCCCGCGCTCATTCTCTGGACTTCGTGCGAGCGAATAACGCCTTCACCGCCGGAACTGTCTTTGTGGGCGAGCGCGCCTTCGATAACATATGTCACAATTTCCATATCGGCGTGTCCGTGCGTCGGAAAACCGCGTCCCGCCGCCACAAAATCTTCGTTTATCACGCGCAAATCTCGAAATCCCATAAATTGCAAATCGTAATAATCGTTAAATGAAAATGTATAATTCGTGTTGAGCCAACCGTAATTTCCGCCGCCGCGTTCTTCGGCGCGTCTTATTTTTATCATTTTTGCCTCTTTGTTCTTCAATCAAAATTTTGCCGGTAATTAAAGAATACAAAAAATTTTGTGATTTGCAATCGTCTGACAATTCGGCTGTTAAAGTTGCGGACAGTTAAGCGGAATTCAAACCTTTTCCCAAATCGCGCAGCGTTTGGCTATTAAAGGTGAACACAAAATTCGCAAAAAAATTCTTGAAATGTTTTGCGGCTCTCGCGCCTTTTCACGGCTATTCGATTTATTTCTTCTCCAACAAAAAAATCATTTTCGACCAGCCGATCGGCTCGGTAATCGGAAAATTATAATCGCCGACGACTTTGAAATAGCGAGCGGCGATTTCCTTTGTTTCTTCCAACGAGTGAGTTTTGAAATTATATAAAATCTCTAGAACAGAGCCGACAAATGAAGGCTTAACCGGAATCATAATCAGCTTTGCGCTAGTCTTTAAAACACGCGCAAATTCTTTTAAACCTTCTTCGAGCGAAACGTATTCGAGAACGCCGCACGTTAAAACTAAATCAAAGGTTTCGTCAGCAAACGGCAGCTGTAGGACATTTCCCTGCACGGCGCAAATGTTGTCAGCGTCCGCGTTTTTATCCTTTTCAAATTGTTCACGGGCGACTTCGAGCGAATTGATGGATAAATCAAGCGCTATTGTTTTCTTTGGTTGAAAACCGGCTTCATAAAAGCCGAGCGTAACGATTCCCGTTCCGCTTCCTGCATCAAGGACAAGCGATTCGGAATTTAATTTGAGGTTGAGCGAGTAGAGATATTTGGCAACCGAATCTCGATAACCGTTGATTTTCATCATCAAGTTATGAACGTCTGCAATGCGGTCGTAAAAATTTTGTGTTTCGGTTTCCCGTGCCATTATAAAAAATTCCAGATTCCAAATTTCAAATTCCAGATTTGAATTTGCGAATTTTAATTTGTAATTTGAAATTAATCGTCGTTAAGCTCGTCGAAATCCATTTGTTCCAAAATCTGCTGCGCGTCCTGGTTGTCAAACTCGAAGGCTTGCTGTTCGAGCGCAAGATGCGCGATTTCGTGGTAAATTGGGTCGTCGAGAAGCGCAACGAGCGAAACGGCTGGAAGTTGCGCGAGCGTTTCAAAAGCGATGGCGCGAATTTGTGGAAGCTCGGTTTGTCTGATGATTTCCGCTATTTCGCCGACTGAAAAGCGTTTTGCGAGAATATCGGAAAGCGTGTCGATTTTTTTGTAATCGTGACGCAAAAGAGTGCGTTCGGCAAGCTGGACGAAAACTTCGGCGGATTCGCTTCTGTCCTGCAAAACCGAAGCGCAAGCGTCAGCTAAACTCCTGATTTCACGTAGCTTTTCAGCATCCTTTTTAATCTCGGCATCTTTGGTTTGCTCGTCCAGAGCGGAAAGCAAGCGGCTAAGTTCCCAATCGGCGTGGGCATCATAGGAAAATTTTTGCGGCGGCGTGTTGGATGGATTGCTGATGGTCGCCTGTAGCGCGCCAACCAGCATTTTTTTCGTTAACGGACGCAAGCCTTCCCAAACACTAATGACTCGCGCACCAAAATTTTTAATCGTCATTTCAATACCTTTAATTTTCCTACAAACCGCAGAATTTGTAAATTGGAAGCTACGGGCAATCGGCAAAAACCGATTATGCGTTTAACGATTATATTCGATAATTTGTTTTGACGAAAAAGTTTATTCAATTTATCCGAGAAGATTCGCCTAATGCTTTGGACGAATTACCGTTCGTAGATTGCAGCAATCAATGTGTATTTCCTTCCAACTATCTATTTTCAAATCAACGACCGCCAGAGCTGCCGTCGGCATCACTTCGACTTCTTGAGTCAGCATCTTTACCAATCCTTCAAGTCCGGGATTATGCCCGACGAGCATCACCGATGTGATTTTATCGTCCAATTCCGAAGCGATTTGCAAAAGCCGATGCGGGCTGGCTTCATAGATTCGGTCGTCAAATTGAATGTCGGCTGCGATTTGCGCCGATTCCTTGACCAAATTTGCCGTCTGCTCGGCTCTTTTTGCGGGCGAGCAGATTATCGCGTCTATCTGAAATTTATTTTTACGAATAGTTTCGCCGACCAGCGGCGCGGTTTCCAGACCGCGCCGGTTGAGCGGTCGGTCAAAATCAGCCAAATCCGCATTGTCCCAACTGGATTTAGTATGTCGAAGAATAAAAAGTGTTTTCATAAATTGGGGAAAGATTATTGAAATGATGAATTCGGAATGTTGAATAATGAACTAAAGAAGTCGTCTTTCATTCATTATTCATACCTTTAAGAATCTTACTCTATTCCACATTTGGTCAAAACGAAACTACCATTTAACATAACAGAAGATGAAAACGCAAAAGCTCGCCGCTATTGACATCGGCTCGAATTCCTTAAAGCTCGTTATTGTCGAAGCCGCCGCCAGCGATTCCTTTACTGTCCTTTTGCAGGAACGCGAGCGCGTCAGACTTGGACACGAAACGCTGCGCAATAAATTTCTCTCGGATGAGGCGATAAATCTTTCGGCTGAGGCAATCGCCAAATTTCGCTCGATTGCCGAAAACCGCCAAGTTCATTCGATTATCGCTGTAGCGACGGCTTCGGTCAGAGAAGCGAAAAACGCGGCGGAGTTTGTTCGGGAAATCGAAAATCGGACGGGCGTTCACATTGACGTTTTGTCTTCAATTGAAGAAGCTAGACTAATCGGAGTAGCGACGGCGCAATTTTTCGGCGCGGACAAAAATTCGCTGATGAACATTGACATCGGCGGCGGCTCGACTGAGCTTTCATTAATGAAAAACGGCGAGCCGCACAAACTTTTTTCGATGAAGCTCGGCGCGGTCGGTTTGTCGGAAAAATATATTTTCAGCAATCCGCCGAAAAGCAAGGAAATCAAAAATCTGCAAACGGAAATCGCTTTTGCGCTCGAACATCCCTTACGAAAAATAAAAAATGCGACGTGGCAAATCGCCAGCGGCACGTCAGGAACAATCCTAAATCTCGCCGGACTTTTGAATTTTCAAACGGCGGAAAATTCTTCGCCGAAAATTGAAATTTCGCTAAAACGTCTGTCCGCATTAAACAAAATGCTTGCTGAAATTCCGCTCGAAAAGCGCGTCAATTTGCCTGTGATTAGTCCGCAACGCGCCGAAGTTATCGTCGCCGGCGGGCAGATTCTGGAAGGCGTGATGCGCGCGCTGAAAATCGAAACGCTTCAGCCGTGCAGTTACGCCTTGCGCGAAGGCGTGATTATTGATTATCTGCGCTTAATCGAAGCCGAATCGCTTCCGCCCGTGCCGGTCGTTGAAGATATTCGCCTGCGCGATGTTTTTGCTATCGGCAGACGATACGGTTATGAAGAATCGCACGCTTTGCAGGTGGCGAATTTAGCCGAAACTATTTTTGACGCGCTCGCGCCGATTTACAATCTAAAGCGGCACGGACGAACTCTGCTGTCAGCCGCTGCATTGCTGCACGATGTCGGCTATCACATCTCGCACGAAGCGCATCACAAACATTCTTTTTATCTTATTAAAAACTCGGAAATTACCGGCTTTACCGAAACGGAAAAAAACATTATCGCCAATGTCGCGCGTTACCATCGCGGCTCGCTTCCGAAGGAAAAACATCTGAATTTTATGGAATTAAGTGAAAAAGATCGCCGAACGGTCGCCCAACTCGGAGCGATTTTGCGGCTTGCCGAAGCCCTCGACCGCGGACACGAAAATCACATTGCGGCGATGAAATTCAAACTCGAAAAGCGAAATTTGTTGCTTAAACTTGTCAGCAATGAGGATTGCGCGATTGAACGCAAAGCCATCGAACTGAAAAAGGATTTATTTGAATCGGCGTTCGATTGCGCTTTAATAGTGAACGACTAAAAGTGAAAAACTAAAAGTGGATAAGGAAAATATTTAAACTTCTTATCCACTTTTCACTTTTAGTTTTTCACTTTTTTACCTGACTTGAATCGGAAACGGCACAAAACACAAAATAAAAATCAGCAGTGTCAAAACGGCGACCAAGTTTCGATTAAAATTAAGCGGCGCGTCGTCGAGCGGTTCGGGGTGTTTGACCTTCATCATGACAGCTAACAAAATCGTAAAAAGAAGCCCGCTGGGACTGTTATAGACAAACCAGCCCAAAACAGTAATTGTCGCCATCACAACGAATGCAATTCTTCCCGTCCAAGCGTGTATTTTTTCGCCAAACACAGCATAAATCGCGTGTCCGCCGTCGAGCTGACCAGACGGAATCAAATTTAAGCTCGTAATAAGAAGACCGAGCCACGCCGCCGCCAAAAATGGATTAAAAAATCCGAGACTTGAATCAACACCCAGAATTTTTCCGAGAAACTGTAAAAATAAAGGGTCGGAAAAATATAATCCGGTTTGAGCAGCTGCATCCTGCGTCGGCGCGACTTGTTTCATTGTCAGCAGCCCAATTATTGCAATCGGAATTATTGCAGCGAATCCGGCAATCGGACCAGCAATGCCGATGTCGAAAGTAGCGCGGCGTGATGGCATCGGCGAAACGATTTTGATAAATGCGCCGAGCGTTCCCGCCGGACCGAGAAGCGGCGGAAGCGGAATAAAATAAGGCAAAGTCGCGTCAACGCCGTAAAGTCGGCAAGCAACGTAATGACCGGATTCGTGCGCGGTCAAAATCGCCAGCAACGAAACGGAAAATTTTAAGCCGTATTTTAATGTTTCAAAATCAGTTAGAAGTTGATGAATCGTTGAGAAAATAAGTCCGGCGTAAAGCGTCGGCAAAGAAAGTAGAAATTGAAAAATTTCCGAATTCGTCTGCGGATTAGCGTCGGGAAAAATCTCGATAAAACCAAATGGCTGAAGAACTCCCGCGATGGTTACGGTTACAAAAGCAACCAACAATAAAGCAGCATGTTTCACCCAAGTCCGCGCCGTCGGGCGCATCGCTTCGCGGCGGTCGAAAAATTGATTGGCGAGTGAATTTAAGTCGGACACAAAATAGTGAAAAGTGAATAGTGAACAGTGAATAGTAAAGATTGATTTATTAACTTTTAACTTTTCACTTTTCACTAATTTTTAACGGCTTTCGCCTGCAATTCTTTGCCCGGTTTGAAACGTATGGTTTTGCCCGCCGGAATCGGAACTTCTTTGCCTGTGCGCGGGTTGCGCCCGATGCCGCGTTTTCTCGGCTTGACGACAAATACACCGAAACCGCGAAGCTCGATGCGTTTTCCCATCGCCATCGCTTCCTTCATCGCGTTAAAAAGCGCGTCAACGACTTGTTCCGCCTTCTGCTTCGGCACACCAGTTTTGTCCGCTACACGATTGATAATATCGAGTTTAATCATATTCTTCTCCTTTAAAGAAAATGTTGAAAAGAAAAACCTTTGTTGGAACTGTAAATGAATAATAATGACCTAAGTTCGCATCTGTCAAGATTTTGCGCGGATTAATTTTCGTTTCATACGACTGCGTCAGCCAAACTCACGAAAACGGCAATGCGCGAAGCAACACGAAGTAACACAAAGAGTTAAACAATTTAATAAAATTTTGGTCTTGACGATTAAAATATTTTTTTAATTAGCAGAAATTTTGTCTTGAAACTCGAAGAACTTTTCAAGAATCGTTTCGGGAACTTCAAAATGCGGAAAATGTCCAATATTTTCGAGTTCGATAATATCTGTTTGATGCGGCACAACTTCACGAAACCTTGCGACCAAATGTTTTCCCGAAACTTGGTCAGCCGAGCCGTTAATAAATAGAAACGGCTGCTTCATTCTTTTCAACGCGCCGACCCAACGCGCCCGATTCGTTTCGCGTTCCATCATATAACGAATGAGTTTGTGCGCGATTCGCCGTCCATCGTTAAACTTAAAAACCTGCAAAAACTCGTCTAATTCTTTCGCCGTCGGCTGCGTGTCCTTGCCGAAAATCGAAGCCAGATTTTGTTTGAAACGCCCGTCGGAAATAAATCTACCGAACAAAAAACCAATCGGACTGGCGAGAATTTTCTGCGCCAGAATCGGACGGTGTGTTTCGGGGAAAAGCGCGCCGTTTAAGAAACAAATTGTTTCTATCGAAAATTTCAAACGCTTTTCTTCAGCGCGAGCAAGTAATTCCTGCGTAATCGTGTTGCCGTAATCGTGCGCGAGAATGTGAATTTTTTTGATTTTCAAATGTTCAAGTAACGCCTGCAAAACATCAACTTGATTAAATGTCGTGTAATCGAAATCGAAAGGCTTGGCGGAAAAACCGTAGCCGATCATATCGAAAACTAAAACGGAAAAATTTTCGGCAAGCGTGTTCCAGATTTTGTGGTAATCGCGCGATGAAGTCGGGAAACCGTGCAGGCAAAGTAAAATTTCACCGGAGTTTTCGCTCCGACGATAAAAAATCGGAAAACCTTGGTAGTCGAAAAACTCGCCCGTTTCCCGCCATTCGTGTAAATTCATTTTTTTAGCATAAGAGTTTTCTTTAATTCCGGCAAAAAATGCTAAGATTTGAAAACTTAAAAATTTACGCGCCAGGCGCGAATATCGAGGTACAAGAAATGTTAAGAGACGGAGAAAGCAGTAATATCGAAGACCGGCGCGGGATGGGCGGCAAAGGTTTGGCGCTCGGCGGCGGCGGCATCGGAACATTGTTGTTGATACTCGCAGTATGGCTGTGCGGCGGCGACCCGCGAGCCTTGCTCGAACAATTAGGCGGCGGCGCGGCTCCGGTTCAACAACAGCAGCCGCAAACCCGGAACAATCCGGCGCAAAACGACGACCAGAGACAATTTGCCTCGGCTGTTTTAAAAAGCACCGAAGATGTTTGGAATCAAATTCTTCCGCAGCAAGCCAGCGTTCGCTACGTCGAGCCGAAGCTCGTGCTTTTTACCGACCAAACATCTTCCGCCTGCGGTTACGCAAGCTCGGCAACCGGACCTTTTTATTGTCCGGGCGACACTAAACTTTATCTGGATTTCGGTTTTTTTCGTGAATTAAAAACCAGATTCGGCGCACCCGGCGATTTCGCGCAAGCCTACGTCATCGCGCACGAAGTCGGGCATCACGTCCAAAATCTTCTGGGAACGATGGACAAAGTCAATGCCGCCGGAAACTCAAATCAGCTTTCGGTGCGCCTCGAACTTCAAGCCGATTGTTACGCGGGCGTGTGGAGCAATTACGTGCAGAAAAAAGGTTTACTCGAAGCGGGCGATGTCGAGGAAGCAATGAAGGCGGCATCGGCAGTCGGCGACGACAGCATTCAAAAACAGGCGCAAGGCTATGTCGTGCCGGAATCGTTCACGCACGGCTCAGCGCAGCAAAGAATGAGTTGGTTCAACAAAGGCTTTCAAGCAGGCGATATTCGTCAATGCAACACATTCGCAACAAGGTGAAATCAATTACGAATTTTAAATTATAAATTATGAATGAGAAAAAAGTTTTTACAATTCGTAATTGATTACTGTTTCGGTTGAAACGGCTTACCGTAAATTTCCTGAAAAACCCAGCCGAGAAATCTCGCTTCCGCGGTGCAGAGCGATTCGAGCCAGCAACTTGATAAATAAAGGCGTTTTTCAGTGATTGAAGGAATTGTTTCGGCTTGTTCGACGTGCGACCGGCTTTGGTCTAATTTATAGCTTTTCGCAATATCTTCGTTGGTTTGCTTGGCTTCGCCCAAAGCCTGCAAAACCTCCGTAATCCATTTTTGCAATTCGGCTTCGGAATCATTTTCGCTCAGAGCCTGAAAAACGCCAATGGCGAAACGCGCTTCGGCGTTTTCAAACGGATAAGTTTTCACATCGTTCACTTTATCGTCCTGCTGTTTCCATTGGAAAAGTTCCTCGACCTGCGGATTTCTAACAAGCGAGACTTTTTGGTCAAAATTTAAAAACCATTCGAGCAAATCCGCCAATGAATTTGTATCTATATCGCCGTTCGCAGTTTTTTCGAGCTTTGGCGGTTGATTTGTTTGTTCAGACATTTTTTAATTTTCTACTTTCTAAAAATCTAAATTATCAAAAAGAATCGGCGGCGCAAAGATACAAATTGCGAAAGATAAAATTATCTGAAATAAATTCTTTATTTACCGCCGACTTTCGGCTAAACTTATCAAAAAATTTTCCGACAATAAAAAATTGCAATCACCTTTCATTTTAGCTTTAGACATCGGCACATCGAGCGTTCGCTCCGCGCTCTATGATTTTGCGGGAAATGTTTTGCCTGAAACTTTTGTAAAAAACGAGCGTCAACTGCGAATAACCGAAGATGGCGGCGCGGAAATTGACGCTTTGGAAGCACTTTTACAAGTCGAAAAAGCGATCGAGGATGTTTTGAAAAAGTCGAAAAAACTCGGCGGTGAAATCGAATACGTCGCCGCTTCAGCATTTTGGCACAGCCTTGTCGGTGTCGATAAAAACGGCGAGGCGACGACGAAAGTTTTCGGTTGGGCGGACACGCGAAGCAGAAAACAAGTCGCGGTTTTGCGTGAAAATTTAGATGAAAATAAAATTCACAATCGCACCGGCGCAAGATTTCATTCGAGCTATTGGACGGCGAAACTTTTATGGCTGCGGCAGGAAGAACCGAAAGTTTTCCGGCAAACGGCAAAATGGCTTTCGTTTAGCGATTTTCTTTCGCTTAAAATTTTCGGCAAAGCGGCGACAAGCGTTTCGATGGCTTCGGGAACAGGAATTTTTGACATTCGCAAATGCGTTTGGGATGAAGGAATTCTCGAATTTTTAAAGCTGGGAAAAGAAAATTTGCCTGAAATTGTCAACGAAGACGCGCAAACTTCTCAGCTAAACGAAAGTTACGCAAAACGCTGGACAAGATTAAAAAACGCCCGATGGTTTCCGGCAATCGGCGACGGAGCGGCGAATAACATCGGCGCAAATTGCCTTCAAAAAGAAAAAGCCGCTCTGATGATTGGAACTTCTGGCGCGATGCGCGTCGCATATGCGGGCGAGCCGCCGAAAAAAATTCCAAGCGGTTTGTGGTGTTATCGAATTGACAGGAAAAGAATTTTAATCGGCGGCGCATTGTCAGACGGCGGCGGACTTTATCACTGGCTGAAAGACACGCTCAAGATAAACGAAATTGATGACATCGTTGAAACCGAAATCGAGCGGCGCGAGCCTGATTTGCATGGACTGACATTTTTGCCGTTTCTCGCGGGCGAACGAAGCAGCGGCTATAACGAAAACGCACGCGGCGCGATTTTAGGCTTGCATTCCAGCACGACGGCGGTTGAAATCGTGCAAGCCGCGCTCGAATCTGTCGCATACCGTTTCGCGGAGATTTTCGACCAATTAAACGACGTTGTAAAAATCAAAGAAATCATCGCCTCCGGCGGCGCGTTGCGTGAATCGCCCGTCTGGACGCAAATCATCTGCGACGTCTTGAACCAAAAAATGAGCTTGCCGGAAACGCGCGAAGCCTCAAGCGCAGGCGCAGTTTTGCTTGCGCTCGAAACAATCGGCAAAATAAAGAACATCGCGGAATTTAAAACGTCGAAAGGCGAGCGTTTTAAGCCAAATTTAGCAAAACACAAAATTTATCAAAAGGCTCGTGAAAGGCACGAGAAATTTTATAATCAGTTTGTAAATTCAGAACCCTAAAACTAAAATTCGTAAAAAATAAAATTATGACTGCGCTGAAAACCAAACAAAATATTGACCAACTTTGCATCAACACCATCCGAACTTTGTCTTTAGACGCTGTGCAGAAAGCCGAATCGGGACATCCGGGCTTGCCGCTCGGAATGGCTCCGACGGCTTACGTTCTGTGGACGAAGTTTATGCGCTACAACCCGAAAAATCCGAAGTGGTTTAACCGCGATAGATTTCTTTTGAGCGCGGGACACGGTTCGATGCTCATTTACAGTTTGCTTCATTTGACTGGCTACGATTTGCCGATGAGCGAGCTTAAAAATTTCCGCCAGCTTCATTCACAAACGCCCGGACATCCCGAAAATTTTATGACCAAAGGCGTGGAAATCACGACTGGACCACTTGGACAAGGCTTTGCTAACGGTGTGGGAATGGCAATGGCGCAAGCACATCTCGCGGCGAAATTTAATCAGAAAGGTTTTCCGATTATTGACCATCACATTTACTGTATTTGTTCGGACGGCGATTTGATGGAAGGTGTTTCCTATGAGTCGGCAAGTTTAGCCGGACACTTGAAACTTTCAAATTTGATTTATTTTTACGACGATAACAACATCACGATTGAAGGCAACACCGATTTAGCGTTTAATGAAGACGTGACGAAGCGTTTTAAAGCCGCCGGTTGGCACGTTTTGGAAGTTGCAGACGGCAATGATTTGAAAGCGATTGAAAATGCGTTAAAAGAAGCGCGCAAAATCAAAGACAAGCCGAAACTGATTCGCGTCAAAACGATTATCGGTTTCGGAATGCCGAAAGCGGGAACGAATAAAGCACACTCGGACGCGCCCGGCGAAGAGGCTGTGCGTGAGACGAAACGCAATCTCGGCTGGGACGAAAACAAACATTTTTACATTCCGAAAGAAGTGTCGGCGCATTTTAGAGAAGCGATAAAACGCGGCGCGCAATTTGAGAAAGATTGGGACGCGCTCGTTAAAAAATACGAAAAAACGCACGGCGACTTGGGTAAGACTTTAAAGGAAACCCGACTGAACAAATTGCCGGAAGGCTGGGAAAAATCTCTGCCGAAATTCGATAACGTCGAAGCAAAAGCGACACGCGCTTATTCGGGCGAAGTTATCAACGCGATTGCCGGAAAAATCCCGCAGCTTTTCGGCGGTTCAGCCGACCTCGCGCCGTCAAACAACACGGCTATCAAAGATTCGGGCAGCTTTGAACCCGACAATTACGAAGGTCGCAACATCCATTTCGGCATCCGTGAACACGCGATGGGCGCGACGATGAATGGAATGGCTTTGTATGGCAGCGTAATTCCTTACGGCGGAACTTTCCAGACTTTCAGCGATTATATGCGTCCCGCGATTCGCCTCGCCGCTCTGTCGGGCATTCAGACAATCTACGTTTTCACGCACGATTCAATCGGTCTCGGCGAAGACGGTCCGACGCACCAATCGGTCGAACATCTCGCCGCGCTCCGCGCCATTCCGAGACTCGCCGTCATTCGCCCGTGCGACGCGCACGAAACACGCGAAGCCTGGCGTGCGGCACTGGAGCGCGACAAAGCTCCGACGGCTTTTGCATTTTCGCGCCAAAAAGTCGCTTTGATTGACCGCAAAAAATTCGCCGACGCAAAAGGCTTGCACAAAGGCGCGTATATTTTAGCCGAAGCCGAAAACAAACAAGGCAAACCATCTGCGCCAAAATTGATTATTATCGCAACCGGCTCGGAAGTCGGTTTGGCGATGCAGGCGCGTGAACAATTAAATTCAAGCGGAATCGCCACTCGCGTTGTTTCAATGCCGTGCTGGAAATTTTTCGACGAGCAATCGGCAAAATACAAAGAAGAAGTTTTGCCGTCAAACGTCAAAGCGCGTCTGGCAATCGAAGCAGGCGTTTCTCTAGGCTGGGCAAAATACACGGGCGACGCGGGCGACACGCTGACGGTTGATAAATTTGGCGCATCCGCGCCTGCCGAAGATGTCTTCAAAGAGTTTGGTTTTACGGTTGAGAATGTAATTAAGAAAGCGAAAAATTTAGTTATTTAATTCTCATAATACCGAAATCATTATGGTAACCATACGGGAAGTCGGAGCAAAATCGCTGCCGGATTCAATGCTCTCCAACCGCCATCGTCAACTTTTGAATTGTCGTTTTATCAACTGATTTAACCGGCTTTTCTAATTCCAGTCTTTTTTTAATTTTTCTTGCTTGAAACTGTAACCTTTTTCCCGAAATCAACACTCCACAGTGAAGCCGCCACAGAAGCGGTGAATTAAAAAATAAAAAACCGGAGAAATTAGAAAAATTAAGGCACAAATCAGAACAATCTTCAAAAACCTTTCATCTTCGCTGTTGCTGTCGTATTCTTGAGCGGAACGATTTTCGCGCAAATTACAGATGAACGAGAAAACAAGCGCGGGCGATTTGCCGAACAGATTTTAATTTGAACAAATCATCCGTTATCATTTTTGAAGTCGGCATTGATTTTTTGGATCGGAGAAAACGTAAATGAAAAAGCGAATTCTTATCTTATCGCTCGCGCTGCTCTGGGCGGTTTTTAACGAAACTGTGCCGGGCGGAAACGCGCGAACCGCGGCGCAAACAAATCCACCAGCCGAAAAGCCGCCGATGTTTGTTTTGCAAATCGGAATCGGTAAATATCTCGATTCGGCGAGATTGCCAACCTTGCGCGGCAGTCGCCCGGATGTCGAGAAAATGCGCGAACTTCTGACGAGTGACCGTTACGGCGTTCCCGAAAAAAACATTCGCACGCTGCTTGACGACGAGGCGACAAAGCGGCGGATTTTTGCCGAGTTTGAAAATCATTTAATTAAAAATGCAAGCGATTATTTTCAGAAAACCGGACGGCGTGACGCGGTTGCGGTTTTTGAATTCAGCGGACACGGCTCGCAAGTTCCCGATGTCGCTCCATTTGACGAAACCGACGGAAAAGACGAAACCTTCGTAACATACGACAGCCTGGACGTGGCGGGCAAAAATTTCGATATTACCGACGACGAAATTTTTCAACTGACCGGGCAATTGAGCAAATATACCGACAACATCGTTTATATTCTCGACAGTTGTCATTCGGGTTCCGCAACGCGCGGTTCGGACGACGTGCGCCGCATTCCGGCTCGAACAACCGTTCCCGTTTCGCTTTTGACAGCGCAAACTCACGGCGAAAACAACCAGAAAACCGAAAGGGACAATGCGCAGACCGATTTGCTTCCGCCGGGCGACGATTACATTGTCATTTCCGCCGCGCAATCGAATGAACTTGCCGGTCAAAAATATATTTTTGAAAACGAGCAGAGCAAAATGCCGCTTGTTTTCGGCAATCTGACATATTATTTGCTGGAAGAATTGCGAAACGCGAAAGCCGACACCAGTTACCGCGAACTGATGGAAAACGTCCGGCGAAAAGTTGCGGGCGAAACGAACAACACGCAGATTCCGCAAATCGAAGGTGATGATAAAAGATTTGTTTTCGGCGGTTTGGGAAAACGCGAAGACAATTTTATAAAAATTTCCCGAGTAAATAATAAAGAAATTACCGCGCAAGCCGGAGCGATGCAAGGCGTTGCCGTCGGAACGATTCTCGCTGTTTATGACAAAAATCAAAAACAATTTGACGGCGTAACGGGAAAAATCGGTGTCGCCAAAGTGACGAGTGTTTCGGCTGACGAATCAATCGCCGTTTTTATCGGGCAAAAAACCGTTACCAAAGAAGACAAAATCGTTGTTGTCTCGCCCGATTTGGGCGCGCGTCGGTTGAAGTTTTTGCTCGACGGCGATGACGCGCAAAAACTTTCGGACGCGGACAAAAAAACGATTCAAATTTTGCGCGAAAACTTCGCCGCGAAAACAGGCACCGCCGAACCACGCGGCGTTGATTTGGCGGCGGGAAAATGGAACGACAAAATGACTGGCTGGGAAGTCGCGCTTTTGAAGGACAGTTTCGGAAAAGTTTTCCCTGATAAAAGCTCGGCTGCGCCGATTGAAAAAGATAAAAACGCAGCAAAAGACGAAAACTCGGCGAAAGATTTTCCGGCTGCCGACACGCAGATTTTTTATCTCGCTGGGAGAGATTTTGTGCCGCTTTATGGTTTTTTTGTCGGAGTCGGCGAAAAAGATGCCGTTGCCAGAATCGAAAACGCAATCGCGCATCTCGCGCATCAGCGAATGGTTAGAGCAATCAGCAACGACAAATCGCCGCTTCACGGAAAAATTACGATAATGCCGTTTCGTTTCGAGTTGGCGGAAAAGCCGTGCGACGAGAGCGGAAAAATCGTCACGCTCGGAAAAGCGGAAGCCGTTTTAAATTCGGCGAAAACCGCTTATAAATTCGACCAGAAGGAAACTTTTTGGCTGGAAATCGTGAATCGTTCAAAGCAGGATTTATACGTTACTTTGCTCGATGTCGGCAGCGACGGAAGCGTTAAAATACTCGCGCCGCAAAAAATTGCCGACGAAAAGGACGAAGGTTTAAAGCTCGCGGCGGGCGAGAGGAAAACCGTTCGCGGCGAAACTTGTCGGGACGGCGTTCTGGCAACGAGCGCACCCGCCGGAATCGAAACTTTTAAGATTATCGTCACAACCACGCCGACCAAACGCGAAGATTTTGAGTTTTTGGAAATAGACGCCGTTCAAAGAAGTGCCGTTAAATCGCTGACGAATCTGGCGGATTGGACAACCGAAGAAATCAATTTTCAAATCAGTCCGACAGAGAAAAAGCCGCGTTAAAATTTTAGCTTGATTTATAAAACAAAAGGAGAAAACAAATGAAGAAAAATATAAAAGCCGCGCGATGTTTTTTAACAAAAGCGTTGATGTTCGGATTAGTTTTAACCGTGTGCGCCGCCGCCGCCGAAGCTAAAGGACGCAAATTCGGTTTGTTTGTCGGCATCAATGAATATTCGGGTATGATTCCGCCCCTCGGCGGATGCGTCAACGACGCGAAAAATATGAAAACTACGCTGACCGCAAAATACGGTTTCAAAGCTGCGGATACGACGCTTTTGACCGACGCGCAGGCAACGCGCGACGGCATCATCAATAAAATTAAAGCGTATGAAAAACTGGCGGGCGCGGGCGATTTGTTCGTATTTCATTATTCGGGACACGGCTCGCTGTTTCCCGACGCGCAATCCGAAGAACAGGACGAAACAGAAATGATTTACTACGAACAAACATATCCGGGCGGCGAAGTCGAAGTTGTTTATCCACGCGATAAATACGATGCGACTCTCGTTCCGGTTGACGCGGACGAAACCACGAGCGGCAAGCCCTGGAAAAATATGATTCTCGACGACGAGCTTTACGCTTTGTTTTCCGGTTTCACAAAAAAGGGCGCGCGTGTCGTTTTTATCTCCGACAGTTGTTTTTCCGGCTCGATTGCCCGAAACGCGAAAAATAAATTTCCCGAAAGATTTGTGCCGCTGCACAGAGTTTTCGGCGCGAAAAATTTCGATGAAATAAAATTCAGGAAACCCGCCAAAAGCACTACCGCAGTCGAACCGCCGAAACTACAGGGTTTATACTTGACGCTGACGGCGGCAAACGCCAACGAAACGGCTCTCGATGGCGGAGAAGAAGGAGTAGTGCGGATGGGACTTTTCACCGGCAATCTGGTCAAAGCCCTTAACGCCAAAGGCGCGGCGCAGATGACTTACACGCAATTGATGACGAACGTCAGCAGAAAGGTCAGCGATTTTGCTAAAAATAAAATGGCTCATAACCAGACTCCGCAGCTCGACGCGAGTTTCGGCGACCCGAAAACGGTAATTTTTACAATACCGCCCGCAAAACCGACGGGTGGGAAAAAATAACCTCAATGACCGGAAATGGGCGAAACAAATTGTGAAACAACTCGCCGAAAAGCAAATGTCCGATTTGCGCTTCGGCGAGTCATTTCTCGGTCAATAAATTTTTCGTCCCGTTGTCATTCGCTGTTGCTTTCCATCTTAAAATTGCGGGGTAAAAAATTCTTGTCCAGCTTGACCGTGAATGCTTTTGAGCAACTTCTGATTCGGCTTAACGGCGACCAGACGATTGCCGCCGAAAAATATGAGTTGTTGCGCCGGAAACTCGTCAAAACTCTGACGTGGAAAGGCTGTCCCGAATCCGAAGCCGACAATTTAGCCGACACTGCGCTTGACCGCGTGGCGAATAAACTCGCGCACGGCGAACAAATTCAAAATCTAAACGCCTACGCCGCAGAAGTTTTGCGTTTTGTTTGGCTCGAACATAACCGTCGGCACAAGGAAGACGCGATCGGCGACGATAAAATGCCGGAAAATTTCACCGAACTTGACATCGAAATCTTAAAAGACCCGGATTTGCGCTTGCGTTGTCTTCGAAATTGTATGGCTGAGGTTGTCGCAGGTCGAGATGACCGAACGCTGATTATCGGCTATTACGACGCAGAAGCCGGCGAGAAAAATAAGGAAATCAGACGCGCTTTGGCGGAGCGATTGGGTTTGACGATGACGACTTTGAAGGTCAAGGCTTGCCGCATCCGTGAGCGACTGGAAAAATGTATCAACGAATGTGTAGAAAATTGAGCGTAACCGAAATGCCCGTTTCCGACACTAATAATCGGACGGTGGGTAAATGATGACGGACACCAACTCTAATTTAAACGAAACGGAAATAAAGCGTTATCTTTACAGCGAAATGACCGACATCGAACGCGACCGTTTGGAAGAAAAGTTTTTTGCCGACGACGAGCTTTTTTTCGCAGTCGTCAATCTGGAAAACGAGTTGGTTGACCTTTACGCGCGGGGAAAATTTCCCGCAGACGAACTTCTCAGATTTGAACACAGTTTGAAAAAACTACCAGAACGACGGGTGAAAGCTGCTAACGCCGCCGCTCTGCGAACTTTTATCGCCGAAGAAAGAAGTGAAAATAGAAGCGAAGAAAAACCAATTGCAATCGGTCAAACATTCGGACAAAAGCTGGCGGAATTTTTCACGATAAAAACTCCGGCTTTCGGTTACGCGATGGCGGGATTGTTGTTTTTATTAGCCGTTTCGAGCATTTTTCTTTTGATTGACGGCGGGCGCAAAGGCGAAGAACTCGCCAGTTTGCAAACCGAAAGGCAAGGAAATCAAGGTGTTTCCCGGCAGAAACAAAGCGAGCTTGAAAATCAACTGGCGAATTCGCAAAAGCAGGAAGCGGATTTGAAAACACATATTGACGGCGAGCGCGAAACAAGCAGCGATTTGACCGACGAACTCGAGCGTGAACGTCAAAAACGCGAGCAGATTGAAAACGAACTCGAACGACTGCGCCGGAAAAGCAACGCGGCGCGTCCTTCGCCGACGCAATCGCAAGCAGCACCGATTATCGCGTCTATATTTTTAACGCCGATGATTGCCACTCGCGGCGGCAATTTGGAAGCCAAAAAAATCTCCGTCGCGCCGGAGACGAAACGCATCGCCGTCCGTCTTTCTCTGCCCGCCGATGTCAAAACGGACGAGCGGTTTTCGGTTCGGTTAAACGACAAAAACATAACGCAAAATTTAGCGGCGCGGCTCAATACAAGCGGACAAAAAACAATTCAACTAATGATTTCGCCAAAGGATTTGCTTGACGGATTAAACAAATTAAGCGTGACGGACGCGGCGGGAAAGGAAATCGGCAAATATAATTTTGTCGCGCGGAAATTATAATTTTTCAGCCGAGCGTGTAACCTTTTCGCCAATCTCGACACTTAAAAACAGAGGCAGCTTGACGAAGGAGAATTTTATGAAGATGCGGAAACAAAATCTTAAATACATCGTGATGTTGGGCTTGTATCTATTTTCGACAATCGCCGCGGCACAGGCGCAAAAACTCGAACTCGTCGTGCAGACCGGACATTCGGAAATAGTCAGTTCGGTTGCGTTTTCGCCGGACGGGAAAGTGCTGGCGAGCGGAAGCCACGACAAAACCGTTAAACTATGGAACGTTGAAATTGGTCAGGAAATCAGAACCTTGACGGCGCATTCGGATTGGGTAAATTCGGTTGCATTTTCGCCTGACGGCAAAACATTGGCAAGCGGAAGCCGCGACAAAACCGTTAAGCTGTGGAACATTGAAACAGGAGAAGAACTTAAAACTTTGACGGCACATTCGGATTGGGTCAGGTTGGTTGCGTTCTCACCGGACGGCAAAACATTGGCGAGCGCAAGCAAGGATAAAACCATCAAATTGTGGAACGCCGCAACCGGACAGGAGATAAAAACTCTGACCGGGCATTCGGAATCGGTTTGGTCAATCGCGTTTTCATTTGACGGCAAGACGCTGGCAAGCGGAAGCGGAGATAAAACAATCAAACTGTGGAACGTCCAAACCGGAAAAGAAATCAAAAGTTTTGCCGGACATTCAGACGATATTAACTCTGTTGCATTTTCGCCTGACGGTAAATTATTGGCGAGCGGTAGCAGCGATAAAACAATCAAACTGTGGGACGTTGCAAGCGGAAAAGAAATCAAAACTCTGGCGGGGCATTCTGAAGTAGTTTGGGCAGTCGCGTTTTCGCCGGACGGAAAAACTCTGGCAAGCGGCAGTTTTGACACAAACATAAAGTCGTGGAGCGTCGCCAGCGGACAACAAATAAAAAGTTTCGCAGAGCCTTACGGCTTGATTCTTTCGGTGGCATTTTCGCCGGACGGAAAGACGGTGGCAAGCGGCATTCACAACCGCACCGTTAAGTTGCGAAATATCGAAACCGGACAGGAAATTTTATCGCTGCGCGGACATTCTTCCCTGATTCTTTCGGTGGCATTTTCGCCCGATGGCAGAAACCTGGCAAGCGGCGACCATTTTGGATATGTAAAGCTCTGGAACATCGCAAACGGTCAGCCGCCAAAGACTCTTAAAGGTCATAATTTTCGGGTTGACACGCTTAAATTTTCGTTTGACGGAAAAATGTTGGCGAGCAACAACGGAAACGTTAACTTCCTCAACATTTGGGACACGACGAGCGGAAAAGAGATAAAATATGAAAGAATTCCGTCCTGGGTGTTGGGAAATAATTATACGAATATCGTTAATATCAACGGCAGAAAAATTAAATTTCTGCAAGACGGAGCGCGGATTAAATTTATCAATCCCGAAACCGAACAGGAAATCGCTACCTTGATTGCGATTGACGCGCAGGATTGGGTTGTTTATATGCCGGACGGACGTTTTGACGCTTCCGAAGCGGCGCAGAGATTGATGCATTATTCTTACGGTATGGAAGTCATCAACCTCGAACAACTCAAGGAAATGTATTACGAACCGAATCTTTTACAGAAAATTCTCGGCTTCAACCGCGAGCCGCTGCGCCCGATTGTCGCGCTCAAGGACGTTAAACTTTATCCGGAAGTCGTCGAGCAAAAGATTGAGCCGAACACAGCCAGACTGACAATCAAATTGAAAAATCGGGGCGGCGGAATCGGCAAAACCGAAGTTTATGTTAATGAAAAACTCGCCGTTGCCGACGCGCGAACCGAAAAACTAAAACGAAATCCAAACGTCGCGCTCGGCGAAATTGTTACGCTGACAATTGATTTGCCCGGTTCGAGTTTCGTCAAAGGTAAGCAAAATCAAATAAAAGTCATCGCGTCGAATTACCTGAAGGAAATCGGCAAAGGCAATATTCAGAGCCGCGGAACAGACATTATTTATCTCGCCAAAGGAAAGGAAGAATATTCCTTGCCGACGCTGTATGCAATTGTCGGCGGCGTTTCCGATTACACGGGCGACGCGCTTGATTTGCGGTTTGCCGCCAAAGATGCCGAAGATTTTTCCAACGCTTTGAGTTTAGGCGCGCGAAAACTTTTCTGCGCCAAAGAAAATCCGAATTGTTTGGACAAAGTGAACATCACGACGCTTTCTACCGCTCGTCAAAAACCCGAAGAACAGCCGACGAAAGAGAATTTTCGGCGGGCGTTTGCCGACATTGCGGCACGCGCCAAATCTGAAGATATTGTCGTGATTTATCTGGCGGGACACGGCGTAAGTTTCGGCGCGGGAACGGACACATATTTTTATTTGACGAAAGAGGCGCGTTCGGCGAGCCGTGAAGATTTGGCGAAGGTCTATCAAACGACGGCGATTTCGAGCGAAGAATTGACCGAATGGCTGACCTTAAAAGAATGGGTTGCCGGACAAAAAGGCATCAAGCCTTTGAAACAGGTTTTGATTTTGGACACTTGCGCGTCGGGCAATGCCGCCGAAAAACTTGCGCTGACTTCAAAACGCGATTTGTCGGGCGACCAGATTCGCGCCGTCGAATTTCTGAAAGACAAAACCGGAACATTCGTTTTGATGGGTAGCACAGCGGACGCGCCAAGTTATGAAGCCTCGCAGTTCGGGCAAGGTCTTTTGACATATTCGCTTTTGCAGGCGATGAAAGGCGCGGCACTCGACCGAGGCGAATTTGTTGACGTGCAAAAATTGTTCGGCTACGCGCAAACGGAAGTTCCGCGTCTTGCCGCAAACATCGGCGGCGTTCAGCGTCCGATTGTTTCCGCGCCTCTGGGGAAAACCTTCGTTATCGGGCAAATGACCGACACGGAAAAACAAAAAGTGCCGCTTTCGTCGCCCAAGCCGCTGGTTTTGCGCCCACTTTTAACCCAGCCGCCGATTGGCAACGACCCGTTAAAGCTGATTTCCGAACTCAGAAAACGGCTCGATGCGGAAAGCAGTTATGAAGTGATGCAGCGAAGCGGCAAAGGCGCGCCCGTTATGGTTTACGTTGACGACGACAACTTTCCGGGCGCGGTGCGCGTGGCGGGTCAATACACCGTCGAAGGTGAAAAAGTCAGAGTCAAGGCTTTTCTCTTAAGCGATGAAAAAACAGTTGCCGAATTGCCGGAAATCTTTGCCGATAAGGACAAAGTAATTGACGAATTGATGACGGTGATTAAAAGCGAATTGTCGAAAATTACGCTTGTTAATCGGTAATATTTTATCATAAATTTATTGTACCTTAGAACGGCGGTACACTGAGGTTCACCGATTCGGAGCCGGGGCATCTGTCGAAGATATCTTCAAAGAGTTCGGCTTTACGTTTGAGAATGTCGTGAAGAAGGCGAAAAAGCTACTTTGATTTTGTGATAAAATCACGCTTGAGGTGAAATTTATGCAAAACGATGCTGCCGAAATAATATTTGAACGAGTCAAAGTTTTGCCGCTCGAAAATAATTGTCAAGATTCAATTTTGCAGCAGGCGAAATTAACGCCCCAAGTTCGCCGATATTCTTGCCGCGCTCAAAAAAGCTCGCTAAATTTAGGACAAAATTAATGCTTAATATCAACCGCCAACCGCGTCGGGTTTTCGAGTTCCAGAATGCGGTATTCATTCGGCGAAGACACGCCTAAAACCCAAGTTACGTCGGCTTCAAAATCGCAGGTTGATTTTAATTCTTTGATGATTTCGTGATTCGGCGAGCGTTCGCGGTCTTGAACCGTCGGCTGACCATTTTCGTCGTGCGCCTGTGCCGGATAAAATCTAATCTCAAGCCAGCCGTCGCCTTTTAGCGGCACGACATTTCCCGAACCGCAGGCTCTGACCGGTTTGTCAATGTATTCGATGTGATAACCGGGCAGTTCCGCGCCTTCAAATTCAAAAACTACGCGGTCGTAATTTCCGTGCCGCGCGGTTCTGACTTCCCGCAAAACGGCAGTTGATTTTATCTCATTTTTCTTGTCGGTTATTCCGGTTGTACCGGTAAATTCGGCATTATCGTTCGCGTTTGTTTCAATACTTGTTTCAACAGTCGCTTTAACATCCGCTTTGACGTTTGAATTTTCGTTTGCGTTATTATTTGCCGGATTTTGATTGTTTCCGGTTTGGTTCAAATTCAGCGAAATATTTTCCGTTTTTGGTTTTTCGCAAGCCGAAAATAACAAAGCGCAGGCAATTAATAAAAATATGCAGTTTTTTATTTTCATAAAGTTAATTTTGGCGGGCGTATTCAACCAGTTTCTTTAGATTTTCGAGCGATTGAACGCCGCTCAGATGGTTACTTTTTCCATCACTTCCCTCTTATTCGGTAAAATCCTAACTTGAATTATAAATTTTAAGCCCGCAAAATCTTTTATTCTGTCAGATACAAGACAATCAAAGGATTAACCGTGTCTTAATTTTTAGCAAAAAGGACGGAATACTTTCACGTCCCTTTTCTCCAACAACTTTTTGCGCTTCTTCACAAATGATTTCGCGTTTTTATGCCTTCGGCTTGGCGAATTTGTTGTCTTCGACGGCGACGTTATTTTTTACTTCGGTAAAGGTCGTGATGAGTTCAAATTGCGGCAATACCGTGCGAGTTTTGAAAGGGATTTTTATGCCATCAACTGCACGGTAATCTTCAAAAAAAGTTTTGCCCGGCATTTTTCCTTCGGGCGTGATTGAGGTTGAGTCCTGGCGAACGAGCAAGCCGCTTTTCGTGTCGAAGTAGAATGTTTCCGCAGGCAAATTGTCGGGCGTAGCGACGACGACGTAAGCGTCATCCGCGCCGACTTTTTCGATTCCCTTGAGTTCCATTCTCGGATAAAATTTGTCGAGATTGGTTTCCCGGTTAAAATTGTTGGTGAGTTTGCTTTGCGCCAATTCTTCGCCTTGTTTGTCACGATTACCCTGAATAGGATTGACTGCCCAGGCAGTTGTTCCATCAAAACCTTCAAACAGGTCGCCGATTCCAGCAAGCGATACTTTAGCAACAGATTTATTCGGCGCGGCTGAGTAATTTTCAAAAGTTCCTTTGATGCCCATCGGCATTAGTTCAACTGTGCCTTTTGACATTCGGCTTTTGATTTTTTCGTTGGCTTTTTTGCCGCCGATTGCCTGCACGTATTTTGCCAAAATCTTTTGGACAGTCGGCATTTTGACGGTGACTGTTTTACCGTCGGTAGTTTTTGTTTCAGTCGTCGTTTTTGTTTCGGTAATTTTTGTTTCGGTTTTCGGTTTGACCGTTTCTTTCTGCCCGAAAGCGGTCAGCGAAATTGAGAACAAAATTGTCAGCAGAATTGATACTTTAAGTTTCATTTTTACCTCTTTTATTTTCTTTTTTACTTGGCATTTTTAATTTGTTTGATTGCTTCTTCAAGCTGCAAATCACGTTCTTCGAGCAAGGATTCGCGGGTTAATTTTATTTCCGTATCGGGAATTACGCCGCGATTTTCAAGCAGGATATTTTTCGGCGATTTGTAATCGGAAATGACATATTGAAAAGTCGCGCCGGTCGGCAATTTTTCAAACACCGACGGTAAAACCGCGCCCGCGCTCGTTTCGCCGACAATTTTCGCGCGTCCGATTTCCTGCAATCCGGCGGCGAAGATTTCGCTCGTCGAACCAGAGCCGTAATCGGTCAGGACGACGACTTTTCCCTGATATGGATCGGCTTGCGGGTAAATGATAAATTTCGTTTCATTGTCGCGGCTTTTCATCGAGCCGAGCGAAGTTTGTTCTTTAACCAGCAGTCCGGCAATGCCCGGAGCCATTCCGCCGATGCCGCCCGGATTTCCGCGCACGTCAATAACGATTCCGCTTGTGTCTTTCATCGAGCGAATCGCTTCACGAATTTTCGGCATTTGCGGGATAACCCAGATATTAAAACGAATGTAGCCGATGTTGTCGGCAAGGCGTTTCGCTTCAAAAATGACTTCCTGCGCGGGAAAATTTCCTACCGCCGCCGACATTTCGCCTTTGCGTCCGACGCGCGGTAGGTCAAACGTCTGAGCTTGATTTTTCCCGTCTAAAATTTCAATGCGGGCTTTTGTTGCCGCTTTTCCATTAATAATGCTTGATAAAACGCGCTCTCGATAAAGTCTTTTCTGCGCTTCGGGCATACCGCGCTTCGACAGTGAATCATCGAGCGGCGCGAGCAGTTCGGCAACCGTTTTACCGTCAACTCGTTCGACGGTAAAACCGGTTTTCAAACCGGCTTGCTCCGCCGTCGAACCGTTTTGAATTTGGCTGATAATCGCTTTGCCTTCAAGCATTTTTAATTCGACACCGGTAGCTCCGCTAGCAGATTGCGCGGTTTGCATTTCTGCATCGGGCGGTAAAATTCCGAAATGCGAAAGTTTTAATTCGCCGAGCATTTGCCGCAGAATCGAGTAAAGTTCCGCGTCGGTTTTTGCCGCCGACGCTTTTGGTTCATAAGTTTCCCGCACTTTTTGCCAATTCACGCCGCCGAAAGTCGGGTCGAAATGTTTTTCGTTGATTGTCGTCCAAACCTTGTCAAAAGATTGTCGGCGAAGTTCCGTCGCGTCGGGTTTGATTGTGTCTTTTGAAACCGCCGCCGTTTGCGCGTCGAGCGTCAGCAGACACGAAAAAAGTAAAAGATTGAGTAGAAATATTCTTTTTATCATAAAATTTTTGAGTTAATTTGATTTCATTTTGAGATGCCAAATGGTTGCGGATTGTTACGTAAAATTATTTTTTTGGTTTCAATTTTGCACAGTGGCAAACAAAGGCTAAAATTATGAAAGCATATTTAGTCTTACTTTCACAGACAGTTTTACCGGAGAACGAATGAAATTTTACAGTGATATTATCGGACTTATCGGCAACACGCCGCTCGTCAAAATCAATACTCTCGCCGAAGAACACGGCATCAAGGCGCAGATTTTCGCCAAAATGGAAAACCTGAATCCGGGTTTTTCCGTCAAAGACCGCATCGGAATTTCGATGATTGAAGCCGCCGAAAAAGACGGAACTTTAAAGCCGGGCGGAACAATTATCGAAGCGACTTCCGGCAATACCGGAATCGGCCTGGCACTCGCCGCCGCCGTCAAAGGTTACAAATGTATCTTTGTTTTGACGGAAAAAGCCTCGATGGAAAAATCGCGTTATCTGAAATCGCTCGGCTCGGATGTCGTGATTTGTCCGGCGGCGGCAAAACCCGGAACGCCCGACCACTACGTTGAAACCGCGAAACGCATCGCGTCGGAAATGCCGAATTCTTTTTATCCAGACCAATACAATCATCCGGCAAATCCGCTCGCGCATTACCGCACGACCGGACCGGAAATCTGGCGCGACACGGACGGGCGCATTACGCATTTCGTTTCGAGCATCGGCACGGGCGGCACGATTTCTGGAACAGGTCGTTATTTGAAAGAAAAAAATCCCGACATCAAAATCATCGGCGCAGACCCTTATGGCTCGATTTTCAAAACCTACAAAGAATCCGGTCGCGTTCCCGAAGCCACACCGTATTTGGTCGAAGGCATCGGGCAAAACTTGCCGGTCGGCAATGCCGATATGAAAGCGATTGACGAAATTATCAACATCACCGACCGCGAATCATTTGATATGGCGCGGCAGCTTTCGCGCCGTGAAGGAATTTTTTGCGGCGGCTCGACCGGGACGATTTTTGCGGCTGCGTTAAAAGTTGCTAAAGATTTAGACGAAGACGGCTTGGTCGTGTTCATCGTCTGCGATACGGGCGAGCATTACTTATCAAAGTTTCATTCGGACGAATGGATGAAAGAAAAATTGCTGCTCGAACCACAGAAAATCACGGCTGGACTGATTACAGGCACAAAAAATTCCGGTGCGCCGACCGAGCTTGTTTTTGTCGCGCCTGACGAAATCGTCAGCCACGCGCTGGCGAAAATGAATGAAAACTCCGTGACACAAATTCCCGTTCTGGAAAATAATCAATCGGTCGGCTCGCTTCGTGAAAGCCAGGTTTTAACAAAACTGCTTGGAAATCGTGATTTATTGAGTGCCAAAGTTAGCGAAGTAATGGACAAAAGTTTTCCGGTTCTGGAAGTTGACGCGAGTTTCAACGAAATAAAAGCGAAGCTGCAAAAATCGCCTGCCGTTTTAATCGAAGATTTCAAACGCATTACCGGAATTATCACCAGAACTGATGTTTTGGATTTACAAAAGAATTGATACGGAATTGAGAATTTTTAGGTATTGCGATGTTTGACCGGTATGACGCTGCGCCGCTTTTACGCTTCGTGCGAAAATTTCAAAAATGAAACGGTTACGCTCAACTCTGAGCAAACACGACATTTGCGCGATGTTTTGCGACTTCGTGAACTGGAAAAAGTTCAAGTTTTTGACGGTGAAGGCAGAGAATTTTTCTGTGCGATAGAGAAAATCGGAAAGAAGGAATCGCTCTTAAAAATCATCAAAGAAACTTCTCCGACCGCGCCCGAATCGAGTTTGGATTTAACTTTAGCAATTGCAATTTTAAAAGGCGAAAAATTTGATTTGGTCGTGCAAAAAGCAGTCGAATTGGGCGTAACAAAAATTGTTCCGTTAAATACAAAACGCGCCGACGTAAAATTCGCAGGCGCGGAAAAGAAATTGGAACGCTGGCGAAAAATCGTCGTTGACGCGACCAAACAATGCGGGCGAGCAAAGCTGCTGAAAGTCAGCGAGCCGCTTGATTTTAGTGAATTTATTAAAACGCGGCTCGGCACGCGCATTTTATTTTCGGAAAGAAGCGGCGAGAGGTTTTCGATTATCAAAACAAATCAAGAATTGACTGCCGTTATTGGTTCGGAAGGCGGCTGGGAAGAATCGGAAATCGAAACGGCGCGAAAAAATGGTTTTCAAATCGTTACTTTGAACGGCAGAATTTTGCGGGCGGAAACGGCGGCGATTTCGGTTGCGGCAATTTTGCAGCATCGTTTCGGCGATTTGGAATAAAATTTTAGGACACCGATAAAACAGATAAAGCGGATTTGCACGGATAAATTTCAATAAAAAATCCGTGCAAATCCGCTCAAACAGTTAAATCTATATCTTATTTTTTAGTTAATTTTTTGTTTCGCTTTTGCTCTTCGGACGATAAAAAGCGTCGCCGCGCCGGGTGAGTTCAGCTTTTTCGCCGAGCGTCTGAACTACCGATTCAAGCAATTCGCCCGTGTCGAGCAGAAAATTTGCTGTTCCCTGGACATCAACGTCGGCATCTCTGAACTGGATAACTAAATAACGTTTTTTCTTTTTCATTAAACTTCCGCCGAGTCCGGCACCGAAAATCGGAATCGCTCCGACGGCGCGACCTGTCCCTGATTGTACTTTTCTCTCATTCGGAGCAACGATAAGAATTGCCGAATATGGAAGCGCAAAATTTTCTTTCCCGTCTTTACCCGAGAAAACGAGTCGTTCGTTAACATCGTCAAATTTCAAGCTGCCTTCTTCTTTCTGGTTAAAGCCAATCATTCCGCCTTCATATTTCGCCACGAAAGAAGCGGGCGCGGGCGTTTTTTTAACAACTTTTGTTTCCGTTTTCTCAATCGGACGCAGCTGCGCGAAGGAATTCAGCGAAAACAAAAAAAATGCGGCACAAAAGAAGAATATTGTTTTTTTCATAATTCAAATCCAAAATCTAAAATCTAAAATCCAAAATCTATAGACGCATTCCGCCTAGAGTTCGTTGCCACGCGAGCGTTTGTTTTAATACGCCGAGTCGTTGTCGGTCTGAATCCGAGCAATCAAGACTCAATTGTTCAATCACTGCATCGAGCAGCGGCATGGCGAAAAGTCCCGCGTGCGCGACCACTTGTGAGTAATAATGAATTTGCAGACAATCGCTCGCATCGGTGTGAAACTTTTTCGCCTCGAAGGCTTCGATTTTATAAACATCTTGTCCGGCGGGAACGACGCGGCGCGGAACGCCGTGTGTGATTTTTCCGTCTTTATTTTTATAGCCAAGCAGCAGAATTCCAATTAAAAAACCTTGTTCGTTGAGATAATCGGGACTGAACGAACCGAGTTCCGGCTTCGGCGATAAACGCGGACCGTAGCTTGCGTAATCGGGATTAACGAGCATCGAATTGTAAATTACGCCGACAATTTCCGTTTCATCTTCAAGCGGCAGACTGACGAATTGCGCAAAGCCGTAATCTTCGACATTCGGCGGCTCGCTCGCGTCCAAAGAATCAATCACGCGCCCGACGTAATCAATATGAGAGTTTGATGAAACTATTTTCGCAATTTTCATTAATTGGTTGTCAGTTGCGGTAGAAATTAAACTATTTCTGTATTCTGAGTTCTGTCTTCCGACTACTATATTTGTTTTCCAATTTCAGTAATGAAATAAAGCAGCCACCACAAAAAAACTTGAATTGCCAACACGACAAAACTTAATGCAACGCTGACGAGCGCAAGTTTTCTGCTGCCTAAACTCGGTCTTTGAAAAGAAATCGCAACACCGAAAATGCCAACGGCAAATGCCAGAGGTACGAATAAGATTCCTAAATACGGCACAAACGAATATACCAGACACGCCCAAGCCGTTTCCGAAACCGGGTTTTCATTTTTTGGAAACAAATTTGTGATTTCCTCTTTTTTGGTTTCTTCAATGAGAAAAGATTTTCCCTGAAGGCGATACGAAGCCCGAAGATTGTCGAGCGGCTGGTAATCTTCGCGCAGGAGTTTTCCGCAAACGAGACAGAACTTCGCATTTTCGCGTCTTGCTTCCGCACCGCACGCAACACACATTCTTAACACGGAATTTTTATCCACGTTACCTTTGGAATAAATTTTATATTGCTCACTGCTCACCTTCTCCGTCCTTTGCTCGCCGATTTGCGCGAAACCGTAAAATTCAGTTTTTCACGACCGGCAAACTCTTGTAAAGCCTTTAAGAAAATTTCTCTGTCCCGCGCCGTGATAACCGCCGTCGCGTCAGCCGTTTCCAGCGCATACGGATAACCGAGACCGATGACGCATTCGGCGCGAATCGTCTCTAAAACTTCCGTCAAAAGATTTTCTTCGTAAATCCAAGCCGGAATGTCGAGTCGCGCGGGCGCGGAATCGTTCGTTGTTTGCAGATAAACGAACCCGACGAGCGATTTTCCGGTTTCCACTTCAATAAATTGGTTCAAGCCTTTGCGATTCGAGTAGCAAAAACAAGTTCTGTCGCCCCAAAATTTTAAGGTTTGCGCGAGTTCCGGCGTTGCGCTGTGCAGAATCGTCGCGTCGTAAAGCATCTGTTTTTCGGATGTCGTTTTGCCGTCGAACGCATCGAGCATATTCAGCAAATCACGCGCGTAACTGCGGTCAACATAGCCGACGAGCGGAACTTTCGTTTCGCGGGAAAGCCGCACGAGTTTTAACATCGCCTGCAAAAAACTTTCTTGAAGCGCGGTTTGCGGCAATGAAAAAGAAACCAGCAAAGTTCCGTCAAAAAACGCGAGCGGCATTCGTTCGCCGCGTTCCTGCCAACCTTTTTTCTGCGCCAAAAACTTCCCGACTCGTTCGACTTCGGCGTGAAAACGCATTTCGCCGACGCGCGTTTCGGGACTCATCGGCTCGCCCTGATTTTCAAGTAAATCTCTCGGCGACAAAATTATAAACTGCGCGTTTTTTTCATAAGGCTGCGCGTCGGAATGCGGATTTTCAAACCAGCCGACTTGAATTGCCGCAACCGGAAGACTTATATCGCGTCCGGGCAAAATCTGGCTCGCGTCCGCCGCGAACGTCGTGCGGTTTTTCAAAATTTCACGCGCCCAATTTCTGGCTTCTTCGTGATTCGCCCAGCTTTCAGCGAACGAAACTGCGAATGTTTGGTGTTTATCCAATTCTGCGGAAGGCAACGCGCCTGAATTTTCTTGTCTTTTTAATCTTTCATTAATTTCTGCGCTTGAAGTTTGCTGTAATTCGTGCAAAATGTGCAGATACGCGGTCAAATCGCTTGCCTGCGTTTCGGCAAAACGCTGGAAATCAGCGCGTTGATTGTGTAATTCGCTGGTGAGCAATTCTCGATAAAGCATTTTTACAAAGTTAGTTTAGCGTAATAAAAACTTGCCGTGTCGCCCGAAGGAAACACAGGCGCGCACTGATAAATTTCCTCAATTTTATAATTTACAGATTCGCGGAAAAGTTCGCCGTCGAAAACAAAAGTGTGAAATTCGCCGTTTTCGCCGCAGGCATCAACGCCTTCGGGCAAATCTTTAACGAATTGCTCATCAAAAACGCGCCCGCAAAATTCCTTCGGCAAAAACTTTTCGTTGACGCAAATGACGACCGAGCGAAAACCTTCGCGCAAAAATTCATTGACTAAATCCAGACGTTTTTCATTCCACAAAGGCAAAACAGCTTCAATTTCCGCCGCCGCGCAAACTTTTTCTTCCCAATCCCGATGCGCCTGCAAATCAATGTCGCCGAAAATCGCCGCGTCAAAATTTTGCGCTTTTAACTTTTTTAATTCTTCGACAAAAACGCTTTCGTAACTTTGCCACGAAGCCGACGGCGTAACTAATTTCAAACCGAGCGCGTCAGCTTGCGCCTGCATTACTTCACGCGAAACAGAATGCGAACGGGAACGCAAACCCGCTTCATCGAACATCGTCAAAAGATGCGTGATTTCGTAGCCATTTTTGATTGCGCGGTCAAGCGCGAGACACGAATCTTTGCCACCGCTCCATGAACAAAACGCACGTTTTCCTACCATAATCATTTCACACGACTCATGCGGCGTTTCATAAAATCCATCAGCACAAATTGCGTCAGATTGTTCGGGTTGGCGAAATACGTTTTACCGCACATTATTGTGGGCATTTTGATGTATAAAAAATGTCATCAACCTGATTTCCTTCTCTTATCCAAAAGAAAACTCCCTTCTGTGGATAAACTATTGTAAATGGATATTCAAGTTTTCCAGGTTTCCTGGATGAACAAATATTCTTGCCAATTCCGCGCACGAAATAACCATTGCCGTAAATCTCAATTGCTTTTTCAATCGTTACTGGTCTTTCGTCATTCGGACGAAGCCAAACTTTTTTTAAAATTTTAGAACGAATATCAAAAATAAAACTAACGCTCCCGTCAAAATCGTTAATATTTTCATAATAAAACGTCCATTCGTGTTTTGTAGATTCATATTCACTGAAAGGATGAAACTCTTCTTTTGGTTTGCCGAATACTTTTATGACATCTTCTTGAGTTGCCTTACCAAGTTGTAAGCCTTTGTAAGTTGGAGCAATCCATTTAGGATTTTCATTTGATGAATTTTGAGCCGAAATTAGTTTTTCAAAAGAAAATTTTGGTTGTTCTGTATTTACATTTTCTTTAACTGTTGCGTTTGAGGAAAAATTTTCGCTTGTCGGAGTTTTAATAGAAATGTTTTCAGTTTTATTACAAGCTGAAAAAACCGCCAAAGCCAAAATGAAAACGAGTATTTTTTTCATAATTTCTTGTGGAAAAATTATTTAACCTTGCTTGTTCGCCGTTTCATAAAATCCATCAGAACGAATTGCGTTAAATTATTCGGGTTGGCGAAATACGCTTTGCCTTTGGTCATCGCCGACATTTGTTTGACGAATTCGACGAGGTAATAATCGCTCGCCAGCATAAAAGTATTTATCATAATGCCGGATTTGCGGCAGGCTTGGACTTCCTTCATCGTTTCCGCCATTACAAACGGGTCATTTCCCATCGAATTTTTGTAAAGGAGTTTTTTCTCGCCTTTGACCGATTGCGAATAACGGCGATGCTGGAAAAACGCGGCATTCGACGGCTCGACGAAAGCGGCGGTCGGTTTGCCGTCCGTAACCATCACGATTTGCTTCATTTCCTTGCGCTGCGCGTTTAAGATGCGGCGGGCGAGTTTCAAGCCTTCCGCCGTGTTCGTGTGATACGGTCCGACTTGCGTCGTCGCCAACTTTGCAATCGGAAGTTCTTCCGCGCCGTCGTGGAATAAAACGATTTTCAAAGAATCGCCCGGATACTGCGTTCTGATTAAATGCGCGAGCGCGAGCGCGACTTTTTTGGCTGGCGTGAATCGGTCTTCACCATAAAGAATCATCGAATGCGAACAGTCGAGCATTACGACGGTCGCGCACGACGATTGATAATCCTGCTGGTGAACGTATAAATCTTTGTATTCGAGATTGAGCGGAACGCCCAAACCTTCGCGGGCAATCGCGCTCATCAAAGTCGCGTTCACGTCCAGATTCATCGTGTCGCCGAATTCGTATTGTTTGGATGCCGCGCTCGCTTCGATTCCCGTGTCGAGATGCGCGGTGTCGTGTCTGCCGAGGGAAGATTTCCCCACTGAGCCGAGCAGATTTTTGAGCGTTTTGTAGCCGAGAAAATCCAAACCTTTTTCGGTTACTTCAAAACGAATGTCGCGCGGCTGCGCGTTTCCGATTTCGCCTTGACCTTCACCATTTTGCTGCTGCCGTTGCTGCGCCTGCGGCTGTTCGATTTCCTTGAGGTTCAAGTAACCTTCTTCGACCAATCTTTCGATAAGCTGATTTATTAGTTCTTCGAGTAGCGAGCCTTTAAATTTGCCGTCATTTTCGGCGAGCATTTCACGCGCCTGCTGTTCGGACAAAATATCCTGCTCCATTAACGCCCGCAACAAAGCCTGACGAAGCGCGTCGAGCGAATCATCCGATTCATTTCGCTGTCGCGTCCAGTAATAATCGTCGTTATAGCCCGAATCGAGCAAGGAATCCGACAGCGACTGCATCAAATCGCCTAGGTTCATACCCGACACGTCGAAACCTTTGAATTTTGAATAGCGAATAAACTTCATTGCCTTTTATTTCCCCGATAAATTTCGTTGTTGTAAATTTTCCCGGCATCCGATATCCGAATTTGCCGTCGAAAGCGCAGAGGTTTGCATCTTTGACAATTACACTTATTGACAAATTTACTCTGCTAAAAATTTAACATATTTCCTCACGAAAAAATAAGTTTACGGGAAACGATTGCCGGAGATTTTTCTGACTTTTAGAAATTGCTTTATCAAAGGCAGGATTTATTGTCCGTTTTTTCGTTCTGAAAATTTTATACTATATCGTCAATCAATATCCGATATAGTATTTCCCGATGCGCCGCAAACCGGTGACATTACTTGTAAGTTGTTGAAAAATTTAGCCAAAATCATTTTGGTATAATGATTGCCATAACCGAAAGCAAAGACTCCCGTTAAAAAATTTCAACTTAAAAAATCTAAATTAGAGGGGAATAAAGTAATGAAAAAAGTATTAGCAAGTTTGCTCGTTTTATTTGTTTTGATGATTGGATTGCCGCTGTCGGCTGAAGCTCATAACGGCTGCTATCGTCATAGAAAGGCTAGAAAATCAACTGTCAGCAGAAATTACGCGAACAGACGGTATGTCGCGCCGCGTTATCGAACCGTCAGATACGCGCCGGCTTACCGCACGGCTGGTTACACATATCAACGTCCGAGTTTTTATCGTCGTCACCGCAATTTGATTAATTTGGGTATCGCAACCGGAGGCGGCGCGTTAATCGGCGGAATTGCCAGAGGCAAGAGAGGCGCAGGTTACGGTGCTTTAATCGGCGCGGGAAGCGGCGCGCTTTACACCTACGTTCTGAACAAGAAAAAACGCCGCTACTAATTTTTAAAAAAGCAGCGCGAAATCTTAAGCCGTGATTAGTTTTATGACTTTTCACGGCTTTTATATTATAGTTTTAATTGAGACTTGAATTTGAAGCCAACGAGATTTTGTCGCTTTTCATCAGATTTAATTGAGCGCAAAAAGTTCGCCGCTTAAAATTTTACGAAGTTTTCTCTCCCGACGAAAATTTTGAATTTTAACCAGAGAGGAGAAATGACAACAATGAAAAAAATTATATCAGTATTTATTATGATGGCAGTGATGGCAATTATGCTTCCACTCACCATCGATGCCCAAACATACACAACCAGACGAGTTTATCGAAATGGGCGTTACCGCACGGTGCGCGTCTACAAAAAACCGAGTTTTTACCGTCGTCACCGTAATGCGTCGAATATCGCAATCGGCACGGGCGCGGGCACAATCCTCGGAGCAATCGCAGGCGGCAAAAAAGGCGCGCTAATCGGCACGGCAGTCGGCGCGGGCGGTTCGTCGCTTTACACTTACAAACTTAATAAGAAAAAACGCAGATACTATCGCGTTCGCCGTCCCTAATTTCAATTAGAACTTAAATAAAAAAGTCGTAACAAATTCTAGAATTTGTTACGGCTTTTATTTATGCCGAGCGATTAAAAAATGTATCATGCAATTTTTTGATAACTTCACGGACATTTTCCTCTCTCACCACAAAAGTCAAATTAACACTCGATGCGCCGTGTGAAATCAGCGAAATATTAATATCGTCAATTGTCGAGAAAATTTTTGAAGCCAAACCCGAAGTCGAGCGCAAGCCTTCGCCGACAACACACACGACAGCGTGATTGGCTTCGATTTCGACATCGCCTAAGCGTTTCAATTCATTGACAATCGGCTTAATCGAAGCCGTGTCGTCGAGCGTCAAGGCAACCGAAACTTCCGATGTCGAAATCACGTCAATCACCGTGCGGTAACGTTCAAAAACTTGAAAAAGCGCGGACATAAAGCCGTAGCTTCCCAACATTCGCGCCGAGGAAATCCGCAAAATTGTAATGCCTGTTTTGTGCGCGATTGATTTTATTTTGTTCGGCGCAATGCCGCTTCTCGATAAAATCATCGTGCCGCGCTCGAAAGGTTTGTGTGAATTACAAACACGAACAGGAATCTGATAATCAACGGCGGGCTTTATCGTCTTCGGATGCAAAACCTTCGCCCCGAAATACGCGAGTTCCGCCGCTTCTTCATAAGATAAAACATCAATCGTTCCGGCTTCGGCGCAGATCCGCGGGTCGCACGTCAAAACGCCGGTTACATCCGTCCAAATCTGAATCTCTTTTGCCCGCAATGCCGCGCCGACGAGTGCCGCCGAATAATCCGAACCGCCGCGCCCTAAAGTCGTGGTTTCACCGCTTCGGCTCGCCGCGATAAATCCGCCAAGAATCGGAATTTCATTTGCTTCAATCAAAGGCTGTAATTCCAATTGAATGAGTCGTTCCGTTTCATCCCAAACAGGTGTTGCCGCGCCGTATTCTTCGTCGGTAACAATCAGACGGCGCGCATCAATTTGTCTGGCGTTGAGATTTTTTGCTTTACAAACTTCCGTCAGAAGGCGCGAGGAAAGCTGCTCGCCGTAGGAAACAATCGCGTCTTTGAGCATCGAAAGCGGCAAGCTGCGCCGCGAAACGCGCATCAACAAATCACTCAATTCCTTTTCGGCAAAATCCAGTTCCGTTTGAAATGCCTTTTGTTGATTTTCGTCGGTTAAATCTTTGGAAACTTCTTTGTGTCTGTCAATGTGAGGTTTGAGAGAAGCGAACGCGCTTTCAAAATCTCCTTTCTTTGCCGTTTCAAAAGCCAATAAAAGCGCATCTGTAACTTTTGACATCGCCGAAGTAACGACGACAGGCGAAAAATCCTGCTGACCGACGACAATCCCCGCAACACGCGCGAACGCTTCCGTATCTTGCACGCTCGTTCCGCCGAATTTCATTACGGTTGGAATTTTTCTTTTACTCACGACGTTAGAAATTTCAATCGAAAGCAGTTTCTTTGTCAAGCAAAGATAAATTTGAGCAGTGATAAACGGTTGATATACTTAAAGATTTTAGAGAAAAGAGAAAGTTTCAGCCGCATAAAACAGAGCCACCGTTGATGTTCAAGATTTCGCCCGTGATATGCCTAGACCAATCAGAAAGCAAAAAACAAATCGAAAGCGCAATGTCGTCGGTCGTCGCCATCCGCTTTAAGGGAATTGAATCTAAAACCTGCTGTTTATAATTTTCATCTTCAAAAACAGGACGCACCATCGCCGTTTCAATCCAACCGGGCGCGATTGCGTTGACGCGGATTTTCGGACATAGTTCGCTTGCCAGAGCTTTTGTAAAACTAATTTGTCCGCCTTTGGAAGCCGCGTAATTTGAAAAATTCGCTTCGCCGCGCTGCCCGGCGGTTGAAGAAACCAACACAATTGCGCCGCTCGTCTGTTTTTTCATCGAAGGCACGCACGCTTTGGTCATCGCCCACGCCGATTTCAAATTCGTGTTCAAGATTTTATTCCAAAGTTCTTCGGACATTTCCTCAATCGGCGCGCCTTCCCAAATTCCGGCGTTGCAGACGAGCAAATCAATCTTGCCGAATTTTTCGATTGCTTTCTGCGCTAAATTCCGCGCGTCCTTCCATTCGGAAACGTCGCCTTGAACAGCGATTGCTTGAACTCCCAAATTTTCACATTCTTTGACGACATCGCCTGCTTCAGTTTCGCTTTTCAGATAATTGACGACCACATTCGCGCCCGCTTCAGCCAATCTTAAAACTGTCGCTCGACCAACGCCGCGACTTGAGCCAGTTACGACTGCGGTTTTGTTTTGAAAAAGATTCGCCGGAAGTTTTATTTCGACAGGTTTTTCACTCATAGATTTTTATTTTAGCCACGAATAACACGAATTGCACGAATAAATCCAACAATTTTGATTCGCATTATTTATGTAATTCACAGTTAAATCTTTTCCGTGTTATAAAAAATATATGAACGATAGCAATCTTTTGGAAAATCAGTCAATCGCCTGGCAGCCGACGCAGGAAATCGTCGAAAAAGCTCAACTGACACGCTTTATGAAACAGGTTAAAGTTTCGACTTTTGACGAACTTTACAAATTTTCAATTGAAAACGTCGAACAATTTACCGCAGAAGTTCTGCGTTTTCTGGATATAAAGTTTAATCCGCTTTATGAAAAACTGCTCGATTTGTCGGACGGCGCGGCGTTTCCGCACTGGTGCGTCGGCGGCGGTTTGAATATAACGGAAATGTGCGTTGACCGCTGGCAGACGGACGAAATGCGAGAGAAGCCCGCGATAATTTGGGAAGGCGAAGAAGGCAAAACTGAAACATACACCTATGCCGCACTTTTTAACGAAGTAAAACTTTGTGCGGCGGGTTTGCGTGCAAATGGATTAGGAAAAGGCGATGCAATTGGAGTTCATTTGCCAATGATATGTGAAACTATCGTTGCATTATTAGCAATTAACCGAATTGGTGCAATTGCAGTTCCTGTTTTTTCCGGTTATGGAATTGATGCGATTGCAAGTCGCTTGAACGCTGTTGGAGCAAAAGCACTTTTTACTTGCGACGGTTTCTCACGTCGCGGAAAAATCTTTCACGCTTTCGATGTAGCTATTCAGGCAGCAACAAGTTGTCCAAACTTGCAAAAGATTATTTTCGTTCAAAGTTTTGGTTTCAATAGTGCTGAAGTTCATAGCCATTACAAAGAACAAATAAATGTAATATTTGAAACTTATAAAGAAAAGTTAGTTTCGTTCGATTCTTTATTATTGGAAGTTCAATGCGGAAACGGCGAATTTGGTGAAACGCAAAGTTCTCTCGAACCGACCAGCACCGAAGACCCGCTCATTATTCTCTACACTTCCGGCACGACCGGAAAGCCGAAAGGCATCGCGCACACGCATTGCGGTTTTCCGGTCAAAGCGGCGCAGGATATGGCTTTCGGCACGGATGTGTGGCGCGGAACCAGAATTTCGTGGGTAACGGACATCGGCTGGATGATGGGACCGTGGCTGATTTACGGCGCATTGATAAACGGCGCGACAATCTGTATTTACGATGGCGCGCCAGATTATCCCGAAGCCGATAGAATGTGGGAATTTTGCGCGAAACACAAAGTCGAGATTCTGGGAATTTCGCCGACGCTCGTCCGCTCGCTTGCAACGAAAGGCGACGATTTGCCGAAAAAGCACGACCTTTCATCACTTCGCGCTTTTGCTTCGACGGGCGAGCCTTGGAATCCCGCGCCTTGGTGGTGGCTGTTTGAAAAAGTCGGCAACTCAAAACTTCCGATTATCAACTATTCGGGCGGCACGGAAATCTCCGGCGGAATCTTGATGGGAAATCCGCTTCTTCCGATAAAGCCTTGTTCGTTTCCCGCGCCGTGTCCGGGAATTGACGCAGCGATTTTGAACGACAAAGGCGAACAAGTCGAGCTTGGAAAAGTCGGTGAATTGGCAATCCGAAAACCTTGGATTGGAATGGCTCGCGGCTTCTGGCAAGAGCCGGAAAGATATTTGGAAACGTATTGGATGCGCTTTGAAAACATTTGGGTTCACGGCGATTGGGCGACGCGGGACGCGGACGGGCATTGGTATATTTTGGGACGCTCGGACGATACTTTGAAAGTTGCGGGCAAACGAGTCGGACCGGCTGAAGTCGAAAGTCTTTTTGTTGCTCATCTACTTGTCGCCGAAGCCGCTGTTATCGGCGTTCCCGACGAAATGAAAGGCACGGCGATGGTTGCATTTTGCGTTTTGGTTGGTGAACACGCAGATTTTCAGTCCGCTGTTCTAGAGTCCGAATTAAAACAACTCGTAGCCAAAGATATGGGCAAACCGCTCACGCCAAGTAAGATTCATTTCGTTTCCGCGTTGCCAAAAACACGCAATGCGAAAGTTATGCGCCGCGTGGTTCGCGCGGCATATCTGGGCGAAGACGCGGGCGATTTATCGGCACTGGAAAATCCAAATGCAGTTGAGGAAATTAGACAAATAACAGCATAACAGCAGATCATAAAACGGAAGTTCAAAATGCTTAAAAACTTCTTCGACTCAACAATAACATCAATGCAAAAAGAATCTAACGAGCAAGACTCTACACTTACTCAAACATCAAATTCAAATAAGATTTCGGATTTTGTTTAGAAGCTAAGTAACCCAAGTTGCCAGTTATAAGATTTGATATTTGAAATAAACCATCAATGCCTTCGAGTCTGTATCGGTTGAGCCAAAGATTGACCGCCTTGCTGGCAAAAACCCGGAAAATCGGCAATCTCCCGCGATTTGCGTCCTTCGCTCTTTAACAAGACCATTTGACAACGAATGCGAAAAGCGTGGCTTCTGCCGTTTCGATAGCCTTTTTCCAATTCTGTTCGCTGATTGTCATCTAATTCAATTTTGATTACTCTGCCCATATAGCAGATAGTTTAATTCATTTTTGTCAGACTACTTATCTCATAAATAGTCGTGCTAAATTTGTAATATGGCACGACGAAGGCTCAAACAATTCTGCGCCGATGCTTTGGAAAGTTTGTTCGAGCAGGTTTAGGTGATAGGAAAAGTTTGATATTATCTTTGAAGTTTCACGTTTACGCGCTCAAACTCGGTCAATAAAGGCTTTAACCTTGCAGCAGTTAAATCGTGGGCGATACCGTTGCTCGCTAAAACGCCGTTGTAATTGTGGACATCCGGCGTATTGTAAATAATTCTTTCGCCGAAAAGGTCGGTCATTCGTCCGCCTGCTTCCCGCAGAATAATTTCAGGAGCGCAAGTGTCCCAATGCTTCGTGCGCGGTGAAAGATGAATATAAAGGTCGCAAAATTTTTGCGCCATCAAGCCAATTTTCAAACCGACCGAGCCGCGTCTGATTTCCTTTTTTAAACCCAGACTTTCCACGACGAGCGACATTCGCGGGCTTCGATGATTGCGCGAAACAGCCAGATTCATCCGCGCAAAATCGATTTCGCTTGAAACTTCCAAACGCTTCGGTGTTTTTTCATTTTCAATCATCCACGCGCCTTCGTCTTTCGAAGCAAAATATAAAACATTTTCAGTCGGCAAATAAACTACGCCTAAAATTGCTTCGCCATTTTCCGCCAAACCGATTTGCACGGCGAAATCACCGTTTTTGTTGATAAAACCTTGTGTCCCGTCAAGCGGGTCAATTATCCAAACTCTCTGTTTATCTAATCTTTTCTTATCGTCAAATTCTTCTTCGGACAAAATTCCGTCGTTCGGAAAAGCATCGCTCAAACCTTCGACAATGATTTGACTTGCGGTTCTATCAGCGATCGTTACCGGTTCTGAAAAATTATCGACGTGAATTTTCTCTTCGATTTCAAAGCCGTTTTCGTAAAATTCCAAAATCGTTTCGCCTGCTTTTCGCGCCAGCGTGATTGCAGTTTCAAGTTCTTTTTCCAACATCATTTATTATTATAAATTTCAGATTCCAATTAAATACTGCATTTGAAAACATCAAAATTCAAACGGCAAATTCGTTATGCAAATCCCGCAAGGCGAAAATTTGAATATTAAATTTGAAATGTAGAATTTGACATCTGGAATTTGGAATCTTTTGCGCTCAAATAAAAATGCCATAAAAGACGTGCGGCAACCGCGCGAAACGGTTGCCATTTCCGGGCAATTAAAAAAAATTCCTCCGAAGTTGGACGCATCTCTAAAACTTTGAGCTTTTGCCAGGCAACGTGCAAAGCCAAATCGCCTTTCGGCATCACGTCCGAGCGTAATAAAGCCATCAGCAGATAAATGTCGGAAGTCCAATCACCGATGCCTTTTAGTTTTTTCAGTTCCGCTTTGACTTCCTCATCTGGCAAACTTTCCAAACCTTTCAAATTAATTTTTCCTTCTAAAATCGCTTCCGCCAAACCGCGCGCGTAGCCGGTTTTTTGCCGACTGAATCCGACTGCTTTCAATTCCGCATCATTCAGTTTAAGAAAATTTTCGGGCGTTAAAATTTCGACGTATTTTACTAATTTATTAAACGCCGATTTTGCCGAAGCAACCGAAACCTGCTGTTCGAGAATAATATGAACGAGCGTTGAAAAGTCCGGTTCACGCGCCCAGAGCGGCGGCTTTCCAAAACTGTGAAAAATAAAAGCCAAATCTTCGTCCCGTTCGGCTAATGCTTGGCAAGCGGCAACAAGTTTTTCTTCATCGAGTGCGATAATCATAAAAGTTTTATCTTAGATGGTTAGGCGCATCAAACGAAAATTCAAGTTCGCTTTTCAAATTTGTTTTGTGATAATTTCGAATTGTTCGCGCAAGTTTTCGGCAGATTAGCCAAAGCTAAAATTATGAAAGCATTCGTTTTAATCTTACTTTTTCTTTTCTGCTCAATGTCGTGCGCGGCGCAGGAAAATTGCGATTTGTCGAACGTGCCGACGCTGCTCGGTTTAAGATTGGGAATGCTGCCCGAACAAGCGCGAAGCGTTTTTGGCAAAGACTTAAAAGTCAAAGTCAAGAAAAAAGGTCAGCGCACGTTTTTTCAAAACTTTATCAAAAAGCCCGCGCCGAATTCCTTGAGCGGAGTTCGCGCGATTTATTTGAGATTCTTTGACGGCAGACTTTATCAAATAGAAATTTTTTACGAAAATCGCAGCCAATGGCAAACGCTCGAAAATTTTACCGATGCTTTTTCGGCAAAGACAAATTTGACCGCGTGGAAAATTGAAAACGGCAAAGCCAAAATAATTTGCGGTGAATTTTCAATCGTCGCTGACCGTGTTCTGAACCCGCGAATCGAATTAACCAACGAAACAATTCGCGCTCAAGTCGAAGAAATTCGTGACAGGGAAAACAAAAAGAAGTAAATTTTTGGGAAATTACCAAATCGAATCAACCGCGCTTTCGTCAAACTCAATCGAATCACCGTTGGGCAAAATATGAATTATTTTTGTCGCGTCTTTTGCTTTCAAAATTGGAGACAGCAAACCGACGCGATGACAATTTGCACGCGGCGTTTTGTGTTTGGTCAAAGGCTGTGATTCCGAACACATAATCGCCGTTTTCATTTCCGCCGCCAATTCCAAAATTCTTTCAATTCCGCGTTCTAAATCTTCCGTTTTAGCAATCGTTTTGCCGCCGCATTCAGGCAGATGCTCATAACCGATGCCACTTTCGCGCAGATTTTCCTGTAAAACCGCGTCGTTAAACTGAACCCAACGCGAACGCGCCGCACTTCTGACATCGCACAGAAAAGCGATTTCGTATTTCTGCAAAAGAGCAAGAAAATCAACCCAAGCATGTCGCCCATGCCCAATTGTGTAGACAGTCGTCGGGTTTTCCATAGGATTTATACTTGACAGCACATTATTACTTTAAAGCGTTTTGCATTTTTTCAAGTGCGCCTTGTAAAACCGAATCTTCGCGGGCGATGCAGATGCGCATATACGAATCCCAATCGTCGCCGTCGGCAAACGCGCTGCCGGGAACTGCTCCCACACCTGCCTTTTCCATCAACATTTCGTTAAATTTCAAAGCGTCGTCGAAATCTTCGGGAATCTTTGCCCAGATATAAAAAGCCGAGCCGGAATTGTAAATGTCAAAGCCGAGTTCGCCCAGCGCGTTTGAAGCGAAAACGCGCTTTTCGTCGAAACGCTCGCGCAGTTTGTCGTAATAATTCGCGTCCGCCATCAAAACTTTGGAAAGCGCAAGCTGCAAAGGCGTTGCCGCGCAAACGTAAATGACGTTGACGGCATTGTTGAGCGGAGCGACTATTTTGCCGTCGCCGTAAGCATAACCGAGCCGCCAGCCCGATATATTCCACGATTTCGAGAAAGAATTGACGGTGATTGTCCGTTCCCACATTCCCGAAAGAGAAGCGATTGAAACGTGCGGCTGTTCGCCCGTAACGTAATGCTCATAGACTTCATCGGAGATACAGAGCAAATCGAGTTCCTGACAAATTTCGGCAATCGCTTCGAGTTCCGTCGCGGTCATAACCTTGCCGCTCGGATTAGCTGGCGAGCAGACGATTATCGCCCGCAAAAGAAATTCGCTGCGGTCTTTTAATTCGACGCAGCGCACGCGCAAATCGTCTTTGTCGAAAGTTAAATCCGCCTGCAAAGAATAGGTTTCGGTTTTTCCGCCGAATTCTTCGATAATCCGGCGGTGATACGGATAATATGGCTCGAAAACGAGTGCTGATTTATCTCTGAGATAAGTTTGCGCGATGGCGATTAACGCGCCTGTTCCGCCGGGCGTGATTAACAATTCCAGCTTTTCAGCTTCGGCATCAACCGGCATTCCGTTGTAAGTTCGTATTTTCTCGGCAACGGCGCGGCGCAGCTCCGAAACACCTTCCGCCGCGCCGTAATGATTTTGGCTAGCGGCAATAATACTTGCGGCTTCGGCGGCAAGTTGCGGGTCAATCGGGAGTTCCGATTGTCCTTGAACGAGATTTCCGCTCGGCGGCACAAGTTTGGTAATGGCTCGAATATCCAGCTTAACTTTCATTGTTTTTGCTTCCTTCGGGTTAGTCATAATTTATAAAATTAACAGTTTTGAGATGGAATTCTAAATGGCATAAACAAAAAGAGATTACAGTTATATTTTTTTTGCCGCCTCTTTAATCATATTCGGATTTTCTAAAGTCGGTAAATCGCTTGCGTCTTCACTAGAATACGCGGAACAAATCGCGCGGCGCATCACTTTCGCGCTGTGTTAATTTTGCTTTCCGACTGTCAGAGCAAGTTCGACTATTTCACAAAATCTCCAGCCGAGTTTATTTCAAACATTAAAATACAAAAATGTAATTCACACCTTTAAGAAATTTATGTATAATCGCGGTGTGTTTGCCGCCTGCAAATACCTGCAATCCTTTTTTCGCGGTTGTGCATCTATTTTTTATGATTTGATTCTACTTCCAAAAAGCAGTTTCAAAAACATCTTTCGTAAAATGTCCGCGTTCGTGAAATTCTTTCCCAATTTAGTAAATCCTTCGGAGGAAATATGTTGTTAAAATCAAAAATTATTCGCGCCGCTTGCGCTTTTTGTTTAGTTTTTTCGATGACGGTTTTCGCTTTTGCCGATACGATTCGCCTAAAGGACGGAAGCATTATAAAAGGTAAAATCGTTAGTTTCAGCGGCGGTAAATTCACAGTCGTTGTCGGCGAAGGAACGCGCGCGCGCCAACTAAGCTTTAATGTCGGCGAAGTCGAATCAATCTCGTTTGATTCAAATGCGACCGTCGGTAATTCCGAACAAACAAACCAAATCAACATTCCGCAAACGTCCTCGCCGGGAACGAATACGACGGTCAGGACAAATCAAACATTAAACGATTCCGTTCCGAAACCCGAACCGATTAAGGTGAATGTCAAAGTTTTAGCTGACAACTCTTCAAACGGCTGGACGAATTCCGGTTGGGTAGTACAGAAGGGACAAAAAATCAAAATCGTCGGCGGCGGTCGCATTTCTCTGGGCGGCGGGCGTTTTGCGACTCCGAGCGGCGTTGCTTCCCTGCCGGACACGGGCAAATTGATGCCGAAGCAAGCAACCGGCGCGCTGATTGCCGTTGTCGGCGATGACAACAACGAATTTATCTTCGTCGGTAATTCCCGCGAATTTACCGCGACACGCGACGGCGCGCTTTTTCTCGGTGTGAACGAAGGAAATCTTGATGACAATTCAGGCACGTTTGACGTGAGAATTGAAATCGACCCAAGCAAATAAAAAGTAAAAAGTAAAAAGTAAAATTACCACCGCCAGAGGCGGTGGCTTTGGATGTTCGCCCTAGAAGGTGCGTTGGTGCTGTTGAATGAAGATGAAGTCTTCTTTTCTTCTCTCAACAAACGTGGTAATTGAAGAGTCTGAATAATGAAGAACTTCAACCTCTTTTTAGTTGAATGAAGGCAAATGTTTTTTTGATTATTCGGCTCATTCTTATTTCTATCTAACTTTTTAATTCTTGAGCTTGATATATTTTGGTTTGTTTGCCACTTTTGCCTTTTGTTGGGTAGCCGAAACCACTACCAGAGGTAGTGGCTTTGCTCTTAGTAAAAAGGCAAAAGGCAAAAGTAAGAGAAAAATACCTTTCGTAATTCGTAACAGGTATTGTGAGAAATATTATCACAAAATTTCTACTTTTTACTTTTGCCGTTTTACTTTTTACTTTTTACTTGATTTCTTCCAACTAAAAGAACACAATTTGTATCTTAAGGTTAATAGAATTTCAGGAAGGCAAAATTTATGCAGACTGTTTCGTCGTTTCGCTTCTCGCAATTGTTCATTTTGTTAATAGCGTTCTTCGTGATTAATGCAAACACTTTCGCGCAATCGCGCCCGCAAAAGTCCGACCCTAAAAAAGGTGACGGGAAAAAAAATAATCGTCCCGTCCCCAAAACCGAAGAAGAATTAAAAAAGGAAGAAGAAAAGCGGAAGCAGGAAGAGGAAGAGAAAAACGCGGTCGTTGACGAGGAGGTTTTGAAGATAAAAACCAATATCGTCAATGTCGACGCGGTGGTTTATAACAAAAAAAGCGGTCAAATCATAACGGGCTTAAAAAAGGAAAACTTTGCCGTCTTTGAAAACGGAATCAAACAGGACATCACGAATTTTGCCACGCCCGAAGCACCGATTACCGTTTCGGTAGTTGTCGAATACAGTAAATGGTCGGAAGTTTTCGGCTCTTATGCCAGCCGCGGACAAGAAGCGGGCAAACTCGAAGTCATTCGTCCGGTCGCTTATTTTCTGTCCAAATTTATCAGACCGCCCAACGATTATGCCTCAGTAATTGCCTTTGACATTCGCCCGACACCAATTACCGATTTTACCAACGACCCAAATCGTCTGCGCCAAACGGTCGATATTCTGCTTAGAAACAGTCCGGCTTTTCGTGAGAACAATCTTTTCGATTCGCTGAAATTCGCGCTCGTCGGCGGCAAAGGCGACACGGTTGTTCTGGAAAACTCGAAGGAACGCTCAGCGAATTACGGCGGAATGGTAAACGTGCAGGCGAAACGCCGCGCCGTTATTCTGGTCGCTTCCGGCATCAACACTTTCAGCAGAAGCAATTACGACGAGGTTCGGAAAATTGTCCAAAATGCCGGAATCCCGATTTACATTATCAGCACCGGCAATCTTTTTTACAAAATGTATGAAAGCCAGCTTTCCGCCGAAGGAAGCATAACGGGAATGCCCGGACGACTCGATTTTCTGCAAGCGACAAACACAATGAATACTTTTGCCAAGGAATCCGGCGGAGCGCATTTTCCCGTAACTTTTCCAGGCGAAATACCTTCTAGTTTGCAGACCATAAACAGTCTATTGCGCAATCAATACAGCATCGCCTACGATGCGAACGAAATACGCGAAGCGGGTAAGAAATACAAACTCCAGGTCAAGGTTGATGTCAATGGTGACGGCGTGTATGAAGAAAAGGAATACGTCATTCAGCATCGTCCGTTTTTTACCACGCCGAAAGAGCCGAAAGCGAAGTAAATTTTCAAATCGAGCAATCGACTATTTAAAAAACAAAAAGAGAGTTTATCAATCTAAACTCTCTTTTTGTTTTTGTTCTTTTCACTTTCAAATTCCTTCGTTTCAAACTCATCATCCACTTCAAACAAATGGCTCACGGGCGTCTGGGGCGGCGGCAAAGATTCTTGATGCTCGGTCAAATCTTTTTGTAATTTTGCAACAGCTTCTTCGCCCCGCTCAAAGTCATCGCGCGAGATTTTCAGTGTGATTTTTCCGTCTTTGTTCGGCATTTCGGTTAATTTGGTAAAACTTTTCAGACGAATCTCTATTTTTACGCCGCGTTTGAACAAGCCCTTGCGGAATTTTATGTCTAAAATTTCGTCAAGCGCGATGCGCGATTCTTTCACACCGCTTTTGATGATGCCGAATATTTTGCCTTCGTATTCAAGCACGATTCCCGCCCGGCTGAACTTCCCGACACCAGCAATTTGCGTGAAATTGTCGTCTATTTTGAACGGAATGCTGATGAAATTTACGTTTGACATTATAAATCCTGCGCTCTGGTTTCTTCTTCTTCGGGATGAATGGCGAGTTCGTCCATTTTCTCTTTTTCGCTCACATAATTAAACGCCGCCAGCGAAAGCGTGACCAGCGCAACGCCGATGCCGTAATAAAGCGTGTCGAGCGCGTTTTCGGCTTGCAGAAGTTTTTGCAAAAATTTGACCGACATCAACGGAATAATCACGTAACTGAAATTGGCTTTAAGTTCGTTCAGATTTCTGACGAGCATCCAATCGGGGACTTCGAGTTTGCCGATGAAAAGCTCGTAAAGACTAACCGAGATAACCAGCAGCGCAGTGCCGACCAAAATGGTGTCCAAACAGTCGAAAAGCGCAATCAACGCAAAATCGTTTTTTGTTTCGACGAGAGCAATCGCCACAACCGTCTTGATGGTTTTATACACACCGAGAATATACGCCGTCAGCGAGCAAACAAGTAAAACTACAACGCCGATATACGCCACATAGCGCGATTTTTCAATTATCCATTTCATTTATTTTTCCAAAATTTTGTGCTTAAATGCCGGACGCACAAGCGAATTATCAAAAATATTATACGCCGCGCTGTCCGGTTTGGGAACAGGCGCGGTTTCGGCAATTTCGAGTTCAGCTTGCAAATAACCAGCGATTTCCTCAACTATTTTGTCTAAATCCTCTTGCGCCGCATATTTCTCTTGAATCAAAAATCGCTCAAAGCGGTCAATCGGGTCATTGTTTTTTGCCCAAAATTCGATTTCGCCTTCGGGAACGTAAGATTGATTATCGTGTTCGGCGTGTCCTTTGCGGCGGTAAGTATCCGCTTCGATTAAGACCGCGCCGCCACCGCCGCGAGCGTGTTCGACCGCTTTTTTCATCGTTTCATAACAGGCGACCACATCGTTACCGTCAACTGACAAACCTAAAATGCCGTAACCGACGGCTTTATCGACAAAATTCGCGGCGGCGCATTGATAGCGCGTCGGTGTCGAATATGCATAACCGTTGTTTTCAATAATCGTTATCAAAGGCAATCGCTGAACGGCGGCAAAATTCACGCCTTCGTGAAACGCGCCGGTCGAACTTGCGCCTTCGCCGATATACGCAACCGCGACTCTGGTTTCCTTTTTCATTCGCGCGGCGAGCAAAACGCCCGTCATCACCGGAATCATATCGCCGAGATGGGAAATCGGACCGACAAAGCCTTTTTCTAAATCAGCAAAATGAAACTGCACGTCGGTTGCGCGAGACGGCGCGTTTGCTTTACCGAGATACTGCGCGAAAATCGTGCGCGGGCTTATTCCTTTAACGAAAACCGCGCCGATGTCTCGAATAAGCGGCGCGATAAAATCATGTTTTTCGAGCGCGAAAGCCGTTCCGACTGCTGTCGCTTCCTGACCCAGAGACGTAAAAACGCCGCCCGTCAATTTCGCCTGCCGCTTTAATCTAACGGTCATTGCATCAAACATTCTCGTCATTTTGACAAAGCGATATATTTCCAAAAGCTGCTCTTTTGTCAGCGAAGTTTCCGGCGTACAGGAAAGCGGTTCAGTTAATTTTTGCAGATTTGTTTTTGCTGTCATTATTATTTTCGTCCGCGAATGAACAAGGTTGAATACGGATATTTTTAATTTGGAATCTGTAATCTGAAATTTGAAATTCCGTTTTACATCTGTCTATATCCGTGTTCATCGGCGGACAATTATTTCTTCAAAAAATATTTAACGATTCCGTAAAGGCTAATCAAAACCCAGAAAAATTCTACGATGAAAGCGGCGAAATTGAAATTGAAGATGAGCGAAACGATTATCAAACTCGCGCCGGTAGCGTTTAGTACCGAATACAAAAGACTTTTACTCGGAATTTTTTCGAGCTGAAGCAGAATGTAGGTGAAAATTATCACGCCGACACCGATGCTTCCGACAAAATCGTAAATCGTGTAATGCAAGTTTATTCGTGGTTTGGTTTCGAGTGGAAATTATTTACCATTCCCAGAACCAGAAACATCGTGCCGAGAGCAACATAAGTTGAACTCGACGACGATAGAAGAAATGCCGATAGATAAAATAAACCGGCGGCAACGAAAAGTAATTTGGAGGCGTATTTTTTCATAAAAATAAATCTTGGTTTTGAAACTGTTACTCTAAAAGTAACATTACTAAATGCTTAACGGAAAAGATTTGCCGAAAATTTATTTCCCGCTTGTCGTAAATTTCGACACCAAACCGCCCGCGCCAACCGCCCAAATCGCATTTTTTCCTTTCGACTGCACGGCGTTGTAATTTTCTTTGTCGAGATTTTTCCAAATTTTTCCGCCGTCGAAGGAAATGTCCGAGCCGCTCGAACCGACGGCGACTATCGTTTTTCCATCGACGAACGTCGCGCCCGAACGAAAGCCGCTTAAGCCGTCCGCCTCGCGCCAAAATACTCCATCGCCGGACAATGCCAGCGTTCGCCCGCTTTCGTTCGGCTTCTGATAATCGCCGCCGACGATAACGCCGTTTTTCGCCGCACCGAAAGCAATCGAAAAAATTCCCTGCGACGGCGCGCCGCTCAGGATTTGCGTGAAGCTGACAAGCCAGCCCAAACCGCGATTAGTCGAATGAAAAACACGCGCTTTCGCGCCGCCGGTAACAAACCAAACGTCGTTTTCGCCCTTAGTTACAATGCACGTTCCACTGGCGGCAAATGCTGCTTCGCCCGGCTGCGACGGCGGCATCATATCGGTCGGCAACGGTTTCCAATTCCGTCCACCGTCTTCGGTCGAAATTAAAAGATATTTACCGTCAACCGGGTCGCTCATCGCAATTCCGCGTTTGTCGTTCCAAAAAGCAAAGGCGTCGAAAAACGCTTTCGGATTCGCATTCTTAAATTGCAGTTCCCAACTCATTCCGCCGTCGTTTGTTTTATAAATTCTTGAACTTTCACCCGCGCCAATGCTTAAAAGATAAGCGGTGTCCGCGTTGAAGGCTTCGACATCGCGGAAATCGAGTTTTTCCGCATCTGGAACTTTGCCGACTGTCCAATTCTTACCGCCGTCAATCGTTTTTAAAAAAGTTCCGCCCGTTCCGCTTGCCCAAATTACCTTTTCACTAACGACGCTCAACCCGCGCAAACTCGCTTTTGTATCAACCGTTCGCTTTTGCCATTGCGCGTCAGCCGTCGAAACAAAAAAAGCAAACGTTAAAAATAAAAAGACTGTGTTTTGATAAAATTTTGTGTTAATTTTCATTTTCTTTTCGCCACCTTTCGCAAAGATTTTCTGCCGCTTCCGTCCAGTTCGGAAATTCAAACGCAAAACCCGATTCGAGCAATTTAGTCGGCACGACGCGGCGGCTTTTTAAAACCAATTCAGTTTCCGTCCGCATAAAAACCGCTCCGATTTCGAGCATCAGCTTGTTTGCCGGAAGCCCGAAGGAAATTCCCCGCGCTTCGCGCAGAACGCGCATAAAATCTTTATTTGGTAATGGATTCGGCGCGGCGAGATTAACCGCTCCCGACATTTCTTCATGTTCGACGAGCCACTGAATCGAACTTATAAAATCCGCATCGTGAATCCACGAAAGATATTGCCGTCCGTCGCCCGAAGTTCCGCCCAAACCTTTTCGCACAAGTCCGAGCATCACGTCAAAAATTCCATCCTTGTCAGGACTCATCGTCATCGCCGAACGCAGCAAAACTTTGCGCGTGTGCGGCGTTTCGCTCGCGTTCGCGGCTTGTTCCCAAGCCTTTGCAACGTCAATACTGAAGTTCCAAGTGTTCGGCGCATCGGCTTCGTTGCCGCCGATGATTCCGGTAATTTCGTCATTCGGCGCGTCATAACGATGCGCATAAATCGTCGCGGTTGACGCTTGCAGCCAGACACGCGGCGGATTTGCAGCTTTGGCAATGGCTTCGCCGACAATTTTTGTTGATTTGACGCGCGATTCGATTATTTCCCGTCGATTTTCCGGCGTGTATCGGCAATTTACACTGTGCCCCGCGAGATTGATAACAACGTCTGCGCCTTCAAATTCGTTCGCCCATTCGCCGATTGTTTCCGCGTCCCATTTCACGACGCGCCAATCCGATTTTTCCGATGCGCTTCGGCTTAAAACAATTACTTCGTGTCCATCGCCGTGAAACGCGCGCGCCAAGATTGTGCCGACTTGCCCCGAACCGCCCGGAATTATTATTTTCATAAGAGAATTTTAAGAAAGTTTAAGAAAATGAAACCACAAATTAACACAGATAAACCTGGATAAAATCAAAATAAAATCCGTGTCTATGTGCGTTTATCTGCGGCTAAAAATAATTTTAATAAACCATGCGCATTTTTATCGTTCCTTTGACTTCGCGCAAAATCTCAAACGCATCTCTTGAAAGTTCCGTGTCAATATCCAAAATTACATAACCGATTTGCTCGTTCGTCTTTAGATATTGACCTAAAATGTTAATTCCTTTTTCAAAAAGGCGCGAGTTTATCTCGCCCAAAACGCCGGGAATGTTTTCGTGAATGTGCAGGATGCGATGCGTTCCGGCTTGCGGCGGTAAATTTAATTCGGGAACGGTATGCGAGCCGTTCGACGTGCCGAGTTCGAGATAATTTATCAGCTTTGCGGTTACGTCCAAACCGATATTTGCCTGCGCTTCTTCGGTTGAGCCGCCGACGTGAGGCGTTAAAATTACGTTCGGCAAATTTTGCAAATTGCAAGCAAAGCCATCGCCGTTTTTTTCAGGTTCATCAGGAAAAACGTCAATCGCCGCTCCGCTAATCGTGTCGTTTTCGATATGTTTTTTCAGAGCGTTCAAATCAACGACATCACCCCGACTGTAATTGAGAAAAATTGAGCCTTTCTGCATTACGCTTAAAGTATTCTCGTTTATCATATTGCGTGTCGTCGCGTCCGACGGAACGTGCAGAGTTACGATATCTGATTGTTTTAATAATTCCTTCAAATCACGAATTTGTTTGGCGTTGCCGTGCGGAAGTTTCGTCAAAACATCGTAATAAACAACATTCATTCCGAGTGCTTCCGCCATCACCGAAACCTGCGAGCCGATATTTCCATAGCCGACAATTCCAAGAGTTTTCCCGCGCAGTTCAAAACTTCCCTTCGCTTCTTTGAGCCAAACGCCTTTGTGCGCCGCGATGTTTTTATCCGTGATTTTGCGAATCAGCATCACGCACAAACCAATGACGAGTTCGGCAACCGAGCGCGTGTTTGAATAGGGCGCGTTGAAAATGGCGATGCCTTTTTCGGTTGCGGCTCGCAAATCAACTTGATTGATGCCGATGCAAAACGCGCCCACTGCTAAGAGTTTGTCGGCTTTTTGCAACACATTTTCCGTCACGCGCGTTTTCGACCTGATGCCGAGAATGTGAACGCCTTTGATTTCTTTGGTTAAATGCGCTTCGCTCAATGCGCCCGAAAGTCTTTTTATTTCGGCGTATCCGCTCGTGTTTAATTCTTCGACTGCCGAATCGGAAATGTTTTCGAGCAGCAGAATTTTAATTTTGTCGCGCGGATAAGATGTTTTCGTGGTTTTCATAAAAAGGCTGATTATAGCAAAAACGAGAGCGAAGTTTTATTCTCGACGGCTTTAAATGTCGAAGCGTCCGTTATGCGGCAGAAAAGAAGTTGTACAGATAACGGCGAAAAACTATTCGCTGTGCGTTGTTATTTGTTCGCTGTTATCGCAATGAAAAATCAGTTTATTATTTATGAAAGTCAGCGAACAGCAAATAACTAACAACGAACAGTTTCGTCACTCATTCTTGAGCAGCCGTTTTTTCTGTTACACGACTCAAGTATTCGGAAAATTTTGCATTCGGCTTGACATAAAATTGTATCTTTGAATAAATAGATTTGTAATGAAAAATTCTTCAACGCAAAAATATATTTGGTGTTGTCCGTGCTGTCGTAATTTAAACGGCGAGCGGGTCGGCGTGAAGGAATAAAATTTTAGCCAAAAAGTATTTCTTTAAAGACCGCTTCATTTTCAGGCGGTCTTTTGTTTTTAGATATGAGCGACAAACAAATCGCAATTTATTACGAGCATTCGGATTGGTTTCGCCCGCTTTTTGCCGCGCTCGAAAGGCGCGAAATTGATTATTTGAAAATTGACGCGGGCTTCGATTTTTACAATCCGGCGGAAGCGAAAAATTACACGCTCTTTTTCAATCGAATGAGCGCGTCGGCTTATCTGCGCGGACACGGCAATGCAATTTTTTACACGCGCGGTTTGCTGGCGAGTCTGGAAAAACAAGGTGTGCGCGTCATCAACGGCTACGACGCTTTTCAAATTGAAATTTCCAAAGCCCTGCAAGCCGCGCTTTTTGAATCGCTCGGCGTGAAATATCCGAAAACCGGAGTTATCAATTCCGCCGCTTCCGCCGTTCGCGCCGCGCGGGATTTAGAATTTCCGATTGTCTTCAAACCGAATATCGGCGGGCGTGGCGCGGGAATTATCAAATTTGATTCGTTAAAAGATTTGGAAAACGCTGTCGCGGAAAACCTGCTCGATTTAGGAATTGACTCGACGGCACTTGTGCAAGAGTTTGCGCCGAAACGAGGCGAACACATCAACCGGATTGAGACGCTCGGCGGCAAATTTCTTTACGCGATAAAAATTTACCCGAACGATGAAAGTTTCAATTTGTGTCCGGCGGAAATTTGCCAGATTGAAGACGCTCAGGAAAAAAGTGGAATTTCCGCAATCGGCGAAATGTGTCTGACGGACGCGCCGAAAAGCGGTTTGCGAATTGAAAAATTTGAGCCGCCGCAGGAAATTATCGAAACGGTTGAACGAATTATAGCCGCCGCAAAAATTGATGTCGGCGGTGTCGAGTATTTGATTGATGATAGAAACGGCGACGCGCTTTTTTATGACATCAACGCGCTGTCGAATTTTGTCGCCGACGCGGTAAATTTAATCGGTTTTGACCCGCACGAAAAACTCGTAGATTTTTTAGAAAAGGAGATTGAACTATGCGCTACGGATACTGGATGCCGGTCTTCGGCGGTTGGCTGAGAAACGTCGAAAATGAAGGAATGGAAGCGAGCTGGGAATATGTCAAACGGCTCGCGCGGCGTTCGGAAGAAATCGGTTTCGATTTGTCGCTCGTCGCCGAACTGAATTTAAACGACATCAAAGGCGTTGATGCGCCTTCGCTCGAGGCGTGGTCAACCGCCGCCGCTCTGACTGCCGTCACAAACACGCTCGAATTGATGGTTGCCGTGCGCCCGACTTTTCACAATCCCGCGCTGCTCGCCAAACAAGCCGCGAACATTGACCGCATCGGCGGCGGCGGCAGATTGTCTTTAAATGTCGTTTCGTCGTGGTGGGCTGGCGAGGCGAAAAAATACGGCGTACAGTTTGACGAACACGACGACCGCTACGCTCGGACGGCGGAATGGCTCGAAATCGTCGATAAATTGTGGCGCGAAGACCATTTTTCTTATTCGGGCGATTATTACAAAATCGAAGACGCGGTGATGCAGCCGAAGCCGATAAAGAAACCAATCATTTACGCGGGCGGCGAATCGGAAAAAGCCAAAGACACGATTGCGCGTTTGTGCGACGCTTACGTGATGCACGGCGACGCGCCCGAAAGAGTAAAATTAAAAATCGAAGATATGGAAACGCGACGCGCAAAATTAAATTTGCCGCCAATGATTTACGGCGTTGCCGGTTATGCGATTGTGCGCGAAACGGAAGCCAAAGTTAAAAAAGAAATCGAAAGAATCACGGACGTAAAACAGTCGGCGGCTGGCTACGGCAATTATCAAGACTGGCTGGCAAATACAAAGCTCGAACAGCAAGTATCACTCGAAGATTATTCGGTATCGAATCGCGGTCTGCGCTCCAATTTGACGGGGACACCCGCGCAAGTCGCCGATAAAATCGGCGAGTTCGGACGAGCCGGAGTTAATCTTCTTCTTCTGCAATCGAGTCCGCAGATTGAAGAAATGGAGCGATTTTCCGAAGCCGTTATTGAAAAAAGCGGGGCATCTAAAATGTCAGCGACATAAATCGGTTTTAATTTTCCTGTATCCGTAATTTTCTACGCAATGTCCAGCCGAATTTCTTTACCGATTGCTTCGGCGTATTTTCTTAAGGTCGAAAGGCGAATATCTTCCGAGTGATTTTCAATCCGCGAAATCGCCGATTTTTTCGTGTTCATTTTTTTTGCAATTTCTTCCTGCGTGATGCCTTCGCTTTCTCTCGCCTGCCTAAGCAAAACGCCGATTTTAAAATTCTCAAAACCTTCGTCGTAATTCGCGGCAAATTCCTCGTCTGTTTTTTTTCGTTTCGTAATATATTTTTGTAAATCGCTCATCTCGTTTTTATGCGGCAAGCGGAACGATTTCCTTTTCGAGTTTGCTGCCTAACCGTTCCCGCATTACGTCCAAATCATATTCGGATTGCAAGCCGAGCCAGAATTGCGCCGAAGTGCCGAAAAATTTTGCGAGTCTCAAAGCCGTGTCAGCCGTTACGCTTTGTTTTTCCGAAACAATTTCACGAATGCTTTGAACCGATGCGCCGATGCTCTGCGCCAAACCTTCCTCGCTGATACCGAACGGTTTCAAAAATTCTTCCCGCAAAACTTCGCCCGGATGAATTGGTTTTAGTTTTCTCTCAGCCATTATCTTACACTTTGCAAATCTGCCATTCCCGGAATGTCCGTTTCTTCAATTGACGAAAGTATATCGTCGTCAACATTCGGAAGCATCACAATTCTGTTTGCCTGATTATTGATTGTCATTTCATACAAATTTCTCGCAAGTCTTCCGTTGCCGAAAGTTTCATCTCGCGTTTCGTATAAAACGGAAAACAACCTTATTAAATCGTCGTGAGTTGATGTAGCTAATTTGTAACCGCCGTTTTTGCAGAACAGTTCAAAAATTTCTACTAATTGTTCCGGCGTGTAATCTTCAAATTCGAGATATTTGTTGAAACGTGAACGCAAGCCCGGATTCGTTTGCAGAAATGCGCTCATTTTGTCTGTGTAACCTGCAACGACGACAATCAAATCATCTCGATTGTCTTCCATCATTTTCAAAAGCGTGTCTATTGCTTCGCGTCCAAAATCATTGTCGCCGCCCGTGCTGAGTGTATATGCTTCGTCAATAAACAAAACGCCGCCGACTGCTTCGCTGACAACTTCTCAAACTTTCAAAGCCGTTTGTCCGACATAACCGGCAACAAGTCCAGCACGGTCAGTTTCGACAAGATGACCGCCGCTTAAAATTCCGAGAGATTTATAGATTTGAGAAAGAAGCCGAGCAACAGTTGTTTTGCCTGTTCCCGGATTTCCGTAGAAAACGAGATGACGGGAAAGCGGTTGAACAGGCATTCCTTTTTCTTCACGCATTTTTTGAACTTTGAGAAAATTGATGAGTTGTGAAACGTCATTTTTAACTCTGTCTAATCCAACCAAAGAATTTAATTCACTCGTTAGTTCATCCAAACCTTTCGATTCAGTTACTCCATTGAAAGAACTGATATAATTACTTTCGTTTTCATCGTCCGCTTCTTCATTAAGGACACAATCAAATAGTAATTCTTTAAATTCCGATAAAAGTTTTTGCTCATCTTCACAAATATTTCCGTCGGCTTTAGTTACTGCATTTGCAAATCTAAAAAACATTGATTTAGCTTGGGTAGCAAAATCAGTCCCATTGCGTTTGTCATATAATTGTAGATTCTTAACCACGTTCGGCACTGACAAATGATTGTAAAAGTAATTTCCGTTAACAGCCTCATAAATCTGGTTTTGAAAGACTTTATTACTAAGATTCTTAAAAACTCCTGCATTATCGTCAATGAAATGCTGGATGTCGACAATAAAAGCAGCTTCAGATTCTGTAATTAACTTATTAGCATTGGCAAAGATGAGGCTGAGACTAAATAATTCGGTTTCAATCGAGGCACGACCATCCGGCTCACCACTTCCATTAAATTCTCGTTCCATTTCTTCGAGTGGTGGAATTAAATCAGCCATTGTAGTTTCTAAATAGCTAATAAATTCCGCGTTATTCTCGTGTCTATATTCTTTCGGAGATATATCGAAGTCAAAAAAATCAGCTTCAAATAATTTGTCCTTGAAATTTGAAAGAGTTTCTTTTTGAGTTTTGGAAAGAGGCATTCCATCAGCTTTACACACAGCATTCGCATACTCGAAAAACATTGATTTAGCTTGAGAAGCTAAATTTGTTTGGTGTTCCTCATCATAATTATTTAGGTAATATATTACACTACTTTGAAAATTTTTTGTTCCAGAACTTAAACAATATTTTAATATTTCCGAATTAGTTAGATTACCCATTCCAGAACCTTCATTTGGATTCAAAAAGAGCAAAATATCCCAAATAAATACGGCTTCCAGTTCCGAAAAATCTTCATCTAAATCAGCGAAAAGCTCTCCAAGAGATTGGAAGTCTAAAACCAATTCAGTATAGCCAGATACCCACTTTGGATCGGAAGCGTATGAAGGTTTATCTGCATTTCTATCTGTAAATGTTTTGAATGGTCCGATTAAATTAGGAATTACTTTTTTGAGGTATTCTATGAATGCGGGGCTGTCTTTATGTCTTGTCATAAATGTTTTCTTGAGAATGTAAATTTCAAAATAGAAACAAAATAGGCGCAGGAACAAGTCCTACGCCTTAAATTTTTTCAACTATTACATATGAATTGTTAAATCGTGAACACCTTCCGCCGCTTCCATCACCGATTCGGAAACTGTCGGGTGCGCGTGAATAGTTCTGCCTAATTCGTCAGCCGTTGTTTCGAGCGACATTGCGACGCAGGCTTCGGCTAATAATTCCGTCGCGTGTGGTCCGATGATGTGAACGCCGAGAACTTCGTCGTATTTTTTCTCCGAGACAATTTTTACGAAGCCGTCGGTTTCACCTAAAATTCGCGCTTTGCCCGATGCCGAAAACGGGAATTTGCCGACTTTTACGTCGTAGCCTTCTTCTTTCGCTTTCGCTTCGGTCAAGCCGACTGACGCGACTTCCGGGTCGCAATATGTGCAGTTCGGAACGAGGCGCATATTGATTGGTTCGACTTTTTTGCCCGCGAGTTTTTCGACTACCATAATGCCTTCTTTTGAAGCGAGATGTGCGAGCCAGGGCGTGGCGATAACGTCGCCGATGGCGAAAACATTCGGCTCGGCGGTTTCGCAGTATTCGTTGACTTCGACTGTGCCGCGCTCATTGACTTTGACTTTTGTGTTTTCGAGTCCGAGATTTTCTAAATATGGCATTCTGCCGACGGCGACGAGAAACATTTCGGCTTCAAACGAAACGTCTGCGCCCTTGTCATTTTTGCCCATCGCTTTCACGCCGGTTTTTGATTTGGTGAGTTTTTCTAATTTGATTCCGGTTTCGGTTTTTATTCCCTGTTTTTTGAAAGCGCGGGCGAGTTCTTTGGAAACTTCTTCGTCTTCGACGGGAACGATTCTAGGCATAAATTCGACAACCGTTGTTTCGCAGCCGAAACGGGCGTAGACGCTGGCAAATTCAACTCCGACCGCTCCCGAACCCATTACAATCATTGATTTTGGCACTCGTTCTAATTCAAGAATCTGGTCTGAATTGACGACTTGTTTACCGTCGGTTTCAAAACCCGGAAACGGTTTTACAACTGAACCTGTTGCAATGATAATGTTTTTCGTGTCAATCGTTTGCTTTTTGCCGTCTTCGAGCGCGACTTCGACTTTGCCTTTGCCCATGATTTTGCCGAAGCCGTTGAAAACTGTAATCTTATTTTTCTTCATCAAATAGGAAACGCCCGACGCATTTTTGGCGACAATATCGCCTTTGCGTTTCTGCACCTGCGTCCAATCAAAGCCCAGATTATCAACTTTGATACCGTAATCCGCAAAATGTCCGGCTTGCTGATAAAGATGCGCCGCCATAAGGAGAGCTTTGGTCGGAATACAGCCGCGCAGCCCGCACGTTCCGCCTAATCTCGCGCCTTTTTCCTTTTCGATAATTGCGACTTTTAATCCGAGCTGCCCGGCGCGAATCGCCGCGACATAGCCGCCGGGACCTGAGCCGATAATTGTTACGTCAAATTGTTCTGCCAATATTTTATCCTCTTTTATTAAATTTATTGTTTAGTGCTAAAAAAGATATTATAGGAACTTAAACGCTTTCAAGCTAGTGCTAAGTAACATTAGTTTTTAGAATTACATTTTCATAATGGCGATTTAGTTTTTCTCTGGCGTTTTCAACCTTAAACTGCCATTTGAATTTAATTGCTAATTTATTTCGTTCTTTGACA